>Ga0118677_10012836_pt1 | contig 12203 bp, 10 predicted proteins | sample AliMusrvi5mmetaG_FD_86154 | JGI IMG/M metagenome (GOLD analysis project Ga0118677, IMG submission 86154)
GGATCTGGCAGCCAAGACCAAAAGACATGAGCGCCTCTTTCAGGGTGGTTAACTTTTGTTGATCCACGTTGTGCTCGATGCGTTCCGGCCCCAGGAATGGAAGGTGGAAAAGCATGCCGGTCTTCAGCCGATGGATTGTATTGAGGACATATTCTGGTCGAGGCCGGTCAGTGATACCGCCTTCCTCGGTGGCCTCCTGGGCGGCGCTTGGGAGCAAAACCTGGAGAGAACTTTCGGAGAGAATCGCTGCTTCTTCCCTTGTAATCTGCCCTGTGTGCACAGCGGTGTTGAGCAGGCGCTCAAGGATGCGGTCTGCAGCCATAATGGCGACAACCTGCCGCATCACACGGGACTGCCCGGGCATCCGGATGGGCAACGTTACCTTGTCTTCGAGATCGAGCAGATTGTCAGCACTGGTCACCCAGATGCGGAATAGATAGTTGATGGAGCCATAGAGACGACGTCGTTCGGGGGCGACATTCAGAACATGATAGGTGGATTGGAAGAGGGTCGAGAAAAGGTTCCGGCGCAGAGTGAGGAGAGGACCCGGCGTCGGGTCAAGATCAACCGCGAAGCCGACAGGTGTGTCGATGGGCGAGTGGATGGTCTCGGCAGCGAGCCGATGCACCTCTCGAACGATCTCTTGTTGTTCTCCGAAGGCCCGTTTCAGGAGCCGGATAGACTCCCACATTGCCATTGCTCGACTTGAATTATTGACGGTACTCATGGTTTGCCGATTTCGTTAAACTGCCGTTTTGTTGTTCCATAACTTTTATATCTGACAACATGATGGCACTGATCCCTCCTTCGTGGCTATCCGAGAATCATGATGATTTCTTAAGAAAGAGTTGCGTTTACCCTCCAGCCCCTTTGTTCAGTTGATTAGGATAATGATTCGGATTACCATGGGGGCATGGATACGATAGGTGCCTAACATGCATGTAATGGTGGTTGAAGATGATCAAACGATGGCGGCAACGCTTGCCAAGGGGATCACGGAAGAAGGTTACCGGGTGACGTCCTGGGGCAAGGTGGCTGATGCTCTGCGGGCGATTGACCGTGAACCCCCGGATTTGATTCTGCTTGATATCGGGTTGCCTGACCGGAGCGGACTGGAGATTCTGCATGCACTCCGCTCTAGAAAATGTCTAACGCCAGTCATCATCCTGACAGCCCGCGATGCGGTCCGGGATCGCGTCAAGGGGTTGGACGCAGGCGCCGATGATTATCTGGTAAAACCCTTTGCCTTTGCGGAATTGCTGGCCCGGATCCGGGCGCGTCTACGTCATCCCGAGGTTCCGGAGCCTACGACTCTGCGGGTGGATGACCTTACCCTTGATGTGCTGAATCGCAGGGTTATGCGAGGATCTGCGGAGATCACCCTGACCAGCCAGGAGTTCGCGTTACTCCGGTACCTGGTGGATAATGAGGGGAAAACGGTCTCACGCGACATGATAGCGCGTGATGTCTGGCACATTGAGTCGCGGGCGACGCCCCTGGATAACGTGATTGATGTGCATATTTCTCATCTGCGTGCAAAAGTGGATCGGGGTTTTGACAAAGAACTGATCCGGACTGTCTGGGGAATCGGCTTCACCCTGAAGGGGAGCACATGAAAACACCGTTGCGACTGCGTATGTTCTTTTGGCTGGTAACCCTGCTGCTTATTTTTGTGGCGCTTCAGTTTGCCATCTTCAGCATTATCGAGTTTCGCGCCTGGCTGCACCATCCGGGAGAGACCCTGCGCGAACATTGGATGGAAGCTGTTATGGGCGTAATCTGGGATCTGGCCACTCTGCCCATCCTGATTGGTACCGCTTGGTGGATCTCCCGGAAGATGATTCGCCCCATCCAGACGATTACACTTGCGGCAGATAACATCTGCTCCGGGCATTTCGAAGACCGGATTTCCACAGGCCCCATGCCGGATGACGAGATGCGCCGCATGGCTACTACTATCAATGCCGCCTTTGACTATTATCATGACGCGGTTGAACGGTTACGACGGTTCAGCGGTGATGCATCCCATCAATTGAGGACTCCCCTGGCGGCGATGCAAAGCGTTGGCGAGGTCGCCCTTTCGCGGGACCGCCCGCCTGAGGAATATCGACAGGCATTGGCGGTGATGTTGGAGGAAGTGCGCCGTATGGCAAGAGTGACGGATCAGTTGCTGCGGCTGGCGCGGCTGGAACGAACCGAGGTCCGCTCTTCCTTTGTCAGGATAGACATCGGGAAAGTTCTACAACGGACGGTCGCCATTTTTCAGCCGCTTTGCGATGAGAAGCGGGTGAGTTTCCGGGTGGAAATTGAAAGTAACCTTCACGTTCTCGGCAATGAGGATCTGCTGCTCGAAATGGCGGCAAACCTTCTTGATAATGCCCTCCGTGCCACGCCCAACGGTGGTGAAATGCTTCTGAGTGTTGAGTCGGAGTCCAGTGGAACTGTTCTGGTAACGGTGGCCGACACAGGCCCGGGTATTGCGCCAGAGCTAGCTGAGCGGGTGTTTGAACTTTTTGGACAAGTGCCAGGGACCCGCCAGACGGGGGCTGGCCTCGGGTTGGCGATTGTCGCGGCGATTGCCAAAGCCCATGGAGGTAAAGCTGAATTGAATCTCCAGCACACCCGCGGCGCGGTATTTCATGTGCGATTGCCCCTGATAACACGCCCTGCCTGAATGACGTTGTTATTTCAACCAGACAGGAAGGAGGGCCTGTTCGATCCAATAGCCCAGCAATGCGGTAATCGGGATGGTTAGCACCCAAGCCCAGACGATCCGCCCTACGATTCCCCATTTAACAGCGCTGAGGCGCTTGGTGGCGCCTACGCCCATGATTGAGGTGGAGATGACGTGCGTGGTGGAAAGCGGGATGCCCCAATGTGTGGCTACCGAAATGACGGCGGCGGCGGTGGTTTGAGCGGCAAACCCATGAATGGGCTGCATCCGGACAATCTTGTGCCCCATCGTCCGGATGATGCGCCAGCCTCCTGCGGCTGTGCCGGCAGCCATGGTTAAGGCGCAGGTGATCTTGACCCAGGTGGCCACCGTGAACTCCGGGGTTCTCAGGAATCCCATCCAGGAGGGGAGTGCTTCGAAGGCGTTGCTTTTCGTGGTCGCAGTAAAGAGAATCAGGGCGATGATTCCCATAGTTTTCTGGGCATCATTGGTGCCATGACTGAAACTGATCCAGGCGGCGCTGGCCAGTTGAAGTTTGGAAAATATCTTATTAATCAGGAGTGGCCGCATTTTGTGAAGCAACAGGACGAGCAACCCCATCAATAGGGCTCCGCCAATAAAGCCGACAGCGGGGGAGGCAAACATGGGCATGATCACTTTGGGCCACAATCCCTCTGCGTGCCCATTTGCGGGATTGGTCACCGCCCACCGGATGACATGCCAGTTTCCATGGGATGATGCCAAGGTGGCGCCACAGAGGCCGCCGATCAGGGCGTGACTCGAACTGGAAGGCAGTCCCAGCCACCACGTGATCAGGTTCCAGATGATGGCGCCAATCAAGGAGGCTAGAATAGTGTCGATGCCTACATAAGCCGTATCCACCAAGCCCTGTCCAATGGTTTTAGCCACCGAGATTCCTGCCATGGCCCCCAGCAGATTGAAACAGGTGGCCATGAATACAGCCTGCCTCGGGCTTAGTACCTTGGTCGAAACGGTGGTGGCGATGGAGTTGGCAGTGTCATGGAAGCCGTTGATGTACTCAAAGGCCAGAGCGATCAACAATACGATCAGGATGAGGGTGAGCATGCGTGTGTTTTTTCGGGTTGCTTAGATAGTCGGTCAGGAATATTTCAATACAACCTGGAAGATGATGTTCCCGACATCGCGACAGCGGTCGATGATCTTTTCAAGCGTCTCGTGCAGATCGAGGATGATAATGACTTTTAACGGGTCATACTTACCACTGTACAAATCCTTGACCAGATCCAGCATGAGCTTATCGGCTTCGCCTTCCAGGTAATGAAGCCGGTCGTTGTATTCCTTGACCTCCTCGAGGTGGGCACGGGTACGAAGCTTTTTTACCATCTGGGAGACGGTTTCTGTGGTTTTCTCAAGGATGGCCGCTTGTTCGAGAAAGTTTACGTCTTTCAACGTGCTTTTGCAGAGCATGTATTTTTCGCTGAATTTCTCGGCGGTTTTGGGGATTTTATAAAGGGCCAGTGAGAGGGCTTCGATATCTTCGCGTTCCAATGGCGTGACAAAGGTCCTGCACAATTCTTCAGTGATTTGTTCGGTGATCCGTTTGTCCTTGCGGCGGGATTGGATAAAATCACCCATGGAGGTAGTACTCTCCGGTGATTTAATCAACGTTAACAGGAGCTGTACGCTGGCAGTCGTTTCATCCGCGCTGGCTTCCAGGAGGTTGAAGAATTTGTCGTCATACCCGAGTAGTCTTCTGATGGCAGTTATCATGGGGAAAATTTATGTCATAAGGATTGATAAAAATCACGTTATTTTCCTCACGAATTTCTAACAAGAAACTTTTTCCTTTTGTTTAAGGGTTTCCATAATATGATCGGAAGGTAAGAAATCAAATGGCTAAATTTCACATTATTGTTGTCGAGGATGAGCGCGATATCCTTGATCTTATGACCTATAACCTAACCCGTGAAGGGTATGAGGTCACCGGTATTGACAATGGGGAGCAAGCCCTGCAGGTGATTCCCCGGAAACGACCGGACCTGATCCTTCTGGACCTGATGCTTCCCGGTCTGGGGGGGCTGGATATCTGCCGCATGCTTAAGACTAAGCCCGAAACGATGGAGATTCCCGTGATTATGGTTACCGCCAAGGGCGAGGAGTCAGATGTGGTGGTCGGACTGGAAATGGGGGCTGACGACTATGTTACCAAACCATTCAGCATGAAGGTGTTACTGGCCCGTATTCACACTGTGCTGCGACGCCGTGATAAAAGCCCAGCCAAGGCGGATGACATCCTCAAAGTACATGACATCGTGATAAACCCCGGCCGGCATGAGGTGTTGTGCGGGAAGACACCGACTGAACTCACGGCCTCTGAATTTCGTCTGCTCCATTTTCTGGCGCAACGACCGGGTTGGGTATTCACGCGCGAGCAGATTGTGGACGGCGTCAAGGGTGAAGATTATGCGGTAACGGATCGTGCGGTTGATGTCCAGATGGTGTCACTGCGCCGAAAACTGGGGAAACGGTGCGATTATATCGAGACGGTTCGCGGGGTCGGGTACCGGTTTAAGGAGTGAGCATGCGATCAAAGCGGTTGTTCTGGCGAATCTATACCTATTTTTTGATTGTCACCCTTGGCGCGCTGGCGGTGACTGCCTGGTACATGGATCGGTCATTGTACACCTTTCACCAAAATCAAGTGGCCGCAGACTTGCTGGCGCGTGCCCAGATTATCGCACGGGAACTTACCCCCCCCTTGAATCGTGATGTGGTCACTTTAACCCAGTTGGTTAATGATTTGGGGCGGCTTTCACTTTCGCGTATTACCATCATTCTGCCTGATGGGAAGGTGGTTGCCGACTCTGCCGAAAATCCGGCGACGATGGAAAATCATCGGGACCGCCCCGAAATCAGGGAAGCAATGGCAGGCCAGACGGGGCAGTCCTTGCGTTATAGCGATACGTTGCGGCGGCGTCTGATGTATCTGGCGATTCCGGTGTGGCAAAATGGAGCCGTCGCAGGGGTGGTGCGTGTATCTCTTCCCTTGACCGTCATCGACGATGCGCTCAAGTCTCTTCATGTGAGTATGGTGTTGGGCGGACTCGTAGTGGCGGGTCTATTTGCTCTGCTGGCGCTGGCGCTCTCCCGCCGGATTACCCGGCCCTTGGAATATATGCGGCAGGCCTCCGAGCAATTTGCCAAAGGTGAATTAAATGCCCGTATTCCTGTGCCTGATACGGAGGAAATGGGCGCCCTGGCTCAAACCATGAATCAGATGGCCGGCCAACTGCATGAACGGGTGCGCTCAATGGTGCTGCAACATAACGAGCAGCGCGCGGTGTTGGCGAATATGGTGGAGGGGGTTCTCGCCGTGGATACCTCGGAACGGGTGTTGCATATTAATCCGGCGGCATGCCAGCTTCTGGGGATGAAACCGGGCGAGGGGCGGGGACGCCATATTCTTGAGACGGTTCGCAATATCGAATTGCAGGAATTTCTGGAGGCGACTTTGTCCACCTCGGATCCCACGGAACGCGAAATTGTGCTGCGAGGTACGACCGAGCGGTTCATCCAATTGCATGGCGCGGCGCTTAAGGATGCGGATGGGAAAAATATTGGCGCGCTGGTGGTGATGAATGATATTACCCGGCTGAAACGTCTCGAAACCATGCGACGCGATTTCGTGGCGAATGTCTCGCACGAGCTTAAGACTCCGATCACGACGTTAAAAGGTTGTGTGGAAACCCTGTCTGGCGGTGCGGTAAACCAACCGGGAGAGGCCATGCGTTTCCTGGATATGATGGAACGCCATGTGAATCGGCTTGAATTGATGGTGGAAGACCTTCTCGCGTTGTCGCGGCTGGAATTTGAATCGGAACGCGGGGAAATAGCTCTGGAAAAGGGGTCGGTGCATGATGTCATCGCGCGGGCTGTTCAGTCATTTTCCAAACGGGCGGAGGCCAAGGGAATCCTGCTGGTGATGGATTGTCCGGATTCCCTGCAAACCCTCATCAATGCGCCCCTCTTGGAGCAGGCCGTTGGAAATTTTCTGGATAACGCCATCAAGTATAGTTCGGAAGAAACCCGAATTACCGTGACAGGCGCGTTGGTTAAGGATTTTGTTGAGATCCGCGTAGCGGATCAGGGGCCGGGAATTGAGAAGAAGCATTGGGAGCGCATCTTTGAACGATTCTACCGGGTGGACCAGGCCCGGAGTCGTGCCATGGGTGGCACCGGTTTGGGGTTGGCCATCGTCAAGCATATTGCCATCGCGCATCATGGAAACGTCTCGATGGAAAGCGTGCCGGGACATGGCAGTACCTTTATTCTGCGTCTCCCGTTTGCAGTGTGACCATCAAGATGAACGTTCAACAGATCGGTGAAGATAAGTTGATCCGTCGGTTGAAACGACTCGTGCCAGGGCGTGCTGATGTGATTTCCGGCATCGGGGATGATTGTGCCGTAGTGCGAACCGGGCGGCGCGATCCTTATGATCTTCTGCTGAAAAGTGACCCTGTGGTTGAAGGTATTCATTTTACGCCGGATGCCAAGGGATCGGCCATTGGGCATAAAGCCCTGGGCCGGGTGATGAGTGATCTGGCCGCCATGGGCGGGGAACCATTATGGATCCTGGTCGACTTGGTTTCACCACCGACCGCGTCGGTTGCCCGTATTGAAGCGATATATAAGGGAATGTCCAAGCTGGCGCACCGATATGGTGCGGCGATTGTTGGCGGAGACACGAGTTGTGGTCCGGTCCTTGAGGTTCATGTCTTTGCCGTCGGCCGTATTGCCCGCGGAAAGGCTCTACTGCGGTCCGGCGCCCGTCTGGGAGACATCCTCTATGTGACCGGCGCACTGGGCGGAAGTGGGATGGGCCATCATTTGCGGTTTGAGCCACGATTGGTCGAGGGGCAATGGTTGCGGAAATCGGGCTTGGTTACAGCAATGATGGATGTCAGCGACGGATTGGCCACGGATTTGAGACGTTTGTCTGCTGCAAGTGGAATCGGCGCGGTTTTGGATGTGGCTCAAATTCCGGTATCTGCAGCTGCCCGGCGGTTATCTGGGAGACGGTCGGGACTTGATCATGCGCTTGCCGATGGCGAGGATTTTGAATTACTCTTCACCGTTCCTTGTCGGAAGTCCCGTGCCTTTGAGGCCGCTTGGCACAAGGCCTTTCGCTTGTCTTGCACAAGGATCGGGGAGATGACGGCGAAATCAGGTATGGTTGAATTGCGCGATGGCAAACTTGTTGAAGAATTAACGCGGCATGGTTATGAGCACTTTGATCATCATCTCCAATAGTGTGAAGGACACGCATAAGCTGGCCCGGCATTTGTTGAAACAGTTGCCGGGTCCCCAGGTGTTGGCATTGCATGGAGATCTGGGGAGTGGCAAAACCTGTTTTGTGCAGGGATTGGCGGCGGCCTTGGGGGTGGGGCGTCCGGTGACCAGCCCGACCTTTACGCTGGTTCATGAATACTCAGGGGAATGTTCCCTGGTTCATGTGGACCTCTACCGGCTGCGTGATTCGTTCGATGCCCTGATGCTGGGGCTTGAGGAATATTTTGAATCCGATGGTATTACGGCCATTGAATGGGCGGACCGTGCGGAAGATATCTTTCCACCACAAACTATTCATATTTACTTCGAAACGATGCTCGATTCCCACTCGCGAAAAATCACAATAAAATCAAAAGTCGAATTGAAACCCTGATATGAAAAACAAAAATCAACGAGTTGTCATAATAGAAGAGCCCTTCAAGGAGATTTCGCAGAAGCAGGATGTATTTCAACGCGGCGCATGGCCGGCTTATTGGGTACAACATCCTGATGTGAACGGAACGGAAGCGGCGGTGGTGGCTTATCGCCGGGTCATCATCCTGGATAGTGCCATGACCGTTCGCATTCATGTGTCGGCGGATGAGCGTTATGAGCTGTTTCTGGACGGACAACGTATCGGGCGCGGGTCGGAGCGCGGAGACCGGCATTGTTGGTTTTTCGAAACCTACGATTTGCCCCTTGGCGCCGGGCAACATGTGATTGTTGCACGAGTGTTCTGGATCGGTGCGGATGGCGTATCAGCCCATGCACAAAATACGGTCCGACCGGCCTTTCTCCTCGCCGCGGAAGGGGTTCCATCCGATTTGTTAAATACCGGCACCGCAGCATGGGAATGTAAACGTCTGGGCGGCTACGCGTTCATCTCTCAGGACATGGCCTGGGGCACCAGCGCCAAGACCAAGATATGTGGCACTGACTACGATTGGGGTCATGAGCTTGGCGAAGGACAGACCGGTAGCTGGCGGACCGTGCGTGTAGGTGCGCCGGCCTTTAGTGCGGCCCGAACTTGCATGGGTCCCAATAACTGGATGCTGCGGCCCGCCATGTTGCCCGCCATGTTGGAGGAGCCGCGCTGGATTGGGAAAGCCCGGCATGTACAGGGGATCGAATCGGAGGATACGAGTGACCTTGCGGTGAAGTCTTCCGAACATTGCCCGGAAGAAGCCTCGCAATGGGATGACTTGCTGTCGGGCCGCGCCGGATTGACCATTCCCGCTCACACCAAGCGGCGGGTGATTGTAGATCTGGAAAATTATTATTGCGCCTATCCGGTAGCGGTTCTCTCCGGCGGCAAAGGAGCGTCGTTACGTATCCGGTGGGCGGAGTCGTTATTTGATCGGCGTCTAGGAGCCGCTGATTTCTGGTCTCCGCCGCCGAAGAGCAATCGCGACGAAATCGAAAGGAAATATTTTAGCGGGACGGGTGATATTTTCATTCCTGATGGCGAACGGAATCGCCGTTATGAGCCTTTCTGGTGGGAGGCAGGACGTTATCTTGAAATCGTTGTCTCCACTGGTGTCGCCCCTCTCATGATCGAGAACCTTCATCAGGTTGAAACACATTATCCATACCAATTTACCGGGCACTATGAGCTGCCATCAGTGGAATTAACCGATTTGGCGCCGCTGGCCACCCGTGTATTGGAAATGTGTTCACATGAAACTTACATGGATTGTCCTTACTATGAGCAATTAATGTATGTCGGCGATACGCGACTCGAGGTGTTGACAACCTATACCCTCACCCGAGATGACCGGCTGCCGCGCAAGGCGATCCTCCTCTTTGACGAATCACGAGGGCCGACAGGCTTGACCAAAGCTCGTTATCCATGCAGGGTGCCGCAGTTGATCCCACCTTTTTCACTCTACTGGGTGGGTATGGTGCATGACTACGCCTCGTGGCGTAATGACCCCGACTTTGTCCGTGACCGGATGCCGGGCGTTCGGGCGGTTCTGGATGCCTTCGCTCAACGGGTCAACAGCGAAGGCTTGCTGGAGGCGTTGACAGGCTGGAATTTTGTGGATTGGGTGCCCTCTTGGAAAGCGGGAATGCCGGCTGATGCGGATTTTGGGATCAGTGGGATTATTAACTGGCATTTTGTATATACCCTGCGTTTGTCAGCGGAGTTGGAAGACGAATTTGGCGAGGCGGAGTTTGCTGCGCGTAACCGGCAGCTGGCTGAGCGCGTTGCCGCGGCCACCATGTCGGTGTTCTGGGATCATGCACGCGGAGTCTATGCGGATGACCGTGCACACCAACATTTCAGTGAACATGCGCAGTGCTTTGCGATCCTCTCAGGCGACCGTCGCACCCGGCTGGATGCCCCTGATTTGGCGCCTGCGACCATCTATTTTTCGCATTACCTGTTTGAAGCCGCCCGACAGATGGGACAGATTGAGCTGTTGTTTAAGAGACTGGAGCTTTGGTCATATTTGAAGCGCATGGGATTCAAAACCACTGTGGAGATGCCTGAGCCGAGTCGGTCCGACTGTCATGCGTGGGGTGCCCATCCCGTTTACCATGCCTTTGCGAGTCTGCTTGGCATACGTCCTGAAGGGTTCGGTTTTCAAAAGGTGCGCATCGAGCCACAACTCGGGCTCATGCCTTGGGGGCGTGGCACGATTCCTCACCCGAGCGGTTCCATTAGTGTGGAGCTGGAACGAACAGAAGGACGGCTCGCAGGAGTTGTCGAACTTCCCCCCGGAGTGGATGGGATATTTCTGGACGGCGCTCATGGCCGGGAATTGCGCCCCGGTAAAAACACGATTTGAGGTTGTCTTCCGGCATTGCATCCTGACGCTGGCTTCGCTAGCATCACCCCACTTTTATGAACCAAAAGGCGGGGTGATTTATGCTGGATATTAAATTGATTCGTGATCACGAGGACAAAGTGCGTCAGGGATTGTTATCGCGTGGTGCCAGTCTGGAATTCCTGGATGCCGTGGTGGCCGATGATACCCTGCGCCGCAAGCTGGTGACCGAGGTGGAGAACCTTAAAAACCAGCGCAATGTGGTCTCGAAAGAAATCGGGGCATTGAAGAGCAAGGGGCAGGATACCACTGCCACCCAGAAATCCATGCGTGAGTTGGGTGACTTGATTGTTCAGAAAGACAACGAGGTCCGCGAGATTGATAGCCGCCTCAAGGATAACCTGTTGCGAATACCCAACCTTCCTCACAACAGTCTGCCGGATGGGCTTGATGCCTCGGCCAATGTGGTGGCGCGAACTCATGGGGTGGCTCGTTCTTTTTCTTTCCAGCCCAAGGGGCATGTGGACATCGGGGAACGGCTGGGGATTTTTGATTTTGCCCGCGGGGCGCGGATGACCGGCTCAGGTTTCCCCCTGTATCTGGGGCAGGGCGCCAAATTGCAGCGCGCGCTTATCCAGTTCATGCTTGATCTCCACACCACCGAGCATGGGTATACCGAAATGTTGCCCCCGTTTGTGGTTAATACGGCGTCCATGATCGGGACGGGTCAGTTGCCCAAGATGGCGGAAGACATGTACCACGCCACGGATGATCTCTGGCTGATTCCCACTGCCGAGGTGCCGGTGACGAATTATTATCGGGATGACGTGATAGATAAGCCATTGCCCGTTTACCTGACGGCGTATACGCCATGCTTCCGGCGTGAGGCGGGTGCGGCAGGCAAGGAGACCCGTGGCATTATCAGGGTTCATCAGTTTGACAAGGTTGAGATGGTGAAGTTTGTCGAACCGTCCACTTCCTATGCGGAGTTGGAGTCGTTGGTTGTGAATGCCGAGGATGTGTTGCAACGGTTGGGGCTCCACTACCGTGTGCTGTCCCTTTGCAAGGGCGATATCAGTTTTGCGGCGGCGAAATGTTATGACATCGAACTCTGGGCGCCGGGCCAGAATGGCTGGCTGGAAGTGTCGTCATGCAGTAATTTCGAGTCCTTCCAGGCGCGGCGCGCCAATATTCGTTATCGGCGTGCGGATGGGAAACTCGACTTTGTCCATACCTTGAACGGATCCGGTGTGGCCTTACCCCGAATCATGGTTGCCATCCTTGAAAATGGGCAGGAAGCTGACGGATCCGTGACCCTCCCCGAAGCCATCGTCCCTTATATGGGTGGCATCCGCCGGCTCGAACCGGTGCTGTGAGATGTGAGAAGTGAAATGTGAGACGGGAGTTAAAGATCAACTATTCCGCTATTGGGCCGGGCTCACATATCC
>Ga0118677_10004139_pt1 | contig 12202 bp, 10 predicted proteins | sample AliMusrvi5mmetaG_FD_86154 | JGI IMG/M metagenome (GOLD analysis project Ga0118677, IMG submission 86154)
CAGCAGGTCGACCAGCGTTTCATGGATGACGGGGTGCGTCCAGTGCCGTTTCTCGTTGAGCAACCCTCCGAAGGCGTTCTTCATGGCGCCCGTGGTGGTCGTAAAGACGTGCGTCTTCACCGTGGGGAGGTGGATGATGTTCTCGCCGATGAAGCGCTTGGGAATCATGAACCCCTGCGGATACACCTGGTTCAGGCACAGGAACTTGTCCGCAAGGCTCCCCACGGCATCACGCACGTGGATCCACTCCTCGTTCTCGTACAGGTGGACGTTGCGCAGCCCGTGCGCTTGGATCACGTCGAGGTGTTTGTTCTCGCGCTCCCCGAGGTGCGCGTCGATCACAACGGTCCTGTTGTGGCAACCGTGGATCAGGTCCGACTTATAGCCGTCGCGCTTCATCGCGCGAATCACGCCGTCCAACTGCCAGGGCGTCGTAGACGAGGCGGGAAAAAAGAAGTGCCAACTGATGTTGATTTTCAGGCCGGTATCGCGGTCCTTTGGCAGGACTTCCTGGTAGCCGGCGAGATTCATAAGGCGGTGGTAGTCTTCCAGCACGGTGGCCGGCGACGTCCGCAAAACTGCAACTTTAGATTTCTTCATAAAGAATAGTGTAGATGGTATGAGCCGGTTCGGCAATCCGGGAAAAACGACCTCCGGTTAGTGCGTGGCAGAATCATTTGCAGCAGAATTGTGCCCGTTTTCCACCGTGTACTCCCGGATTTTGCGGTGGAGCGTGCGGCGGCTGATGCCGAGCTCGTTCGCTGCCTTGGTCTTGTTGTCGCCATGCTTCTGGAGCGCGGCCACGATCATGGCCTTTTCTGTGGCAGCGAGCGATGTGCCTGCCGCAATCGCCTGGCGCCGCTCGGGGGTGACGTCGTCCGCCGATGGCATCTTCGGCAACTGAGCCTCAGGCTTCCCCTCCAGGCGGGCGACGGCGCGGGCGCGGGTGATCTTCATCATCACGTCCGGCCGAAGATTCTCGGCCCCGCCTCGACGCCCGTATTGTTCCATGACGGAGGTGTCTCCGTACAGGTACTCAATGCCCGTGGCTGCCATATCGCCAACGGTCCACTCATACGCGCCGCCGGAATACATTCTTCCCTCCGGCATCGACCGGGTATCGGCCAGGAGGATCTTCCATTCGGCGGCGTTGGTGCTAATGCTCAGTTTGTTCTTCTCGACCATCGCTTTCATGGCCGCTTCCATTCCTTCCGCACCCGTCTCCGACAATTCCTCCTGCATGGCCTCCTGCGCATTCCCCTGACTGCCCGAATAGCGCAACATGGGCATCATCTGGAGAATTCGCCCCCGCACAGTCACATTGGTCGTTTTGACGGCCATGGCAAGCAGGGCGGGCACCGCCTTGGCGGCCGGCTGACGGCCCAACTCCGTATAGGCGGCCATGGCCGCCTCATTCTCGTCGCCGGCTTTCGCCAGGTCGGCGACCGTGTCCGACAGGTCCTGTTTCTTCACCATAGCCCGCAGGCTTTTGATTTCGCGATCGGCCTGTTTTTCCATCATTTTCGCATAGTCGGCGTTGTTCGCCAGGGTGGCCGGCAGTTCCACCTTCTTCCGCATGGCGGCGTACTTCTCGACGAACTCCACCGCCTTGTCGCCCCGTTTCTCAACATACTGCTGCGCCAGGCCGCTACCCATCATGCCGAACGACATCCGGCCGCCCGTCTGCTCTTGTGGCGGGGTCAGCAAGAACGCCTCGATCGCCGGCGCATTGGTCTCAACGTCATTTTGGAGCATGTAGCCGATGGCGGCCTGCTTCTGGCTTTGGTGTGACCAGATCGTGCTCGCCGAGGTCCGGTTATACGGAGCCAACTTCATGGGCTTGGCTTTACGCCGGGAAATGGGCGCCACCGTGGCGCTGGAATCGGCCTTCGGCGGGTATGTCGGTCTGAAACAAGCTCTTTGCCCCCGTGTAACGCGCTTCGTGGATTCCCCCGGGATAGCCGTCCTCACTTACGGGACGCCGCTTCCATCTTCCGCTTACACCTCGACTGCGGGAAGGCATTCGAGTGTTCAGGAGCCGGCACAGCTATGGAAACGGGAGTGATTGCCTCGGCCCGCCCAGGTCCGCGAGTGCGCCGATGATTCCGCGACGAGTGCTTATAACCGGTGGTACACGAGGAATTGGCAGGGCATTTTGCCATGGAAGCCGCTCGCTGCGGTGCTCGGGTCCGTGTGACCCATCGCTGGGGGAGTGTGGATCCGGAAAAACTCGACGGGATTTTCCGCCGGGAAGGATTTCCGACCCCACGAATCGAGGAGTGCGACGCTTCGGACCCCGAACAGACGAATGCGATGGTAAAACGGCTCTACACCGACTGGTCCGGCCTGAACGGAATCGTGAGTGGTGTGGCTTTCGCCGCACCGGTCGAGGATATCGGGCGACTTCGGCGAGGCTCTCTAAGGAAGATCCCTCCGGGAATTTTGAATCCTTAATCTACCACCCGTAATCCAGATACCAAATGGTATTTCAAATGAGAACAGTTGGAAGTTCGATAACTTTGGAGACACAGTTGGGGGCAGGACCAGCGGACCGGCCGGGCGGGAACCACGAACTTCGTCGTCATGCAGGGCAAGCGGCTGAGTGGGTGGGGCAGGGACGCTGACCATGGCCACGCAAGTTCACGCAATTCAGACTGGCTCCGTCCGGGTGAAGACCGCCCAGTTGCGGGGCCGGGGGCGGGGCATGGCGCGCCAACTGGCGATCTTCACGGATCCTCAATGGTCGGAGTGGCTGCCCACCTACGCCTTCGTGATCGGGCATGAAGAGGGAATCTTCGTAGTCGACGCGGGTCAGGGTCTCCATTTGTTGCGTCACCGCCAAAGCATCCACCCCTATCTTCGCTGGGAAGTGGATTTTCGTCTGGATCCGGAGGAGGAGATCGGCCCGCGCCTGCGAAACATGGGGATCGCTCCGCGAGCGGTACGTCAGGTGTTACTGACACACCTGCATGTGGATCATGATGGCGGGCTGAACCAGCTTGCGGGGGTTCAAACCCTCGCAACATCCCACGAAATCAAGGCCGCGGGCGGCTGGTCCGGACAATTGCGCGGCTACCTCCCGCATCGCTGGCCAGGGTCGTTTGAACCCAGGCCGATTCCATTCGAATCGGAACGCTTCGGACCGTTTACATCCAGTTACCGCGTGACGCGGGCAGGCGATGTGGTGCTGGTGCCGACTCCCGGCCACACTCCAGGTCACGCCTCGGTCCTGGTGGAGATGGGCGATGCGGATAAAACGCTGGTGATGCTCGCGGGCGACGCATCCTATACCGAGCAACTGATGATCGACGGGTTGGCGGACGGAGTGTCCCCGGTGGAATCCGTCACGATCGCTACCCTCAGGAAGATTCGCGACCTCGCGGTGTCGCGCCGCCTGGTCTACCTGCCCACGCATGATCCGAAATCGGCGGAGAGGCTCGGGAAGCTCCAGCCTGTCTTCACAGAGCCGCATGGCGGCGGATCTAAGAAAGCCGAATCACCGGATACCGTCGGCCGGATTTCCGCACAATCACATTAAATTAACGTTAAATCCCTCACTTAAGCCGCGCGATTCACATTCCGGGCATCGGATACTCGTACTTTATGAAGCAGGTCAAAACCACGGTTCTGGTCATCGGCGGAGGACCCGCCGGATCCACGGCTGCCGCCTTTCTCGCCCGCGAGGGCGTGAAAGTGGTGATGATTGAGCGCGACATTTTCCCCGCTATCACGTGGGGGAGTCGCTGCTGCCCGCGTGCATGGAGATTCTGGACCTGCTGGACGCAAGCGAGGTGGTGGCGGAAGCGGGCTTTCAGCGGAAGCCCGGCGCTTATATGGACTGGAAGGGCGAGCAATGGTCGCTGGATTTCGGCGAGCTTTCCGGGAATTTCTGCTCCAGCTATCAGGTTCCGCGCGCCGAATTCGACCATATTCTCCTGAAGCACTCGCAAAACCAGGGCGCGCTGGTGCATCAGGGCGTGAGCGTGCGGGAACTGCTGTTCGAAGGCGATCGGCCCGTTTCCGCGGTCTGCGCCTTCGCTTCGGCCGAAGCCGGCACGGCGGAAGCGGAAATGCGGATCGATTTCGACTATCTGATCGACGCCTCCGGCCGTTCCGGGCTGATGTCCACCCGCTATCTGAAGAACCGGCGGTTTCACCAGAGCTTTCAGAACGTGGCGATCTGGGGTTACTGGTCGGGCGCCATGCGGCCCGAGGCCGTGAGCGAAGGCGCGATTGCCGTGAGCTCCATTCCGCAGGGCTGGCTCTGGTACATCCCCTTCAGCGACGGCCGCACCAGTCTCGGAGTTGTCATTCATAAAGACCGGTTTCAGGCGCTCCGCAAGACGAAGTCCATGCCGGAAATTTATGCGGACGTGCTTCAGGAATCTTCCCTCTTTCAGGAAATTGTGGCCCGTGGAGAACTCACCTCGGAACTTCGCGTGGAACAGGATTACTCGTACCAGGCCGACAGGTTCGCCGGCCCCGGCTACTTCCTGGCGGGCGATTCGGCCTGTTTCCTCGATCCGCTGCTTTCCACCGGTGTGCATCTTGCCATGTACAGTTCCATGCTGGCGGCGGCGGGCATAGCGAGCCTGATCCGCGGCGAGGTGACGGAGACCGAAACCGCCGGCTGGTACGACGAGAGTTATCGCGGCGCGTTTCTGCGTTTTATGGTCTTCATCTCGGCGTTTTATGAGACGCAGTCGCGCGGCAAGCTCGGTTTCTACAAACAGGCGGAAGAGATCAGTCTGTTCGACGCGGACCCGACCAACCTGCGCCGGGCATTTCTCAACACCGTTTCGGGGATGGAAGACATCGCGTCGGCCGAACAGACGACGGCCCATCTGATGGGCGAAATGTCTCGCCGGATCCGGGAGAATCTTGACCTTCGCGCCGACAAATCGGTATTGCGGGAGGCGCGTGAGAAGGACCTCACGAAATCCAGCGCAAAGTTCTTCGATTCCATCGAAGGCCTGAGCTGTCTTTCCGAGTGCGGCGCGGTGGAAGGGTTCTACGTGCGCGTGCGGCCGCGGCTCGGTCTGGCACGCACGGTTTCCCGCCAGCCGGTGTTTGCCGAACCGCAACTCGCGATGGCATAAGCGCGCCCGGCGGATCACAGGAATACACAAATCTCCCATGGCATCGTTACTGCAGTTTCAGGATCTTGAGCCCACCGTGGAAGCGATGCGGGAGGAGGTCGTGCGCGGCCTCCGGCAGACGCCCAAACAGCTGTCCGCCAAGTTTCTTTACGACGGGCCGGGCGCTCTGCTGTACGAAAACATCTGCCGCACCGAAGACTATTACCTGACCCGGACCGAGCTGGCGATCATGCGGGATCATATCGCCGCGATCGCCGCCTGTCTGGGAGAAAAGGCGCTGCTGATTGAATTCGGAAGCGGCAACAGCCTGAAGACACGGGTCCTTTTCGATCATTTGCCGCGGTTGGCGGGTTATGTTCCTATCGATATCTCGCGCCGGCAGTTGCTCGAAACCAGCGAGAACATCGCGCGCGACTATCCGCATATCGAAGTGCTGCCGGTCTGCGCGGATTACGCCGGCGAAGTGGAAATTCCCTCGCCCGCGAGCCCGTTCTCCCGGCGGCTGATTTATTATCCAGGCTCCACCATCGGGAATATGGTTCCGCGCGACGCGGTGAATTTCCTGCGGCGCATGCGCGGGCTTTGTCAGCCTGGCGATGCACTGCTGATCGGTGTCGACCTGCGCAAAGATCCGGAGATCGTGTGGCGGGCCTACAACGACCGGGATGGCGCTTCCACCCGGTTCCGGATGAACATTCTGCAACGGATGAATCGGGAACTCGGGGCCGACTTCGCGATCTCGCAATTCCGGCCCGTCGCCGTTTATAACGAGGTCGTCTGCCGTGTGGAAGCCGGGCTGATGAGTCTGTGCGACCAGCAGGCGCGCATCGGGGACGAACTGTTCTCGTTCAACGAGGGTGAATTGGTGCAGCTCGCGGTCGCCTACAAGTACAGCCCGGAGGGCTTCCGGGACCTCGCTCTGGAGGCCGGATGGCGCGCCGAACAACTATGGACCGATGAGAGGAACTGGTTCAGCGTTCAGTATCTGACCGCCATGACGTCCTGAATTCTTCGCCAGGATCACAACCTGGGGGTGTCAGCAAACGACGCGCGGGAAGACGCACCCCGTGTCACTCAGATAAGCGTTCGGGGCCATCCGGTTCAGAACGCCGCTACCACTCCAGCCGGCCGACCAGAATCGCATGCCAGCGCCCGGTGCCGATATCCGAAAAACTCCCGCGCGTGCCGCTGAACGTCCCGAACGAGGAAGGATCCGTCTTGTTGTAAACCGAGTTCGGCGGATTAAAATTGTGGTACTTATAAACATTATTCACATCGCCGCGCAGCGTCAGCCGCAGCCTCTCCCGAAGGGTCCACGTCTTCTGGACCGAACTCTGGGGCCAGATAATCCCGGGAGCCTCCAGCGTATTGCGGCCCAGCGTGCCGATGGTATACGGCGCGGGATAGGCAAAGCCGTTGATATTCAGATAACGATTCTGGGCTGAGAACGGGAACCGGTTGGGGCCGATGTCGACGTGCTCCAGTTTCACCTGATCGTCCGGCAGAATCTGATTGGGCCGGTTGCCCACCCCGGGAAGGTAGTTATAAGGGCTGCCTGCAAACGTAACCGTCATCGGCGGGCCGCTCTGGAAGGTTTGTATCCAGACGATCTCCCATCCGCCCAGCACCGTGTTCATCAGGCCGCCGTGATTCATCCACTTCCGGCCCTTGCCGAAAGGCAACTCATAAGTGACGTTGCTCACCCAGCGATGGTGCACGTCATAACTGGCGCGGCCTTTCTCCAGATTGCGGCTGTAATAGGAGATGCCGGTCGCGTTGCCGTCGTCGTCGGCGTTGTCGAGCGTCTTCGACCACGTGTAGAACGAATTCATATTCACGCCCCCGGAGTAGCGCTTCTCGAACCGGAGCGTGGCGGAATGGTAAGTGCTGTGTCCCAGATTGCTTACCAGATTGATATTCCCGAACTGCGGATAGGGCTTGTAGCTCTGGAAATTCGTCCGGATCTTATCCAGCGTGGCGGTATCGGAGGGGAAATAACTGATCGGCTGCGTGTTGATATTCCAGGCGTTCATCAGCTTCACCCCGGCGGAGCCCTGATACTGCGCATCCATCAGCCAGGTCTGCTTAAACTGCCACTGGAATCCGCCGGACCAGTTCATCACGTACGGCGTGCGCATCTTCGGGTCGAACCAGGTCGCGTTGCGGCTGGCGAAGTTCGTTCCCACGTAGGGCACGCTCCCGTCCGCAGCCGCGGCGAACGCGATGGCGGGCGGCCCCTGCGAAAGTTTAAACACCGTGCGCGGATCGCCGGTGGGCGCCTGCACGTTGGCGGTAGCCACGTACTCCTCGAAGTTCTGGTTAATATCGTTCGTCATCAGGTCGCTCGAAATCATCCCGAAGCTTCCGCGAAACACCCAGTTGGGACGGAATGTCCAGGCGACTCCGACGCGCGGCTGAAAATTATTCAGATCCTTCGCATACAACTCTCCGGGCTTATGCACGATAGCGCCCTGCAGTCCGCTGATCGGATCCGTCGCCGTCGGGTCGAACTGCGACTGCTGTCCGTATTTGGTGGAAAACGGCGACTCGTAAGACCATCGAAGCCCCAGGTTCAGAACCACATTTTTAAACGGACGGAAATCGTCCTGCACATACAGGGCATGGCCCCACCACCGCGGCAGCCACGTCGCCTGATTGCGCGTGAACTGCGCGCTCGCGACCGTGCCGAGCAGGAAACTCGCGAACGTATTCCCGGTGTTCGGCGTAAACGGCAGTTCCGTTCCGCCCATGTTGTAAGTGCCCGACGGCAGGGCTTCCACCAGCGAGTTGTATCGCGTGCGGACCAGTTCGTAACCGGCTTTCACGGTATGTCGGCCCGCGACCTTAGTCAGATTCTCCTGCAAGGTGAAATCCTCCGCGACATTCTGGAACTTCCCGCCCTCGCCGCCGTTGAATCCGGTCACGATCTTCGGAAAAGTAGCGTCGCTCACGTTCGGGATTCCGAGTTTCGCCGCCCAGCCCTGTCCGTAAGTGGGCGGATCTTTCGTCTCATGCCTCCGGTTGTAGCCGGCGCGGAACTCATTGATCACGGTGGGCGAAAAGGTGTGCGTGTCGGAGATCACCACATTCGTGAAATCGTTCGGCTGCACGAACACGGGGTCGTAAATGTCCCAGCTGATATCGGTGGAGTAGCGGCCCGGAGCGCGGTTGCGCTGCCGGGAGACACGCGCGGCAATCCGGTTCTTCACGCTGAACTGATGATCCACCTTGTTGTCGAAACGGTTGAAGTAATATTCGCCGCGTGTAGGCAGCACCAGATCCTGCTGTGGTCCGGTCGGCGTGATCACACCCGCCGAATTGGGCTGCGGCCACGGTTTGTAAGAAAGCAGCTTCACGCTCACGGGGTCGAATCGGCTTACCGGAATCAGGTTTCCCGCGAAGGGATCCCGCAGCCATTTACCGGTGGCATCCTGGCGAGTGGTCGCCGGATCGTAAATCGGATATCCTTTGCCGCCCAGCGTGAAGTCTCCGTTGTACATCGCCGCGGTGGGCACGTTGGTGATCGCGGTTTCCGAAACCTGCTCCTGATGGCGCTGGAATCCGAAGTACCAGAACGTCTTGTCTTTGCCGTTATAAATCTTCGGGATGTAAACCGGACCGCCTGCCGTAGCCGACATTTCCTGATAATTCCACGGATTGCACGGCAGGCCGACATCGCAGCGCTTGAGCTGATCGAAATACTGGCGGTGCACCAGCGCGCCGTTCAGGTAACGGTCTTCCACCGAACCATGCAGGGAGTTGGTGCCGCTCTTATACACGGCCGAAAGAATGCCGCCGCTGGAATGACCGAACTCGGCGGGCAGACCGGTGGTGAACATCTTGAACTCCTGGATCATGTCGAGCGTGCCGGTCATGATCTTCTGGTCGTCGTTGACCGCGCCCCGCACCGGTTCCTTGCCGCTGACACCGTCGAGCATCACGCCGAGCGAGCGCTCTCGCTGTCCATCGCCGTGCAGACCGTTGATCACGTTGAGGCCCGGCATATAGAGCGTCATTCGCTTCAGCCCCTTCTGCATCACCGGAATCTTCACCACCGCGTCTCCATCCATCACCTGGCCCGTTACGGATGTCTCCGTTTCCAGCAGCGCGGCGGCGGCGGTGACCTTCACCGAATCGGTGACCGCGCCCACTTCCATCTGCACATCCACGCGCGGAGTTTCATCGATACGCAGCGTGATGCCGTCGCGCACATAGGTCTTGAATCCACTGGCCTCGATGGTGACCCGGTAAGTTCCGGGAATCAGATTCGGGACATAGTAAGAACCTTCCGCCGAAGACACGGTCTCCGACACAAACGCGGTGTTGGTATTCAGTACCTTCACCTGCGCGCCGGATATGACGGCCCCGGAGGAGTCGTAAATATTTCCAACGATTGTGGCCGTGCCGTTGGTCTGAGCAAGGGCACAGGAAGCTGCGAGGAAAACGAGGATCGAAAGTTTCATACGGCTCGTGATTGCCGTATACTCTATACCACCGTGAAGCCGGGTTCAACGGGGTCGACCGGCGTCCTGATGAACTACACTCAAGAGGCTTGCCACCCACCACCCGCGGCGAACCGGAAAGCCGTTCCGACCAGGACTGGATCAACGATCTTTCCGCCTCCGGACCGCTCCGCGAGCAGGCCCTGACAGAGTTGCGCGCGGTTCTGGTAGCCGGCCTCGCGCGCTCTTTACGCAGGTTCCCCAACGATTCGCCGCTGATTCAGGACTCCGCCCAGGACGCCCTCGTTCTTATCGTCAGCCGAATTCAGACCTATCGGGGCGACAGCCGCTTCGTCACCTGGGCTCTCTCGATCGTCATCCGGGTCGCGCTCAGCGAAATGCGGCGGGCCCGCTGGAAAGACGTGTCTCTCGACGAGATGTCCGAAGCCGGACGCATTCCCCCGCCGGTCAGCGAGGCGTCTCCGGTAAACGTCTCCTATGAACGTTCGCAACTTATGGAAGTCGTCAGAAATGCAATTGAAAACGACCTGACGCCGAAGCAGCGCGACGCGATTCAGGCGGAACTGGGCGGCACTCCACCCGATGAGATCGCGAAAAGACTCGGCACCAACCGCAACGCCCTGTATAAACTTGTTTATGATGGGCGCGTGCGACTAAGACAGGCGATTCTCCGCGCCGGCTGGTCGGAAGATCATATCCGCGGCGTGCTGAACGGAAAATAGCTTATGAGCGAAACAGACGCCAAACTGAACGCCGTAATCGGCATGGCCATGTCGGTGCTCCCGGAAGAGATCGGATGCGACGACTGCTTCGATTACTTCGCCGCATATGCCGACCACCTCACCAATGGCACGCCGGTTCCGGAACCCCTCCGCATGGTGGGATCGCACCTCGAACGCTGCGCCTTCTGCATGGAAGAACTCGAATTGCTCCTCGAAGCCATGAAGGCGCGGTGATAAGACCCGTTACTTCTTCCCGGCCGCCTCCAGAATCTCCGCCGAAGTCGTGCGATCACCATGCTGCCCGCTGACCTTCTCGAACACAATCACGCGGTTCTTATCGAGCACGAAAGTCGAGGGATAAGCCGTCTCCTTCGGGGCGTCCCACCGCAGCCCATAGAGGTTCGTGAACTTGTAATCCGGATCGAGTAACATCTCGTAGGCCGCCGGGAAGTTCTTGTCCTGCAGGAACTCGTTCGCGCGCTGCCCCAAATCCGCCGCGGGCCCCGGGTACACCGTCACGACTTTGAGACCTGCCTTCGCGAATTCCGCTTCATTCTTCACCAGGTCCTGCACCTGCCGATTGCAGAACGGGCACTGGTACCCGGGATATCCGCGCAGAACAACCAGCACCACGCGGGACTCGCCCGTCAGGGTCGACAACCTCACCTCATCGCCCCGGGACGATTTCAGGCTGAAGTCGGGCGCCTGGCTCCCCTGTGCCGGCGGATGAGCCGGTTCGGCAGCCACGGCGACCGACAACGCGGTCAGGAACATCGGTAGCAACATGCTTCTGGTCATAACCGGAAATGACCGTTCCTGGCCTTCCTATTCCACGCCGCGTTTGAAATCAGGCCTTTGCGGCACTTTGTGCCGGCGAAGCGAGCAGCGCCCGAATCTTCGACGCAATGAACCCGCTCTCCTCTTCCAGCGCGAAATGGCCGGTGTCCAGCAGGTGGAGTTCGGCCCCGGGAAGATCCCGCAGGAACGCCTTCGCGCCTTCGGGCGTAAAGAACGGATCGTTCCGGCCCCACACGATCAGCGTCCGCGGCTGATGTTCGCGGAAATACCGGTGCCATTCGTCGTAAAGCGCCACATTGGACGGATAATCGTGCAACAGATCGAGCTGAATCGAGTCGTTCCCCGGACGGTCCAGAAACATCTGGTCGAAGGTCCAGGAGTCGGGACTCACGGCCGCGGGGTTCTTCGCGCCGTGCGTGTACTGGAAGCGGGTCGTTTCCGCCGCCAGCAGGGAGCGGACGGGTTTTTCGGTCTCCGCGTCGCGGTTCGCCCAGAATGCCTGCATCGGTTCAAATGCCGCGCTGATCCCTTCCAGATAAGCGTTGCCGTTCTGCACCACAATACTCTCAATCGCTTCCGGATGCCGCGACGCAATGCGGAAGCCAACCGGCGCGCCGTAATCCTGCACGTAAATACTGAACTTCGTCAGGCCGAGAACGTGAAACAACAGCTTTTCCACCGTCGCGGCGATGTTGTCGAAGGTATAGGTGAACGCCGACGCCGCGGGCGCGTCGCTGTACCCGAAACCGATATAGTCCGGCGCAATCACGTGAAAGCGGTCGGCAAGCTGAGGAATCAGGTCGCGGAACATATGTGACGACGACGGAAAGCCGTGCAGCAGCACGATGACCGGGGCGTCCGCGGGCCCGGCTTCGCGATAGAACACATTGAAACCGTCGATCGAAACGTTGTGATTTGTTGTCATGAGTTTCCTTGTACAGCAGCAAGATGACACAAGCCGCTGAAATGATTCCGCTCTGTCTGATCGGGACCGGCCAAAAAAGTAAGGCCAAGAAAAGTAAGGTAAGACATCCGCGCTTCATCGCGTCTCCCTTGTGCGGAACTCAAACCGCAATCAGGGAGACAACATGAAATTTACGGTTCACACAATCGAGACGGC
>Ga0118677_10012839_pt1 | contig 12201 bp, 9 predicted proteins | sample AliMusrvi5mmetaG_FD_86154 | JGI IMG/M metagenome (GOLD analysis project Ga0118677, IMG submission 86154)
TCTGGATCGGCCAGCGCCGTACCGAGGCCTCGTTGCGCGAGGGGTTGGATTGTCTCGAAAGCCTTCACTGCGGCTTCCTCGCCGGTCTGCGAGTCGTTTGTTCCGACATGTGGAAACCGTTCCTGAAAGTCGTCGCCAAACGTTGCGGGCACGCCCTCAACGTACTTGATCCGTTTCATGTCGCCAAACACCTCAACGAGGCGGTGGACACCGTGCGCCGGGGTGAGCAGGCCCGGCTGATATGCAAGGCCGCGCGCAAGCAAGCCAAAGGCGGACGGTTCCTCCTGCTGCGGCGCGGCACCAAAGTGCGCGGCAAGGCCAGGGACAAACTCAATGCCGTGCTCGCAGCTCTCGGCGCAACCTCCCGTGCCTGGGAGCTCAAGGAAAGCTTCCGACACTTCTGGCAATACCGAAGTCCCGCATGGGCGGCGGCATATCTCAAAGCCTGGACAACCAGGGCCATGCGCTCGCGCCTCGCGCCGATGTCCAAGGTCGCCAAAATGCTGCGCAAACATGAAGACCTTCTGCTCAACTACTTCCGCGCCAAAAGGCAATATACCAACGCCATGGTCGAGGGGATGAATCACAAAGCCCGGGTCTCGCTTGCGCGTAGCTTTGGCCACCGCTCCTTCGAAATACTTAAACTCGTTCTCTATCATAACCTTGGAGCCCTTCCTGAACCTCCTTGCTCACACAAATTCTGCTGACGAGGCATGCAAATTAACATCCACGAAAGAGAAAATTTGGCAAGCTACCCACAAATCAGCAGTCTCATATTCCAACTGTTGAGCGTGGCTCAGGCGGGAGGCATGACCGAGCGCCGGGCTGAAAAGATCTATGATGAGATTCACGGGCATTTTGTCAATATGCAGGGCGAGGCGTTCTGGCCTTTACGCGACGACCTGATTCGCCTGCTTTTGACTCCAGACGACTCGTTTGAATCTTCCGATGAGGAGGGCGTCCGTTCCCCAAATCGTTGGAATTGATCCAAAATGAGTCGCCTGCACGCCCTGTGGCCTACTCGGAGGTCACAGGGCGTCGTGTTTGCAGGTATTCCAGGCGACCTGAAAGCCCGTCGGGTTGAAAACGTGGACTGAGTGTAGCTATGAAATCCAAACTCAGCGCACACCACTTGCTAACCACCAATACGGGTGCGCTTGCCGGAGCCTCCGGTACCGCCAGTCAAGTCGGTCTGGTCAAGAAAGCCGAACTCTCCAAACGCTTATCGGTCTGCAACCGGCAGATCGACGAGTGGATCAGGAAGAGGGTGATTCCCTATGTTAAAATCGGGCCGCATTGCATTCGTTACGATGTCGAGGATGTGATCCGCGAGCTGAAACGGCTCTATCAGGTATGTCCGCGGGATAGAAGATAGACAGGGATCTCACCTGAGCACTGGGTGAGACCGGTCTCAGACATGCGGTCATGGACTGCGGCGACGAGCCTTTGAGTGCATGTACCATACCCCACCCACTTTCATGTCAGGGGAGTGGAATTCTCTGGCGGAGAACGTAATGAGATCGCCGCCCACATGCTGTAGCGCGGGTGCGAAGAAGGCGGTTGCATCGGGCGCGCTAAGAGAGAGGCCAACGGTACGGAGCTCCGATGCCCGGAAGGTCACTGCATAATCCACCTCCAACCGTCCCTTTACCGTCTTCAAACATGGTGCCGAAAAGTAGTTGGCGTCGGTCGCGCTCAGGTGGCCGCCTACAGACCTGAGGCAGGGCACGCATACGGATATGCTCCAGCGGATGAAAAAACGGTTGCCGACGAATTCCAAACTTGGGGCGCAGGACCCATTCTGCCGTAGTGAGCCGCCCACCGATTGCAGCCTGGGGATATGGAGATTCCACGTAAAGATGGCATCCAGGTCGCCCCCTACAAACCGGAGTGCCGACAAATCTATGGACGCGGTCGAAGTGCTGTGGAAGTGCCCCTTTATTCTGGTGAGGTTTGGCGCTGAAATGCTGGCGTTGCCTTTGATTGTTATGCTCCCTCTCACCTCATGCCATGGGAGTTTGACCGGGTGGTCCCCATTGAGAACAAATGACGTGAGAAGAATGGGCTGTCCTCGCCGGTTGAATGCAGATCGCCGGCCCGGTTCCAGCAGGGCGCGTTTCATACGACGCCTTGCGGTTTTGAAAGTCGACCGTCGCCAGCATCGCCGATCGCCACGCCAACGTCCATATTGGTCGAAGTGCGGAACGAGCAGATCCTGGATTTCTCCGGTTCTGCTGAAGTGCTCAGTGGCGTTCAAAATTGCGGATTCCTTCATGGTTGCGGTTGTCAACATGTCGAGTCTTGAGCACTCAGGAGTGAGACGAGGTCCTTCATTTTGTCTATTGTTTCAACCCGCGCTTGAATCAGGGCACCTATGCACGCGCCCCAGCCACTTCTGGTCGCTGCCCGACAACTTTTCTCCATCTTTCGCGCCGGGCGCGGGTTTTGACGGAGTTCTGCGAGAGCTTGAATTTGATGGCGGTCTGTTTGATGCTCCGACATTCATCCCAATAGGCGCGGACCTCTTGCCAGAAGTCATCCCCCAAGCCGGGATTGCCGACTTTGCGCGTACTATTTCTGCGCAATTTGGAAGGTTCTTTCCCAGTAGGAGAGGGACCGATCAGGGTTGCGAGGGAATTCCAGTCCGCAGCCAACACATCCTCACTGCCTGGGGCAGAATGTGACGCATCCCGACTGAGATGGGTGGCTGCGCCAGTGGCAAGCACTTCGGGACCGACCGTGGCGTGCGGTACGCCGAGCATCTCAGCGACGATCTCGCGGATCAACGGCACCGGAATTTCGGTAATTGTGTAGACGAGTCCCTTGAGGCTGCTGCGGCCCAAGGTTTGCTTGAGAAACCGGATCGCTGCCGCGCGTGTCCGCCCCTGGAAACGACCCTCGTACAGGGTGGCGCTTTTGCTTTCGCAGGCGATCCAAAATAGTCTGTCCATAAGCGTGTCGGGTCTAGGTTTGTCTCTTCGACGCCATAAAGCGGGGATAGATTGGATAGGTTCGATGATCCAGTCCCAGCGTCCTGGCGTTCAAAGTTGATGGTAAATCTCCACAATGAGGTGGAGGTCGCGTTTGATAGTCTCTCGCCAGTCTTTGTCCCACTCCCCGACGGGGGTCATGGTGGTCTCCCGCGTCCACCAACGGAGAAAAAGAGAGATCGGGTGCATGTGCGTGATCTGACCGCGATCGGAGTCGTCGTCGTGCATATCCTCCTCTGTGGCGAGGCGCCCCAAAAGGATGGATTTGCGCAGGCGGCGGACGCTCAACCGGTGCTTTTTGGTCAATGCGAGCCAATGTTTCTGCTCATGAGGTTTTAGTTTGGCGACGATCGCGTGGTGTTCGTAGGCTATGCATTGATCACGCAGGGACGGTGCCACTTTGCGGGCGACGCTGGCATAGTTGGTTAGCGTGTTATAAGGGATGCGGGTTGATTCCAACGCTTCCTTGTATTTTTCGCCGTAGGTCGTGGATCCGAAATTGATCCAGTCGCCAATTCTGAACCCAATCGATTTTGCGATGGACGTGAGCGCCCTTCCCAGATCGCACCATTCCTCATGGGTGAGGGCTTGGTTGAATTCAATGCCTGTGGGAGTGACGGTGTAGTTGGCACTCGTTGGTAGGTTCGTCGTGGTGGTCATGGCTCGTTCCTCCGGTTACGCTTGAGTTGGGCTTTCTTGGCGGACTCGCGGGCGTGAAAGCTTCGCATCGCCCTGGATTGCGGAATTCCCAAATCCTTGGCTATCTTGATGCAACGTTTGCTGACAGTTGCGGGCGTGACTCCGTGACGTTTTGCAATGGCGCTCATCGATTTTCCACCGTAGGCGCTCAAACCCACGACAAGAGCGAGGCACTCGACGGTCAATCGCATGTTGTCGTGCGAGAGCAGATATGCGATAAAATGGCGGAGCGCTTCGACGACATTGTGCCCACTGGGCCCCTCCGGTTCGTTTTCGTGGTCGCCATCAATGATCGCCGCAATGTCGGGTTCGTAACTGGCTGCCGGCGAATCCGCGAGATCCTGGTTGGGAGCACCTTTGCCGTGGTAGCCAACCAGCGGCTTATCGATATTGAGCTCCTTCAGGGTTTGCAGCTCCGAGTCACCCATCTGGCTGGTCCACTTCGCGTACGCCCGCTTGTAGACGGCGTCCATTTCCGCCTGATGCTTGCAATAGTCCGCCTGACTTGCCAGGCTGTCTGCCTTTCCATCTCCTCCGCCCGAATCATCGTGGCTGGGCTGATGCTGATGCGGACCTGCGGCAGCTTCTTGCTGGAGCACATCGCCCGGGAATTGTCCCTGACAAGGTGTAGGGGTGAAATCCTTGTCGGTTTCACTCTGGCCTGTTGGATCAGGCAACGCGGATTTTCCTTCGCCGGTGCCTGCCAGGTTCTTCTTTTTGTTCTTTGCGTCCATAGTGAATCCTCTTTTCCGTTCAGAAAAGTGGCCGGACTACCTAAATCTTCCGAACGCAGCGAAACCAACATCTTTTGGAAGATTCAGAAAATTCGTAATGCATACACATGCAATGCATTATGGAATCAAATTGGAACTCGAAGAATTTCCCCCAAAAAAATCTTGTCGTCCGGAAAGGCGGAGAAATTGTGAAAAGAACCATCTCGAAAACCTCCTGAATAGGTTTTCCCAGGTTTTTTTAACTTGACTTTTCGTAAGTAAACTATATCTTTAATGCCCTCTCACAATAGAGGGCGATGTGGCTTTGAGCATAAAGCCGCTTTCAAGGACCGGAAAACAAGGTTATCGACCAGGGGTGGGGAATTGGTTTGGTAGTGGTCGCTCCTTCGACTCGTGATACCGCCCACGAGGGCAGTCGAGACATCCCCTTGGCATGAGGTCGTATCAAACCCGTCCGTGACAGGATGTAGTTGAAATCCGACTCATGTTGAATTCAACATTGGTCGATCCGCGGTCCCGTTCCGTGATGATGTGTGTGCCGCCGGCCGTTGCCGATATGATAGCAACTCAGCGGGCGGGCGCCTTCAGTGAGAGTCTCCTCGTTGGCCTGTTTGTCCTCGGCATCGAGGTCACCCCAATCGCCGCAGTGGTGGCGGTGGATGTATGCGGCAAGGGCAACTCTTCGTATCTTCGATTTTGGTTTTTATCGAATCCACACAAGGAAGATTCCTGGCGCCTCCATAGGATTGGCCGAAAGGCCAATCCGGATGGCGAGGGAGACGACGCGGTCTTCGGTTGTCTGGCTGCTCCTTGGTGCCCGCCGTGCCCGGCAGGCAATAAACATGATGCTGCTGTTAGCCCGCTTGAAACCGGCGGCAACAAATGAAACAAACGCCAAAACCGTGGAATGAAGCCGGACGGTCCGTGGCGGAATCAGAAGAGCGTGAGTGAAATGTCCTGTCGACAGGACATTTCGGATATGAACGGGCGGTTGGTTTCACCAAGGCGACTGGGTGTGACGGAGTTGGGAAGCTGGAGGCGCCCGAATGGGTGGAAATCACAACTGCCCGTAGATTTCCAGAAGGTGCTGGAAATCCCGTTTGATCGCCTCCCGCCGCTCAATATCCCACTCTGCCACCGGAGCTTTGCAGGTTTCGCTCGTCCACCAGCAGACGAGACGGTTGATCAGCGCCACATGATTTGTCTGCCTGTTGCTGGCCCCGGCATCCTCCATTTCCTCCTCGCTGACGAGGCGGCCCGCTTTGATCGATTTGCGCAGCCGCGGGACTGTCAAATTGTGCTCCTTGGTCAATTCCAGCCAAAATCTCTGCTCCTGGGATTCGAGCCCGGCAACGGCCGCGTGGTGTTCAATCCCGAGGCTCGGTTCTCTCAGGGTTGGGTGGACCCGGCGGGCCACGGAGGCATAGTTGCGGAGCGTTTTGGGGACGAGTCCGTTGAATTCCAACGCCTCCTTATATTTGGTGCCGTAAGCCTTTGAGCCGTAATTGATCCAATCTCCTAACATGAAGCCAGTCTTTTTGGCGAGTGGGATGAGCGTTCGTCCCAGATCACCCCATTCCGCCAGGCTGAGGTCGCCGGAAAACTCAATTCCGGTGGCAGTGACGGTAAACTTGGGATTGGAATTCATAATGGCTGGCAGGTTCATGACTGTCGGGTTCATGGCTTGTCCTTTCGGTTTCTTTTGGGTATCCATGTTCCCGTTTTTCCCGCTAATGAAATGTCCGGACAACCTAAGAATTTGCTTGGACGGCTAATCGGACGGCCGCCCTATCGCAGCACATTCACATTCAATGGATTGCGCTTAATCAGCGGCACCCGGAGAGGACCGAATTTTGTTCCTGGCACCGGGAGAATCGGAGGGATTTCGAAAAAAACGGCCGTTACGAAACCCGGTTAAAGGGGGGATCCGAGGTTTTTTCCGGATCGTTTTGAGGTTTTTTGCGGGCTGGATCGGGCGTTGAGGACCGCACCGTGAGCGGGCGTTATTCCAAACAGGGATTGCCAGCGGTTCCTTGGCCATCGGGCCCCCCTGCGAAGAAATGTTCAGGATGCCATCGTGTGTCAGCCGGTTGGCCTGCCATGGCTGATGTTTGAACCCCGCCGGTCGCATCGGAATCGGATACGCCACCTCGCCTTCCTTTGGCGGCGGCAGAGGATGACGGCCTCTGGATGTCGGAACCGGAATATGATAAAAGGTTCCGCAAAGTTATGATCTTCCGGCATAGCGAGGAGTGGGGCGGCGAGGCGGCGAAAGTCTGGTTCCATGAGAAATGAAATTGATGTCCGACTGACGCCGCCAGCCTCTTGCTGCGGACTGTCACTGCGGCCTTGCTTGGTCCGGGATACGTGCCATGCTGGCCATTCGCAGATGCAAGGGATTTTCCGGATTGGCCGGTGCTGTTGGCTCGCGGGTTTGCTCGCCGGGCTGATGCCTGCTGCGGCGATCGCAGCGCAACCCACGGCGTGGCTCTGCCGGACCTGGCAATCCGACGAGGGATTGCCGGGCAACCGGGTGGCGGGAGTCGTCCAAACGCCCGACGGGTTTCTGTGGGTGGCCGCACAAAACGGCTTGGTCCGGTTCGACGGGGTGCGTTTCACGGACGTCCAGGGCGTTGATTCGCTTGTCGGGCCGGGCGGCAGGATTCTGAGGATGCTGGCGGATCGCCGTGGTCGATTGTGGTTGGGAAAGGTCGGCTTACATGGGAGCGGGTCTGTGATTTGCGTGGAAGCGGGCCAAACGCGGGCGTTCACCTACGATGACGGGCTGCCGGAGGAAGCGGTGACAGAGCTTACGGAGGACGGCGAGGGCGCGGTATGGACCGTTTCCACCGGTTCGGTCTGCCGCCTCCGTGACGGCGAGGTAAAAGATTTCACCGCTGTGGACGGCCTGTCCGGAGGGGGAAGGCATCACTTGGCCAGCGATGGCCGGGGGCAGTTGTGGTTTGCGAAAGGCGGCAATGTGGGGGTGTTTCGAGACGGCAGTTTTCGCACGTTGTTGAACTTGCAAGGGGGAGTTTCCTTTCTCGTAGGATCGCGGGCTGGCGGTGTCTGGCTCGGTCAGGGTACGCATGTGCTGAAATACACCGGCGAGGGCGAACCACTGGACCTCGGTGAATTGGCTGCCAACCGGCCTGCCGCGCAACCAAGCGTCCTGTTTGAGGACCGGACGGGCGGGCTGTGGGTCGGAACGGTAACGGAGGGTTTGTTCCGCTTCGATGGTCCCGGATTCACCTGGCTGGATTTGTCGCGCCACGAGATCCTCAGTGTGACGGACGACCGGGAGGGCGACATTTGGGTGGGTACCGGCGGTGGCGGCTTGCACCGCCTGCGCCCGAACGCCTTTGACCTGCAGCAGGTATCTGGGGGTACGTTGGTGGATTCACCGATGTCGGTGTGCCAGGATGACGCCGGAACCCTGTGGGCGGTGACGAAAAGCGGCATGCTTGCCCGCAGGGAGGGCGAGCAGTGGAAAATCCTGTCTGCCGCAGATGGCTGGGATGTTCGCGGCGCCACCTGTGTGACGCCCGCTCCGGGAGGCGGCGTTTGGGTGGGCACTGGCTCGAATGGCTTGTGCCACTGGCGTGACGGGATTGTTAGTATTCGTTTCACCAAGGAGAACGGACTGGCCGGCAGCATGGTGACCGCCCTGCTGACCACACCCGACGGGGATGTCTGGCTCGCGACGGAGGACTTGAACGCGGTGCAAAGGATGCGGGACGGGAGGTTCCAGATATTCACGCTGGCCCAGAAATTCGGCCCGTTCGGCACGCTGGCAGTGGATGCTGCGGGCGTCGTTTGGGCGGCCACCTCCGGCGGGCTGTTGTCGCGGGTGAACGGGGACGTGCTGGAGGATGAAACGTCGCGCACTTTGGGCGAGCACCATCCGATTTCCGCACTTAGCGCCACAGCCGATGGCAGCCTCTGGATCGGCTACGAAGGCCGGGGTGTGGGGCGCTTGAAACGCGGCCGCTTCAGCCTGTTAGGCAAGGAACAGGGGCTTGTGGACGACTTCATCTATCAGATCGTGCCAGACGGGAGCGGCCGGATGTGGTTCACTACCAACCGGGGACTGTTTTCGGTGGAGGATAAGCAACTCGAGGCGGTGGCGGATGGCATCCAAACGCGAGTGCGCCCGGTTGCCTACGGGCGGGAGGAGGGGCTGCCGACCTCGCAGGTGAACCGGGGCAGTTGGCCTTCCGCGTGGCGGGGCACGGACGGCCGCCTGTGGATTCCCATGGTGGGCGGATTGGCGGAGGTGGAACCGGGCCTGTTGACGGCGAACCGGGAGCCGCCGCCGGTGGTCATCGAGCGGGTGACGGTGGATGGTCAAGCGGTGGCGGCTTACCAATCGGGCAAGGCGGCGGGTGCGCCCGCACCACTCGATCCGGGCAGGAGTGAGTTGCGCCTGCCGCCGGGGTCGGTCCTGCTGGAGTTGGAATACGCGGGATTGAGTTTCGTGGCGCCGCGCAACGTGGCGTTCCGGTACCGGCTGCATGGATTGGACCGCGATTGGGTGGAGGCCGGCCCGCGGCGGGTCGCCTACTACAACCACCTGCCGCCGGGGAACTACCGCTTCCAGGTGATCGCCTGCAACAACGACGGGGTCTGGAACCAGGAGGGGGCGTCGCTGCAGCTCGCCGTGCTGCCGCACTTCTGGCAGACATGGTGGTTCCGCACCCTGGAGGTACTGATGGTGATGGGCATCGTCGGAGGCGTGGCACGCTTGGTGGAAAGGCGCAGGGTACACCGCCATTTGGAAATCCTCATGCGCCATCAGGCGGTTGAGCGCGAGCGGGGGCGGATTGCCAAGGATCTGCACGATGACCTCGGGGCGCGCCTTTCGGAGATCGCTCTGATAGGCGAGTTGGGTCAGCAGGCGGAAACCCCGCCCGAGCGGATTCGCGACGATCTTCGCGATATTGCCGGCAAAGCCCGCAGCTTGACCCGTTCCCTGGCCGAAATCGTCTGGGCGGTGAGTCCCCAACATGATACCTTCGAGAACTTTGTCAGTTATACCTGCAACTTCGCGGAGGTCTACCTTAGGTTGGCGCGGATCCGCTTCCGCCTGGACATCCCGGTGAATCTGCCGGATTACCCGCTCACCGCCCATGTGCGCCATCATCTCTTCCTGATTTTCAAAGAAGCCGTGCACAATATCGTCAAGCATGCCGCAGCCTCCGAAGTGTGGATTCGCGTCGCCATAGGCGGGACCAGCTTTAGCATGTCCATCGAGGACAACGGGAAAGGATTCTCGGTGGATGCCCCCGCTACCGGCGGTGGCACTGGGCATGGCCCGCCGGGCCATGGCATGTCGAACATGCGCGAGCGGGCCGGGGAAATCGGGGCCCGTGTCGAATGGCGGAGCCAGCCGGGCCACGGCACCACCGTTCGTTTGGAGATGGACTTCCAACAACCATGAACCGCGTGGCAGGCCAGTGTCCAGGAATCCGTCGTCCGGGGGATCGTTCATTTGAACGACTTGGCAAGCTGCGGAATATTGGGCAAAGTGCCCGCGTTTGGTTTGCCGCAACTATTTCATAGGAATACTGACAAATGCCAATTGCCGTTACCATTGTAGAAGATGACGCCGGGTTCCGGGCTGGTTTGAGCCGCATGATCAAGGGGGCTCCGGATTTTCGCTGGCTCGGTGCCTATCCGGATGCGGAAACCGCGCTGGAGCGGATAACCGCTGACAAACCGGACGTCGTCCTGATGGACATCAACCTGCCTGGCATGAGCGGCTTGGAGTTTGTTCGCAAACTCAAGGCCCGGAACGTTGCGGCCAGCGTGGTGATGCTCACGGTGCACGACAATCCCGATTATATCTTTGAGGCACTGGCGGCCGGCGCTACGGGGTACCTGCTCAAGGCAACGCCCCCGGCCGAAGTGTTGGATGCCATTCGCGACGTCAATGAAGGCGGCGCGCCGATGACCAGCCAGATCGCGCGCAAGGTGGTGGATTTCTTCCAGCACAAGGCTCCGGTCGGCTGTGATGCCGCCCTCACTGCGCGCCAGAATGAGATTCTGAGGCACCTGGCCCGGGGCTATCTGGTCAAGGAAATCGCTGATGAAATCGGCATCAGCTTCGCCACCGTGCGCGCTCACATCAGGCACATTTACGAGATCCTTCAGGTGCATTCCCGGGCCCAGGCCGTGGCCTACTACCACAAGTCAGAATCCCCGGCCCGGCTCTAGGATGCCGGCGGGATTGGCAGGCGACTGCTGGTCACTTGCCTAGCTATGCGGACGCTTCGCAAGCATGGAATCGGGGATTCGCAAGCGTCCCCAGTTTTCCCCGGCGCATCGTTCATTTGAACGACTAGGCAGGATTCCAAAATCCGCCAAGATCACCACCGCGCCCGCGCCCCGCGGCATTCACCATCCCCAACCCCCGATGAACCATCCCACCACAGCGACAATTGCCGCCTGCGCCCTCGCCTCGACACTTGCCATCCTGCCGTCCGTTTTGTTAGGCGCTCCGCCCGCCGCCGCGCCGGACCTGACCGACCCGGCTGCGCGCGCCAAGGTGGACACCAAGGTCAACTACAATCTCGGACCCACCGGCCTGCGCGGGTGGATCCATCGCGGCGGCGTCCTGGTGGACACCGACGACATGACCGGTCACCAGCCGTGGCAGATCCTGGTCACCTCGGTGGGCAAGGACACCCCGGCCCAAGGCATTCTGGCGCCGGACGACGTGATCCTGGGCGTGAGCACGGGCGCGGGCAAGGGGCCGGTCCCGCTCTTCACGCAGGACTCGCGCAAGAGCATGGGCCTGGCCATCGGCGCGGCCGAGGCTGGCGACGGCGTGCTCAACCTGAAGTTCTGGCGCGCCGGCGTCACCAAGGACGTGTCGATCCGCCTGCCGGTGCTGGGGGCCTACAGCAAGACCGCGCCATACGCTTGCCCGAAATCCGCGCGCATCCTGGCCGCCGCCACCAAGGTGCTCGCCGCGCGCAAGGTGGACCATCCGGTGACGGGTTTGGCGCTGCTGGCCACCGGCGACAAGGAGTTTCTGCCGAGGGTGCGCGACTTTGCCCGCGCGGTCTCACCCAAACCAGGCACCCTGGACCCCTACAAGTGCGACACCTGGGGCTGGAGCTATAACAATCTTTTTCTAACAGAATATTATCTGGCAACCGGCGACAAGGAGGTGCTCGACGGCATCCGGGAACACACGGTGGCCCTGGCCAAGGCGCAGAGCATGTTCGGCACCTACGGCCACGGCGGCGCCGAGAACCACCACGACGGCACCTATCACGGGTCGGTCCCGACGTACGGCCCGGTGAACCAGTGCGGGCTGGCGGCCGTGCTGTCGATCGTGATGGGCAAGAAGTGCGGCGTGGAGGATCCCGAGATTGACCCAGCCATCGAACGGGCTAACAAGTTTTTTAGTTACTATGTCCAGAAGGGCACGGTGCCTTACGGCGAACACGAGCCGTGGCACATGCACGCCGCCTCCAACGGAAAGAACGAGTTGGCGGCGGTGTTTTTCGGCTTGCAGGGGAAGCAGCCCGCCGCGATCGAATACTTCACGCGCATGGCCGTGACCAGTTACGAGGGCCGCGAAATCGGCCACACCGGCCAGGGATTCAGCTATCTGTGGGGACCGCTCGGTGCCGCCGTCGGTGGGCCAGAAGCGGTGGCCGCCTATCTGGCGCAGGTCCGCTGGCACCAGGACCTGTCGCGCCGCTGCGACGGTTCGTTCACCTACGACGGCACCGGCGACGGCGCCAACCCGGTCAAGGACTACTGGG
>Ga0118677_10012840_pt1 | contig 12199 bp, 9 predicted proteins | sample AliMusrvi5mmetaG_FD_86154 | JGI IMG/M metagenome (GOLD analysis project Ga0118677, IMG submission 86154)
ACATTGTCCGGGAGGCTTCGGACCCCGAGACGCAGCGCGTCCGGCGCCCGCTCCCGTAGAATACCTGCGGCGAAACGCAGGGCTTAATCACGAACTGTCCATATTAAGCAGTGAACTTTGCATCTTCATGTCGCGACCTCAAGCCACCCTCAGGCCACCCAAAGCTCGGGCAAAGGGCGGAGGCGGTCTGCAAACCCGGAAAACCGGCAGTCATTGGAATTCCTGGAGAGTCTTTACGCCCTAACCGCTCCGCCGCAGAACGGCGATGCTCGAGGCGGCGGCTTTGGAGCCGCCGAGCGTAGTCATCTGATGTACAGCTAGCTGGCCGGAATGCCGAAAAGGCTTTCACCTCCGGAACTGCGTGTCTAAGCTGGCATTCATGCCAACGCAGTTACCTTCACAGGCCGTTGCCAAGTGCGATCGCTGCACAACGGATCAAGATCACCGGACGAAAGACCCGGCTTAGTGACCGGCAATGCTCACCACCGAACAATTTGACCGGACCCGCAAGCTCGCTCTGCGACTCGCGGGCATCGAGCTGTGTGAGCGGCATCGCGACCTGCTCGCCAGCCGCAGCCGCCGTCTCCGGATTTCGAACACTACCGGCATCGAAGCGCTCCTGGGCGCGGCAGAGGAAGGCGACCCGCTCGCCAGCCGGCAGTTGATTGGATTGGTCACCACGAATTTCACGGGCTTCTTTCGCCATCCCTGGCACTTCGAGGTGGCGGCCGAGCAGGCAGCGCGAGCGGTTCGGCACCGTGGCCAGGCGCGGTTGTGGTCAGCCGCGGCGGCAACGGGCGAGGAACCCTACTCCCTGGCGATGGCTTTGATTGAGGTGTTCGGGCGTGATGATCCCCCAGCCACCATTCTGGCGACTGATATTGACACGGAGGCCTTAGCCATCGGGGCAAAAGGGGAATACGGAGACCGATCACTCCAGACGCTGTCGCTAAACCGGCGCGCGCGATTCTTCGCCGCGACTGGCGGCACGGGGCGGCAGCGCATCATTGCCGCGGTAAATCGTCTCGTGGAGTGTCGCACGCTGAACCTGATCAGCAAGGCATGGAAGATCGAAGGACCATTCGATGTGATATTCTGTCGCAACGTGCTGATGTATCTCGAAAGCCGGCATCGCTGCGCGGTGCTGGAGCGCCTGGCGGCGTTGCTCGCGGCCGATGGCTTGCTCATGATTGATCCAACCGAACATCTGGGCAAAGCGGGGCACCTGTTTACCCCGGTGGCTGACGCGGTATATCGGCGTCGGGGCGCGTCCTAACCCCAGTGCAACGAAATTGACCTATGACCATTGCCAAACGTTTGATCATCCTGCTGGCCGTGCCGCTGGTAGCACTGCTGGGGCTCGGCGTCTTCACCCGCCTCCAACTCTCCAAGGTCGAGGACCGGAGCCAATTTGTAGTCAGGACGCAGATCCCGAGTCTCGCCGCACTGGGCAACATATCCCGCAATTTTGAAGAGTTGAGAGTGAACGTTCGGAATTGCCTGCTGGCGGCCGACCAGGAGGGACAGCGCAAGGCCCGGTCGGCATTCGATGCGACCGAAGCGGAGGTGACCCGGCTGCTTCGCGAATATGGCGACCAGTGGACCTCGGATGAGAAGGACCGCCGGCTGCTGAACGACTTTCAGATTACATACCGCGACTGGCTCATCGGCGCCAAGCAGGCCGCCAAGCTGGCGATCGAGGGTCGCCGCAAAGAAGCTGGGGCGGTTTTGCTCACAGACCCGATGGTGCCATTGGGTGTACGCTTGAGCAGAATCTCCGATGAGTGGATTCAGCACAATAAGGAGCTGGCGCTCGAGGCCGGCAAGAAGGCGGTTGAAGCCATCGATGAGTCCCGCTCGAAGATGCTAATCGCCAACGGTGCCGGCGCGCTCCTGACCGGCTTGCTGGGGTTCCTCACCTTTCGGCGCATCGTCAGGCCAATTCAGGCGCTGGAAACCTCGGTGAAAAGCATCGCCGCGGGCGATTACAAGCGGGAGGTCCCGTTTACAAAGGCAACGGACGAAACCGGCGGCTTGGCGCGCTCGATCGATGTCCTAAAACAAGGTGCTGCGGCAATGGACGAGCAGCGCTGGGTAAAGTCCAACGTCTCCAAACTCACGGGAGCATTACAGGGAGCGCCTTCGCTGGCCGAGTTCGGGCAACGGCTTCTTTCCGGCCTCGTGCCGATGCTGGGGGGCGGAGTTGCCGGGTTCTACCTGTTCGAGGAGAATCCTGGGCGGCTCAAACGAGTCGCGACATACGGTCTGGCTGAAGGCGCAGCTTCCGCCGGTTCATTTGGCATGGGCGAGGGGCTTGCTGGCCAGTGCGCGCAGGAGCGGAAAACGGTCGTGCTCACGGAGCTCCCGCCTGGCTATCTTCGAATTGCTTCCGGTTTAGGCGGGGCCGCCCCGCTCCAAGTGGTGGCGATGCCGCTGGTATCCAAAGAAGCGCTGCTGGCCGTTCTGGAACTTGCGACGTTCCGCGCATTTAACTCGCAGGAGAAAGCCCTCCTCGAAGAGCTGCTGCCGGTAGTGGCGATGAGTCTGGAGGTTTTGCAGCGGAACCTCGGCACACAGGAATTGCTCCGCCAGACGCAGGAACAGGCCCGTCAGCTCGAAGAACAAACGGAAGAGCTGACGCAATCCCAAGAGGAATTGCTCGCTCAAAAGGAGGAACTGCTTGCGCAACAGGGCGAGTTGACCGCCCAGCGCGAGGAACTCAAAGTGAGCGAGGAGCGCTCGCGGCTCATCCTCGAATCCAGCGGCGAAGGCATCTTTGGCACGGACACCGAGGGACTGATCACGTTCGCAAATCCGGCTGTCTGCCGAATGCTGGGCTTCAGCGCGAAGGAACTCATCGGCCAGCCTTCACACGCCACCTTTCATCACCACCGACCCGACGGCAGCGAGTATCCGAAGGAAGAGTGCCCCATGTTCGCGGCTTACAGGCACGGCAAGGCCAGCCGTATCGACGACGAGTTTCTCTGGTGCAAGAACGGGTCCGGCCTGCCAGTGGAATACGGCGCGACCCCGATGCTCAAGGACGGCACCGTGGTGGGCGCGGTGGTTAGCTTTACCGACGTCACCGAGCGTAAGCGCAACGAGCAGGCTCTCGCGACCAGCGAAAAGAAAACCCGAAGAATCCTTGAGACAAGTGCCGAGGGTTTTTGGTTGATTGACAACGATGCAGTGACTGTGGAAGTGAATGATGCGATGTGCCGGATTCTCCGACGCCCTCGCGAGGCGATCGTGGGACACAGCATCTTTGAGTTTACCGATGAGGAAAACACGCGGGTCTTCAAGGAGAACGTGTCCCGGCGCGCCCACGGGGAAGCCGGCGCCTACGATGTATCGTTGAAGACACCGGACGGTTCCCTGGTTCCCTGTCAAATCAGCGCTTCGCCCCTGTTGGACGAACATGGGGAAAAGATGGGCGCGTTTGCCATGTGCACCGACATCACTGAGCGCAAGCGCGCTGAACAGTCTTCGCGTCAGGCCAGCTTCCTGTCGGACATGGCTCTGGAGCTGACGAAGAGCGGCTATTGGCACATCGACTACAGCGACCCGGAGTACTACTACCAGTCCGAGCGCGCGGCGAGGATCGTTGGCGAAGAAATCAAACCCGACGGCCGATACCATCTGCAAAACGAGTGGTTCTCACGCCTAGTCGAAGCCGACCCAGCCCTCGCCAAGGAAGCCGGCGAGCGGTATCAAGGCGCCATCGAAGGCAAATACAAGAGCTACGATACCATTTACGCCTACAAACGTCCTTGCGATGGCCGGATTGTCTGGCTTCACGCCTCCGGCTCGGTCGTGCGCGGCGGCGACGGCAAGGTTCGGTTCATGTATGGCGTTTACCAGGACATCACGGATATGAGGCAAATGGAGGATGAGCTGCGCCAGGCCAAGTCCAAAGCGGAAGAGGCCACGCAGATGAAGTCCATGTTCCTGGCGAACATGAGCCACGAAATCCGGACGCCGATGAACGCCATCATTGGCCTGTCCCACCTCGCGCTCAAAACCCAGCTCACGCCTAAACAGCGCGACTACGTCGCCAAGGTCCACAACGCCGGCACGTCACTGCTCGCCGTCATCAATGACATCCTTGACTTCTCCAAAATTGAGGCCGGCAAGCTCGACCTCGAAACCACTGACTTCAGGCTCGATGAAGTCATCGGCTCGGTCACCACGCTCACCGCACAGAAGGCGCACGACAAGGGCCTGGAGTTCCTGGCCCATGTCTCACCCGAAATCCCGGAACACCTGCTAGGCGACCCGCTGCGCCTGGGGCAGATTCTGACGAACTTTGTCAACAACGCCGTCAAGTTCACCGAGCACGGAGAAATCCGGGTCAACATCGAGCAACTCGAGCGCACTGGCGAGAAGGTCCAGCTTAAATTCTCGGTGCGCGACAGCGGCATCGGGATGACGAAGGAACAGGCCGCCAAGCTGTTCCAGCCGTTCACGCAGGCCGACATGTCCACCACTCGCAAGCACGGTGGCACGGGCTTGGGCCTCACCATCTGCCTGCGCCTGGTGGAGTTGATGGGTGGACGCATTTGGTTGGAAAGCGAGCCCGGGGTGGGGAGCACCTTCTATTTCACGGTCTGGCTGGGGGTCGGTTCTGCCGCCGGGACCGGGAAGGTTGTTCCCGAAAAACTGGCACGGCTCCGCGTGCTCGTGGTGGACGACAATTCCGCCGCGCGGGAGATCTTGCAGGAGCCCTTGAGCACGATTGCCAGTCACGTGGAAGTCGTCGCGTCGGGCAAGGAGGCCATTGCCGCGATCCAGCAACACGATGCCACCGAGCCTTACGACATCGTGTTCATGGACTGGCGGATGCCGGGCATGGACGGCTTGCAGGCCAGCCGTCACATCAAGAGCGACGAGACTCTGATACACCCGCCGCACATCGTGCTGGTCACCGCCTTCGGACGTGAGGAAGTGCGCGAGGAAGCTGAACGACTGCAGCTCGACGGTTTCCTCGTCAAGCCGGTCACCAAGTCCATGATTGTGGATGCGCTGGTAAATGTGTTTGCCGACTCCGGCGAGAAGGCGGTGGCCAATCCCGAGGGCGAGCAGATGGCGCGGCTGCGCGGCGCGCGAATTCTTCTGACCGAAGACAACGAGATCAATCAGCAAGTCGCCGTCGAACTCCTGGAGAGCGCCGGGGCCACGGTGAAGGTCGCCAACAACGGACGGGTGGCTGTCGAGACCCTCTACAACGGTCCACAGCCGCCACCGTTCGACGTGGTGTTAATGGACCTTCAGATGCCCGAGATGGACGGCTATCAGGCCACGACAAAGATCCGGGCCGATCCCCGGTTCAGCCTTCTGCCGATCGTTGCCATGACAGCGCACGCAACCATCGAGGAGCGGCAGCGGTGTTTGGCGGTCGGGATGAACGATCACATCTCCAAGCCAATTGACCCCGGGCTGTTGTTCGAGACCGTGGGGAGGTTCTATAAGCCCCTCACCCCGTCCCTCTCCCCCTCCGAGGGGGAGAGGGTGGTCGCCCCACCCGATGCGGGGACGAAGCTGCCGACTGAGGACCTCCCACACATCGCCGGCCTCGACACGAAAGACGGCCTGGCCCGTGTTGCCGGCAACCGAAAGCTCTACCTGAAGCTCCTCAGGCAGTTCATCGAACAACAAGGCCAAGCGGTAGGGCAGGTCTCCACCGCGCTGGCCCAGGGAGACCATGCTCTCGCCGAACGCCTTGCGCACACACTCAAAGGCGTGGCCGGCAACATCGGAGCCAAGCCCGTTCAGGCCGCTGCTGGCGTGCTGGAGAAACTCATTCGCGACAAGGCCACCGCAACGGAAGTGGAGACCGCGCAACGCCAGGTCGCCGAGGTGCTCGATTCATTGGTTGCCGAATTGTGCGACAAGCTGAGTTCGCCCGCATCTGGAGCTCCGCCGGCAGCCTCGACGCCATTGCCGCCGGTGGCGCCCGCCCAGGCTCGCGCTGCCGCAGAGCAGTTGACCAAGCTCCTCTCCGAATTCGACTCCGGCGCGGTGGAATTCATCGAGGCCAACCACGCGGCGCTGAGTTCATTATTCCCCGGCGACTCCTGGCCGCAATTCGATAAGTTGGTGCAGGGTTACGCCTTCGCCGACGCGCAAACGCAGTTGGAGCAGGCGCTTAAGGCACTGCCTGCCTCGTGAAATCGTCAAGGGCCACTGATAACTGAATTCAGATCACTGATGACTGACCACTGATCCCTGACCCGGATTACTCCTGTTCAATAACGCATTCAATGAAGAATCTTTGTGACTGCCGCGTGTTGCTGGTGGACGACGCCAAGGCCAACCTCGACATTCTTGTTGAGGGCCTGAAGTCCGATCACAAACTCAGTCTCGCTTTAAATGGCGAGATGGCGCTGAAGATCGCAGCGCGCACTCCACCCGACCTGGTGCTGCTCGATATCGTCATGCCGGGGCTGGACGGCTACGAGGTTTGTCGACGCCTGCGTCAGATGCCGGAGACCGCCGAGGTGCCGATCATGTTCCTCTCCTCGCTGGAGGAGGTGCAAAACAAGACGCGGGGCTTTGAAGCGGGCGCCAACGATTATCTCACCAAGCCATTTGAAATGCTCGAGGTGAAGGCACGCGTGCGCTCGCTACTCAAGGCGAAGGCCTACAGCGACGCTGTGAAAGAACAGATCGCCAGCGAATTGCGGGTGGCCCGTGAAATCCAGATGGGCATGCTGCCCCATGACTTTGCCGGGTTGGAACGGGCATTTGGCGTCGAGTTCGGTGCTGTGCTCGAACCGGCACGCGAGGTGGGCGGCGATCTTTACGGTGTGTGCGCGGGGGCGAAGGAACGGTTGGTGGTGTTCCTCGGCGACGTTACCGGCAAGGGCATCCCTGCCTCCATGTTCATGGTGCGGGCGATCAGCTTGGCGCGGCTGCTGTCGCGGGAAATCGCCGAACCCGAACGCATCCTTGCCCGGCTAAACGACGAACTCTCGGCGGATAACCCTTCTGGCATGTTCGTAACCTTTCTCTGCGCAGTGTTCGATCCGGGCTCCGGACGGCTCACCATGGCCAATGGCGGCCATTGCCGCCCGGTACTGCTCCGCACCGGCGAACCGCCATGCTGGGCTGTCCAACATCTCGGCACGGCTCTGGGCTTCGAATCTGGTCTCGAATTCGAGCGCACGGAACTGACCTTGCGCCCGGGCGACGCACTGACCTTCTATACTGACGGCGTGAGCGAAGCATTCAACCCTCAGGACGAGTGTTACGGCAACGAGCGGCTCCTCGCTGACGCGGGAGTGCTGGCCGGGCAAACCGCACCGGCCATCACCGCGGGTTTGCTCCAGCGAGTGCGGGCCTTTGCTGGTACCGCCCCCCAGTCCGACGACATCGCGATCCTGACCCTCAGAGTTGACGACGGTTCTCCAGGAAAGGAAGGTCGCGGATGATGCTAGAGCTGCACGCCACGCCCGAAGAAGCCATGCGCGCGGTCGAGGCTTTGCAGGAATTCGGCCAGGCACGGCAGGTTCACGAGAAACAACTCTTCGGGCTCGCGCTGGCGCTGGAGGAATGTGCCAGCAACGTCGTCAACCACGCCTTGCGACGCGATGCACGGCAGACGTTCCGGGTGACTCTCGAACACACCGGCAGCGCAATGGTCATTGAGCTGCGCGATCGCGGCCCGGAGTTTGATCCGACGCAGGCGCTCATCCCGGACAAAGAAACCGACGCCGAGGACCGGCCGCCCGGAGGCTGGGGGATCGGGCTCGTCCGCCACTACATGGATGAGATACGCTACGCGCGTGAAGCCGGTGAAAATGTACTGCGTCTGACCAAGCAGCTTGATCAGACGAGGCGAGAAGAATAACTTTGCCAAACGGAGCTAAACCACAGAAAACTATAACACATTGATATGCCACTTGAAATACTGATCCTCAAGACCGTCGGCGACAAGAACCTTGGAGCCGTGACTGTAAAACTTACCGGCAGTCTCGATACTGCGACCGCGCCCGAACTGGAACGCCAACTCTCGCCCGTGCTGGCTGGTCAGACCAAACACCTTGTATTTGATCTGGCCCAGTTGAAATTCATAAGCAGTGCTGGCCTGCGCGTCTTTTCTATGGCGCGCAAACAAATCAAAGAACGCAGCGGTCAGACCTCGTTCGTTCACATGCAGCCCCAGATCCAGGAGGTTTTCGAGATCATGAAGTCGCTTCCAGGCGTGGCAATCTTCAAGGATATGGCCGAGTTGGATGCGTACCTGGCGGCGCGCCAGCGGGCGCACCAGGAGGACCAATAGAGAGCTCAGAGGTCGCATCGCGGGTCGCGCGCCGGTCGGGGATTCGCAGCATGAGCAGTCGTATTCTAGTGGTAGACGACACGCCGGCTAACATCCAGGCACTGGCTGCCATTCTGAAGGAGAAAGGCTACCAGATCAGCGTTGCCACTAACGGCAAGCAGGCGCTGGAAGTGTTGGCACGCGTCCAACCCGACCTGATCCTGCTGGACGTGATGATGCCGGAGATGGACGGCTTTGAGACTTGCCGACAACTCAAGGCCGCCGAGCAATGGCGCCAAATCCCCGTCATTTTTCTCACTGCCAAGACTGACACCGCCGACATCGTCAAGGGTTTCGAGTTGGGGGCAGTGGATTACGTCGCCAAACCATTCAACGCCCACGAGTTGCTCGCGCGGGTCAATACGCATCTGACCGTTGATGAGCTGCGCCGCAGCCTGGCCGGCAAGAACGCGGAGCTGGCACGGGCCCATGAACTGGTCCGTCGCGCATTCGGCCGTTACGTGTCAGAAGAGGTGGCTACGAGTATTCTGCAATCGCCCGAGGGCCTCGAAATGGGCGGCGAGGAGCGCGAGGTCACCATCTTGATGTCGGATCTCCGGGGCTTTACGGCCTTGGCGGCGCGATTGACCCCGCACGAGGTCATTGAGTTTCTGAACCTTTACCTTGAGGCGATGGTGGACGTCATCAGCCGTTTCGAGGGGACCATTGACGAGATCATTGGTGATGCGATCCTTGTCATCTTCGGCGCGCCGGTCGCCTGTGATGATCATCCCGGGAAGGCGGTCGCGTGCGGATTGGCGTTGCAGCTCGCGATGGCGGATGTCAACCAACGTCTTTCCGCAAAAGGCGCTCCTGAACTCGAAATGGGGATTGGCATCCATACGGGAAGGGTGATCGTCGGCAATATTGGCTCGTTACGCCGAACGAAATACGCCGCGGTGGGCTCGAACGTCAACCTCGCGGGGCGCATTGAATCCTTCACCACGGGTGGCCAGCTATTGATTTCGGAGAACACGCGCGAGAAGATCAAGTCGCCGCTGCGGATTGAAGCGCAGTTTCTAGTCGAGCCCAAAGGGGCGGCGCACAGCCTGCAGTTGTATGAAATCGGTGGTATTGGCGCACCATTCAACCTCTCGCTGCCCTCTAAGTCAGAGGTCCTTTCGCCGCTACCGCAGCCGGTGCCAGTGCGTTTCACTGTGCTGGAAGAAAAGTTCGCTGGGCGCACGGTGCACGGAGGGCGGCTGGTATCCCTGTCCAGCACTGAAGCCGACATGGAATCCGAGTTGGCGCTCGTCCCCCTAAGCAACCTCAAGATAGAAGTCGGAGCTGTGGCCGGAACGATCCCGGGCGGTGAGATCTACGCGAAGGTGATCAGCGTCGCAGCGGGCCAGTCCAGCCAAAGCCGCATCCGATTTACCTCCGTTTCGCCGGAACTCAAGGTTTGGGTGCGAGAGTTGGCTGGGCGGCTGGCCGCCGCGCCGGCGGCTTCGGGTTGAAGGCAGAACGTGGAATCAAGCTCGACAAACCAGGACCCCGAGCCAAAGAATACTTCTGTGCAAGAATCCAAAGAATCGCCTGCGCTGGCTGATTTGCTGAGCGTGCTGGTTGAGAACAAAGGATCGGACTTGCACCTCCAATCAGGGGAGGTGCCCATCGGCCGCATCAACGGCGACCTCGGCCGTTTCGAAATGCCCGCCTTGACCGAAGGCGACGTGCTGCGGCTGGCCCGCGAGGCTTTGGGGAGCGACGAGAAGATGCAGGAGTTTCAGGTGGCCAAAGACTGTGATACGGCCATCGCCATCCCCAACCTGGGAAGATTCCGCGTTAATCTATTCTACCAGCGCAACCGGCCGGGACTGGTGTTGCGCACGATTGGCACGAAGATTCCCACGATTGAGCAGCTTGGATTGCCCGAGGTGCTGAAGACGATCGCCGCCGCGAATGATGGGCTCGTGCTCGTGACTGGCGCGACGGGCAGCGGCAAGTCCACCACGCTGGCTGCGCTCATTGATCACATCAATGCGACCCAGGCCTGCCATATCATGACGCTGGAGGACCCCATCGAGTTCGTACACGAGAACAAGCTGGCCCTGATCAATCAACGGGAGATCGCCGTGGATTCATCCTCCTTTGCCTCGGCACTCAAGCACGTGCTCCGGCAGGATCCCGACGTGATCCTGATCGGCGAGAAGTATCTCGACCCGAACTTCTATTCGATCAACTCCTCGTCGATCGAAAACGAAAGCATGTACGCCGGCCAGGGGAACGACAACTACCGCAGCACGTACCTTTCGATGCGGACCGACACCTTGGACGTGAGCAACAATTGCAGCGCGAGCACCGACAACAGCGTCGTCTACTCGAGCTTCGGCAGCGCCCACTCGATGACGGCCAACATCCTCTTCTGCGACGGCTCCGTCCACCCGGTCAGCTACGCCGTCGACCACGACAACATCTGGGTTTGGCTCGGCTCGCGCTCCGACAAGACGCGGAAGCATCACGCCGTCGACATGACGCAGGTCTACTGACGAAGGCCCAAATCCCAAGGCCCAAGGTCCAACGACCGGGAGTTGCCTCCTCTTGGTCATTGGACCTTGGGCCTTGGTCATTTCCTACTTTCCCTCATTCCTTCCCTCGCCCCGCGCCTCTCGTCCCTTACAAGCTTCCATGCACCGGGCGGCCTGGGGCCGCAAGGGCGACTGCCAGTTCACGCTCGGGGCCGGCGACCCCAAGCGTTACGAGGAGGCGATCGCTTCCTATCGGGCCGTGCTGAATGCGCCCGGCGCGAGCTTCGAGCTCCGCCTGCAGGCCGAGTACAAGATCGGGCGGTGCCTCGAAAAACTGGGGCGCCGCAAGGAGGCCTTCGAGCAATACTACAACCGCGTCATGTGCCCGTACCTGGACAAGGCTGCCGCGGAGCGCGGGACGCAGTCGGCCGCAGCTGTGTGGTTCATCAAGGCGGCATTCTCGGCGGCCGACATTCTGGAATCCGACAAGGACTGGCGCCGGGCTGTAAGAATGCTGGAGCGGGTTGTCGAGGCGGGTGTGTCGGCGAGCGACGACGCCCAGGCGCGGATCGATCGGATCCGGAACGAACACTGGATCCTGTGACCGGGCAGGCGAGTCCCGGGGAGCGGCCCCGCGCCTGCCGGAGCAGAAGTGGAGTGGCAGCATGTTGGAACTACTGAATCAGGGCGGACTGGTGGCCTGGGTCATCGTGGCCAGCGGCTTGGTGGCGCTGGCCGTCTTCCTGGAGCGGGTGTTGCACCTGCATCGCGCCCGTATCAAGTCGGAAGATTTTCTTGCCGGCATCCTGAACAACCTGAAGCGCGGCAATGTCAACGAGGCGCTCGCCATTTGCGATGACACGCCCGGCCCTGTGGCCAGCATTGTCCGCACCGCCATTGTCAACCGGTCGGCCGGGCAGGAAGCCTTGCGCTCGGCGGTCGAGACGGTTGGCCGGACGGAGATTTCGCGCATGGAGCGGCGGTTGGTCACCCTGGCGACCGTGGCGCAGGTGGCGCCGCTGTTTGGCCTGCTGGGTACGGTGGTGGGGATGATCAAAGCGCTGCAGGTTATGAAGGCACAGGCGCCGCTGGTGCAGTCGGCCGATGTCATGGGCGGTTTGATGCAGGCCTTGGTGACGACAGCCGCCGGGCTGGCCGTGGCCGTGCCCTGCTACATTGCCTTTAATTTTCTCGTGGGCAAGGTGGAGAAGATTGTCATCGATATGGAGCGGAGCGCTTCGGACATTCAGGCGTATTTGACGGGTACCAACGGCACGGGGATCGGCGAGGGCAAGGCGCCATGATTCAGGCCCGCGACGCCAAGACCATCGGCTGGTACGTGCAGGGTTTTCGCCGTTACCGTCCCGAGAACCGCCTCAACCGCGGACTCGTGGGGGCGGCACCCTGGGTG
>Ga0118677_10012431_pt1 | contig 12198 bp, 7 predicted proteins | sample AliMusrvi5mmetaG_FD_86154 | JGI IMG/M metagenome (GOLD analysis project Ga0118677, IMG submission 86154)
GACTGAGCTCGCGCCGAAGTCGTTCGACTGAGCTCGCGCCGAAGTCGTTCGACTGAGCTCGCGCCGAAGTCGTTCGACTGAGCTCGCGCCGAAGTCGTTCGACTGAGCTCGCGCCGAAGTCGTTCGACTGAGCTCGCGCCGAAGTCGTTCGACTGAGCTCGCGCCGAAGTCGTTCGACTGAGCTCGCGCCGAAGTCGTTCGACTGAGCTCGCGCCGAAGTCGTTCGACTGAGCTCGCGCCGAAGTCGTTCGACTGAGCTCGCGCCGAAGTCGTTCGACTGAGCTCGCGCCGAAGTCCTCTTCACCTCCCTCCTGGTTTGAAGTTCCACCTCGCTAAGGTTGAAGTGGACCTGCACCCTACTCGCCCCAGGTTCGGGGCTGGGTTTTAGAAACGGCGCAGAGTGGCAAGGGGCCTCGCCCAATACCCCCCATCAAACGCAATAAACCTGCACCGCCCCGACCCCGGGGCCCTGCACCCGCCGCAACTTCTCCACCGCACGCTTCACCATCACCGCCGCTGCAAATGCCTCCCCCATCGTGTTAAGCGTGGAAAAACTGAAGCGCAGACTGCTTCTGGCACGCATCTCGTCAATCCCCATGGCCACTTGCACATGCGAGGGCCGCTGTTTGCCGCTCATGCACGCCGAGCCCGCCGAACAAGCGATGCCCGCTTCATCTAACAAAATCAACAAGCCCGCCGCCTCACAGCCATCAAATGACAAGTGACTCGTGTTGGGCAGGCGATGCCCCAAATCGCCGTTGACCGTCACTCCAGCCAATTCATCTAGCAATTTCGCCTCGAATGCATCGCGCAAGTGGCGCAATGCCGCATGCTCATCCACCGCCGCTTGCTTGCACATGATGGCTGCAGCCACCCCGAGGCCGACGATACCGGCCGTATTTTCGGTGCCGCTGCGGCGCCCGCCCTCCTGTCCGCCGCCTATCAAAAGTGGTAAAAACCGCAAGCCGCTGCGCACATACAGGGCACCGACGCCCTTGGGTCCATGGAGTTTGTGAGCCGAAAGTGACAACAGGTCCAGCCCCAATTCCCGCACCTTGAGGGGGATTTTCCCCATGGCCTGGACCGCATCCGTGTGAACCCTCAGCCCCCGTTCGCGGGCCATGGCACACACTTCGCGCAACGGTTGGATCACCCCCGTCTCATTGTTGGCAGCCATCACCGACACAAACGCTGCCCCGTCCAAGCCCTCCGAAAACGCCTCCATATCGAGCCGCCCTCCCTCATTCACCGGCACCAGCCTGAGCCCGCGCGGCAGGGCTTCGGCGTATCGCAGCACCGCCGAGTGTTCGATGGCCGACACCAGCGCTGGCCCGGGCCCCGCATGGGCGTCAAGCGAATGCAGGGCCGTGTTCACACTCTCCGTGCCGCCGCTGGTAAACACAATCTCCTCCGGCTGGGCACCAAGCCACTGCGCCACCTCTGCACGCGCCAACTCGATGGCTTGGCGGGCCCGCTTCGCCGCCCCATAGGTGCCCGACGGGTTGGCATAGCCATCCCGCAGCCACGGCAACATGGCCTCCAACACCTCCGGTCGCAGCGGCGTGCTCGCGTTCGCATCCAAATGAATCATGCCCACAGCCTGACTCAGCCCGCCGCGCAATTCAACCGCGAAAACTCCCAGACTGCATCAAAACGCCCCCTGCCGAACACACCACCCGATGCCTACATTGGCCCAGCGCCATGCGGCGTCGCCCCACATCGCCGTGTAACGGAGCCAGTCCCTCCCGAAATCCCGGAAATGTTCCCACAGGGAGCCATGACCCGCCACGCACAGCAAGCCAGCAAGCACCAGCACATTGCCAAATCCTATCAATACCAATGACAAAAACGTCCCGTTCTCCTGCAAATCCGGCTGTTCCCGCGGCAGCATCCACAACGTCCACACCATGTGAAACGTCCACGTCAAGCCGATGACCGCGTAAAACAACTTGTCCCACTCCGTCGAAAACGTCGCAAACACCTTCAGCAACCCATACAACACCGCCGCCTCCATCGACCAAATCGGCAGAAAATACGGCGATAGCGCAATCACCCAGTTCGTCTTATTCGTGGTGATGTACCCGCCCTGCTCGCTCACATGAAATTCCGACACCTTGCCGCCCAAACACGTCACCACCAGCCCATGGGTGAACTCGTGCCCAAACACGTACAACTTCAAGAAAACCCCGTGCATCAATCCCGACCAAAACCAGCCCAACATCACCAGCACCCCAATCGAAAAATGCCATAACTCCGCACTCTGCCATAACTGCTGGTGCAGCGCCGCCTGCGAAAATCGCTTTACCAGCGTCCAAGCCGTCACCAAACAGAACGGCAAAATGAGCAAGGCCAACGTCCAGCGCAGCAAACGCTTCGTCCAACCAACCTCACTCATTTCCTCCAACACAGGCCCTGCTGCCGCAATCGCAGCACGCATCGATTTCCCCTCCCGCCGCTTACCACGCCGGTTCTCCCACTCGGAAGCCACCCCATTCGTCCCTCCCAAAACCTCCTCAAATGCCTTGCGCGCCCGTCGCTGGTTTGGCGGCGGACGGCCTGCAGACTTTCTGGCACGACTATGACCCATGACGAGACGCGAAAGTAGATTATTCACATTTCTTAATAAATCAAGCGCCAATCTTGCCCGCCAGCGGGTTTTTGCCCGGAAACAACAGTCCCGCGCTTGCCAAAGGAGTGCCCCTACCCTATCTTCGACCCTTATGCACTGCCGACCCGCCCTATCCATCTTGCTGTTGTGCCCGCTTGCCGCCTCGGCGCAATCCTCCAATCTCAAACTCCCGGAAATTGATGCCGCTCGCATCAGTTATCGGCAAACCGGCAATTTGGACATGGGGAGCGGGTCCGGCCAATTGCAACTCTCCCAGCTCGAAGTGCGCTCGCTTCTGTCGCGGCCCATCCCACTGGCCGACGACTGGCTGGTGGTGCCCTTTGCTGATTTCACCCTTAGCAACTTCGACCTTGGTCACCCCGCCAGCCCGACGGGTTTTCCGTTTCACAACGAGGACCTGTACTCGCTCGGCGTGAGCGCCTTTGCCGTCCACATCAATGATACTTCACCATGGATCTACGGCGGCTGGGCACGAGCCGAACTTGCGACGGATTTCGAACACGTCACTAGCGACGCGCTCACATTCGACCTGGCGGCCGCCGGGGCCTACCGCTTCAACGATCATTTCACCCTTGGCTGCGGTGCCGCCGTCTTCAACCTCAACGGCCACGTCTCGGGCTACCCCGTCGTGGGTTTCGATTGGATTGTGAGTGACACCGTCCGCATCGGCCTCTACGGCCCATCCTTCGTCGCCGCCTACACCCCTTCCCAAGACTGGAAACTCAGCTTGCTCGGCAAAACCATCGGCGGCATCTGGAACGTCACCGATACGGCCGGTAACTCGCGGGCCATGGAACTCACAACCTATCAGATTGGGGTTTCCGCAGAACGCCGCCTCAGCGGCAAATTGTGGCTTTCCGCCACTGTGGGGGCGAGCGTCGGCAACCAATTGGAATACACCACGCTCACCGGTTCCACCCTCTATAGGCGGGCACCGGAGGCCGGTGCCTTCGCCCAAATCGGACTTCGACTCAAGGCATGGTGAGCCATCTGACCTTTTTTGCCGCCGGTTTTGCCCTTCATGATTTCATGAGAACTCACACGATTTTTCTAGGTCTTCTTGCCTCCACAGCTGTCGCTTGGTGTTCCCCTGCCCTGCCAAGCGACCCACCGCCGTCACCCGCCAAGCCCAACATCATATTCATCCTTGCCGACGACCTCGGCATCGGCAACGTGAGTTGTTATGGCGCGGATCACTTCAAGACCCCCAATATTGATAAACTGGCAGCCAGCGGCACGCGCTTTGAGCATTGCTACGCTTGCCCGCTCTGTGGGCCATCACGGGCCTTGCTGATGACCGGGCGCTATGCCTACCACACTGGCATGACTGGCAACGACAGCGGCCCGCTGCTCAAACCGGCCAACGAGGTGATGATGCCGCGGGTGCTCAAGCCGGCGGGTTATGTGACGGCGATGTGCGGCAAGTGGAGCCAATTGCCGCTGCAACCGGGCGACTGGGGGTTTGACGAATACCTGCGCTTCAAGGGCAGCGGTGATTATTGGAACAGCCAGGAACGCGCCAAGGAGTACACCGTCAACGGCAAGCCCAAGCCACTGCGCGACGGCGAATACCTGCCCGACAAAATGCACGATTTTGTCATCAACTTCATCGACCGCCACCAGCACGAGCCGTTCTATGTTTATTATGCCATGTCGCACGTTCATGCCGACATTTTGCGCACCCCTGACAGTGCCCCAGACAGCAAAGACTTCTATAGCGACAACGTCGCCTACATGGACAAACTCGTCGGCAAATTGCTCGCAGAACTCGACCGCCTCAAACTGCGCGACAATACCTTGATCATTTTCGCCGGCGACAACGGCACCGCCCCACCCTATGCCCCGCGCTCCACCGTCCATGGCAAGGCCCTATCCGGCCACAAAGGCACCATGCTGGAATGTGGCGCGCTGGTCCCGTGCATCGCCAGTTGGCCGGGCAAAACCCCACCTGGCAAGGTTTCACCCAACCTTCTGGATCTGAGCGACTTCTTCCCCACCCTCGCCCAAATCGCCGGCGCCAAATTGCCCAGCGGCGTCACCATCGATGGCAAATGCTTCGCTCCTATGCTCCTCGGTCAATCCGCACCATGTCCCCGCGACTGGATCTTCGTCGAACTCGGCCGCCATTGGTACGACCGCGACAGCGGCTGGAAATTGAACCAAGCAGGCGAACTCTTCGATATGAAAAACTCGCCGTTCGCCGAACCTCTGGTACCCGCTAACACCCAGGATGACGCAGCCCTAACCGCCCGTAAACGCCTGCAGGCCGTCCTCGACCAACTCAATCCCGCAGGCGGCAAAGTGGACCCGGGCGATGGATCGGGCAAACATGCTAACAAGGCCAAGAAGGCTAACAAGGCCGGCAAGAAGCCAGCAGCCGCCAACAGCGAAAATGCCAACAGCGAAAATGCCAACAGCGACAACGCGAATGCGGAAGACGAGTGAAACTCCGGAACGATAGATGAGAACTCCGGAGTTCAGTAAATCACCAAGCGAGCCGACTTCGGCGCAAAGGGCTCGACACGGAATGCGTTAGATCCGGATTTGAGCAGACGGGTGACGTCCAAGCGGAACGGTTTGCCGATAAAGCCGCCAGCGAATTGGCCGTTGACGGTGATGCTGGCGGCGGCTTCTGGAGTGAGATCGTCCATCTCCAAAAAGACCCGCGATTTCGCCAGATCCAGATCTGCGGGAATCTCGCATGTGCCGTCAAACGGATTGGCCGTCACCGGGCTGACGATGGCATGACGTCCGGCAGCGGCACGCAATTCCTGCTGCTCCTGCGGAGACGGGTTGGCGCTCAGAATCACCGTCTGGGTGTCATCCCCTTTGATCGTTATCGATTTGCCATCGGCGGTGCATTCGGCGACCAGCCCCTTGACGACTCCAAAGGCCGGGTCATCTCCATCTGCCAGACGTTGCACTGCCAGCAGACGTTCGCCGGCGTCGATGCTCTTTTGAAGGCGTTCGCGCACGTCCCGACTGCGTTTGGCATCCCCTGCCACGCCATAGCTGGCCTTTACCACGACGAGTCTTTGGGGCGGCGATGGCTTGTCGGCAACGGGACGGCTGTCGCGCAAGGGGAATTGGCGTAGCGGCTTCAGGTCGGCACTGATCCGGGCTGGGAGCTTGCGTGGGCTGTCCTGAAAGACGACGAGGACGCTTTCCATCGGTTCGAGGGTGAGGGAGAATTCGGTGCCGGCGGCGGTTAGCTTGCTAGAGACGGAGGCCATTTCGTTGCGCATCGGATCCCAGACTTCGGGAGCACCCTTGCCGGTGGCGCGAAAGGTGAACGGCCGGGCGGCCCCCTCACGATTCTGGTTACAGACGAGAAACACGTCACTGCCGACCTTCTGGCGGTGAAGCACGTGCAGCCAGTTGCCGGTATCGCCCGCCAGCACTTCCAGAGTTGGATGAATGCCGGCATCCTTGGCGAGGACTTTTTGCAGGTCTGCAGCACTGGGCTTTTCCGGTAGGAAATAACTGCGTCCGCCCGCCGCATTGGTCTTGCAAACACCCAGACCCGGGGTGGCCGCACCCCACAGTGCGTCGCGCAGGGTGGCGATGTCCTTGGAATCCCGGCCGATGGTGGCAGACTTGCCAGGCAACATGCCATAGGCGAGCACCACGCCGCCGTTGTCAAAAAACTCACGGGCTTTCGCTAAAGTTGGATAGGGAATAACCTCCACGGCGGGCATCACCAGCACCTGATAGGCTTCCTTGTGCAGGTTGATTTCCTTGCCCTTGAGCGTCGCATGATTTTCCCAGGCGTCGTATTGCAGCCAATCGCAGTCGAACTGGACGTCCTGCAAGGCGCTGGTGAGTTCCTCGGGCCGCTGCTTGGCACCAACGTGATAACTCTGTCCGAGATGCAACATGGCCACCGGAGCCACGTGACGACCGCCGGTGAGCAACAGGCTCAAGCGGTTGGTGTAGTCAGCCCAGACCCGGTAGAGAGGCCACCGGGGTTCCTTGCCGCCATTGTAAAAGTAGGGTGGGTAGTCGCCATCATAGGGTGCCCGAGGATTGAACGAATGCGGAATCAGGTAGTTCACGCCGCGCACTTGGTGCCAGTCGGCCAGCCATTTCATCGTCGGATAGGTCAAGTCCTGGTTGTAACCACCAAAAATCTCGCAGAACGCAATGTCGTTATCCTTGTTGTACGTGTGCGAAATCGAACTGGCAATCTTGGCCATCTGGTATTCGTTCATGTTTCGATTGCCTGGCTGAAGCTGGCCACAAACCAAATCAATGCCGCCCATATCGCTGTACTTCTGCAATTGCATCATGTTTCCGCCAGACATCTCCCGGTTGAAAATTTCGTTGCCGTGCTCCATGAAGTGGCCCATCGAGACGACCTTGTGCTCGCGGCACCAGCGACTCATGCCGCCATACATCGTGCGACCCCACGACTCCGCGAAGCAGTCGAGATAACTATAAAACGCGGCCGTCTGGTCATCGCCGGCGAGTTTGAACTTGTAGGCGACTAGCAATTTATTGAGGTCGAGATTGCGCTCGGCCACAAGCTTGGGGAAATCACTGCCCCAATCGCCCGGGGTCTCCGGCTCATCGTAAAAATATCCGGTGATGGTCTTGCCAAAATCCTCCTTGAAGCGGTCATAGTGCGGTTGATAGACAGTCTTGATGAACCAATCCACGCAAGCCGGATCGGCCCCGTCAACCGACACATATTTTTGCTGGGCTCCCTTGGACCCGTTGAATTTCCAGCTGAACTTCATGACGTGCCAGACACCCGCCGGAGCCTTCCACTCCAAATTGCCGTTGTGCACCGACGAAGTGAGGTCCACCAGTTGTGAGCCATCCACCGCGCCATCCACCTCGCGCCCCGCAATCACCCGAATGAGGTTAGGGTCCGCAAAGCCACTCTCACTAACAGCCTTGGGGCCATCGACGCGCGTCTCACTGGCCACCAGGCGCTTGCTGCCATACTCGGCGGGCACCCGTCCGCCCATCATCTGGCTAGGCCACCACCAGTCGTCGTAAATGAACATCGTCAGGTCATATTTCCGGGCAAAATCCAGATTGATGGCGAGGTCGCGGTACCAGCCCTCGCCCAGCCAATCCTTGTGCGGACGGGGCTCAGCCGTGAATGTCCCATTGTGGCCTTCCAGCACTTTTTGCAATTCCCCCTCCAACTGGCTGCGCGTCTCATCGCCGTGCATCCAGAACAAGGGGCCGGTGTGGCGGCGTGCTGCCATCGGCATGGTATCAAACTGTTGTTCCAACTCCGTCCAACCGGGGTCCTTGGCGGACAGGGTTGGGATGGCGAGCAGGGCGAGCACGCTTGCGGTGAATGCGGGTGATTTCATAGGTCGTGATGGTGCCAGGTGGTTGAATCAAGGCAGGTGTTAGCGCTGCCTGTGCTAACACCGATACGCATCCTTTCCGCAGGAATTTCATCGATCTGGTGGCAATTCCACCCGGACCCGGAAAAAATGCCCGCTTCCCGGCTGATCCTTCATCACTCACCATAACAAAATGAAAGCAATTGGTTTCAGCTGCCGTTTCAATTGTCCACTGTGGAAACAGAGGCTCAACGGCCGAAAATGCAAGGACGTCCACCGATTAGAAATGATTCCGTCATACTTACTTATGCAATACCCACGACTTCACTCACTGACATTTGCCGGCAGCGCAACGCCACCCGCAGCCGCCTTGCGTTATCAGACTCCTGGCAACCGTCCCTGCAGCGGCACGGCTCACAGGTGGCCAAGCGCCGGATCGAAGGGCTTGGCTGCGGGTGCCATGGTTTTACTAGTTTGGACGGGGTTGGCGGCCGGGGAGGATCGTCCGGCAGCAGCGGAGCCGTCCACCGGGGCAGCGGTATTTTCGGATGCGCCGGTGAAGCCGGAGGAAGTGGGATGCGATGAAATCCTTTTTGTGAAACGCAAACCCTATTCTTCAGATCACTATTATACCGATATCAACAACGGTACCAACGGCGACCGATTCATGCCTGAAAACGGTATCTATTCATATAACCTTCGCAGCCACTTGGAACGGCCCGTCGTCACCGCCGCCAACCTACCGGGTGGCAAGGGGTTTATCGGAAAAACCAGCCTGTCATTTGATGCCAAGAAGGTCATCTTCGACTTCCGCCAAGACCCCGGCGCTGGCTTCCGCATCTGGGAAGTGTGCACCGACGGGTCCGGCTTGCGCCAAATCTCATTCCCACCAGCAGACGAAGCCCAAAAAGCAGCTCGCTGGGGCGGCGGTTGGCATACCGACGACATCCACCCCTGCTACCTCCCGGACGGTAAAATCATTTTCTCCTCAACCCGGTGTGAACATACGGTCTTGTGTGGTGGTTCGTCAGGATTGGCAGCACCGGTGCTCCATCGGATGGATGCCGATGGCAGCCATGTCGAGCAACTCAGTCACAGCCTGGTAAGCGAATTCTGCCCCGTGGTCCTCGCTGACGGCCGGGTCATGTATCACCGCTGGGAGTATATCGACCGTGGAGCGCGAGTCGCCAAGACGGTGTGGGCGATGCGTCCGGACGGCACCAAACCACAGGAACTCTATGGCATGGCCGACGATGACACGACTGTCTATATGTATCCCCAACCCTTGCCCGGCAGTGATCACAAATTCGTCTCTGTGGGCACCTGTCACTATCCGCAGGGGGGCTGCCTTGGCGCCATTTTGCTGGTGGACTTCGGCATGGGAGTTAGAGAACGCGGGCTGGACCCCGATCAACCAGGATACGTCCAGTGGGATGCCAAGTACCCCGTCGTCAACCTAACTCCGCAGGTATTCATTCCCCGCCGCTCCGAGCCCGGTTGGCGGTTCTTGAAACCCGACGGCACCCGCGTGGATGATGGCGAAGGCCGCCAAGGGCACCTCTACACCCATCCGTATCCGGTCAACGAACACCAATTTCTCGTTTCCTACAAAGTCAAAGCCACCGATCATTACAAGGAAGTCGCCAATGCCTACGCGCTCTACCTGATAGATACGCAGGGACTCCATCGCCCGGTGCATGCCGATCCCACGCTCTCCTGCTGGCATCCTCTGCCGTTGCTGGCCAAGCCCGTGCCGCCGCTCATGCCCATTGCGCTCAACCCTCAATATGCCGCTAACAACCAGGCCTTGTGTATCCTAGCCGATGTCACCCATGGCATGGAGGGGGTGGCGGCGGGACAGGTCAAGTGGTTGCGCATCAACGAGGCGGTGCCGCGCTATTGGTCCACCGGCACGCATTGGAACCCGGCATCGAGCAGTTCCGAGTGGAAGGCGAGCCTGTGGCCACGGGTGCAATGGGGGGTGGTGCCGGTTGAAAAAGACGGCTCAGCACAGTTTGTGGTGCCAGCCGGACGCAATATCTTCTATCAAGCACTGGACGCCAATTTCAGGGAGATCCAACGCGAAAGAACCTATGTGAATTACGCCCCAGGCGAAGTCCGCTCCTGCACCGGTTGCCATGCCCAATCCGGCCGCAACGACTCTGGACGCCCCTCCGTTAGCCCGCTGGCGCTCACCCGGCCGCCGAGCGTGCCGCAACCGCAACCGTGCGACCTTCCAGCCGCCGGTGGAAATGGCCTCGCCGGGCAAGTCATTCACTACCCCAGCGATATCCAGCCAATCTTCGATGCCAAATGTGTTTCCTGCCACGGGCCGAAGGATCCGGCGGGCGGGCTCAGGCTCACAGGTGAAGCCACCGTCCTGTACAACACGTCCTACGAACAACTCGCCAGCAAGGAACTGGCTGGCCCGCTCATTTCCGAATTTACCTCGTTTCGCAAAGGCGACCAAGGCAATTTCAACGGTGCCTATCTACCCCCGGGAACCCTGGGCGGCACCCCAAGCACATTGCTCGCCGTGCTCACCGATCCCGCGCATCCGAAAAACTCCAAGGACAACCATTGCCAGATGCTAACAAAAATGGAACTGATGGTTTTGTGCCGTTGGATGGACAGCAACTATCAATTTCACGGCAGTTACTACGGCCGCCAACACCCGCAATGGATCAACCGGGATCCCGCAGTGCCGGCCTATGATCCGGCAGACTTCCGGCGCAAGGCCACCTTTGAGGAGGCCACCAGCTCCACCGCTCCACCTTGGCACCGTTAGCTGATATGTTATACTTGACTGCGTAAGCCCAAGGTCCAACGTCAAACCGCCAATCGCGGTTTGACTCCCGCCGCTGCCACGAGAGACTGCGGGCATGAAACACACCATCGCATCCGCCCTCGGATTAGCCATCTTGGCTGGCATCTCCCTAGTCACCCCGGCCATGGCCGTCATCAGTATAAGCTGGACGAGCATAGGTAACGCCGGCAATCCGGCGGACCCTGCTACTGGCTACGGCTCGGTGGACCATACCTATAACATTGGCACTTACGAGGTAACCAACGCTCAGTACGTGGATTTCCTCAATGCCAAAGGATCTTCCAACAGCGCCGGGATTTACAATGGCACCATGGGCAGTTACAGCAACATCATCCAAAGTGGCAGCAACGGCAGTTATAGCTATAGTGTGTCGAGCACCTATGCAAACATGCCAGTGGTTGCCGTAACATGGTTTGACGCAGCCCGCTTCAGCAACTGGCTGGGCAACGGCCAAGGCAGTGGCAGTATGGAGACGGGAGCATACACGCTCAACGGAAGCACCAGCGGCTTCATCGCGGTGAATGCCGCGGCAGGGGTTTACATCCCCAGCGAGAACGAGTGGTACAAGGCGGCCTATTACAACAAGACCTCTTCAACCTACTCGCTCTATGCCAACGGCCTGAACGCAATCACCCCGGGAGATGCGAATTTCGCCGGAAGTGGTGCACTCAATGTCGGCTATGGCAAGGCAAGTTCCTACGGCACATTTGGCCAGGGCGGAAATGCTTGGGAATGGAATGACTCGGTGAACGGCTCGTCGCGCGGACTGCGAGGGGGCGCTTGGGACGATGCCAGCTTCTCTCTGACGTCCTCCCCCCACCTCAACCTCGATCCATCCAACGAGGGCTACGTCATCGGTTTCCGCGTCGCCAGCAGTGGGTTGCCGGTTTCCAATCCCATCCCCGAACCAACAACAGCCATGCTAACAATCCTAACGGCTTCGGGGTTGATGATTCGCCGCAAGCGCTGATTCCTCGCTAGAAGGGTGCGTGCCTTCAAGATAGCATGTGACGGGCAATCCCAAGGATTATCCCGAGAATGTGCCACTGATGAACTCATTGCGCAGAGGAGCCTCAGAGATCAATGTTCGACCTCGCTTTCGACAACGGATCGACCAAGTCGGATTCCCTAACTGGCGACTATTGGCGGACGAGTAACACCTCAAATACATGTTACCGTGCGAGCAGCAACCGCCGGCTTGGCGGATAGAGTTGCTCATAAGTCGCCTCATGACTCATCTGAAAAATAGTGAAAAGCCTCAAATTTCAGGCATTGATAATCAACGGATTACAGCGACTTACTCACGAGGACTGGTTCCATTGAGGTTCCATTGAGGTTCCATTGAGGTTCCATTGAGGTTCCATTGAGGTTCCATTGAGGTTCCATTGAGGTTCCATCGAGGTTCCATCGATCAAAGTTTGAATTCCCCTGCACCA
>Ga0118677_10012841_pt1 | contig 12198 bp, 8 predicted proteins | sample AliMusrvi5mmetaG_FD_86154 | JGI IMG/M metagenome (GOLD analysis project Ga0118677, IMG submission 86154)
CGGAGCGGCTGAGAGGCCGCATCGCCGGCGAGCTGCTGCGCTCCGAGATCGAGGTGTCCACGCCGCGCACGCTGCATTTTTATGATGAAATTGGCCTGTTGAAACCATCCAGGATTGGCGACAACGGTTACCGTTATTATGGAGAAGAAGCCCTGCTGCGCTTGCAGCAGATTTTGTTATACCGAGAGCTGGATATGCCGCTTGAGCAGATAAAAACCATCATGGAAAAGGCTGATTTTAATGCTTTGGACGCATTGGACGAGCATAAAAAAGCACTCCAAAAACGGGTGCAGCACCTGGAATGCCTGGTGATCACCGTGGAAAACACGATTCAACATTTAAAAGGGAATAAACCCATGAGCCAAAAACAATTCTTCGATCCGTTTAATGAAAAACAGCAGGCTGCCTTTGAAAAAGAGGCTGAAAACTTATATGACCCGGCTGTGGTAAAAACTTCAAACCAGAAATGGAAGAACTACTCGGCGGCGGAAAAACAACGCATCGCGGATGAAGGCAACGCCATTTATGCCGATTTATTCAAAGCCATGCCCGGCGGGGCAGCCTCAAGCGGGGTGCAGGAGTGTATCAGGCGCTGGCACCGGCACATGCAGTATTTCTGGAGCCCGAACGATGAACAGTTGTTGGGACTGGCAGAACTATACAACCAGGACCCGCGGTTTAAAGCCAATTTTGACCGCATGGATTCAGCGATGGCAGCCTTCATGCGCGAGGCGGTCAAAATTTACGTCGAAAACCGCAGCATAAACGGGTGACCTTTTTCCTGCTGCCCAAACCGCTGCATGCTTTACTGTTTTTCCAGGTCGCTCAGGCGGTAACTTAACGCGTCCACCGAAACCTGTATTTCCCGCAGGGATAACCCCAGGGATACCATCAGCAGGATGAGGCTGGTCCCAAAGATAATTTTTCCCAACAACATTTCCCCGGCAAACAGGGTTAGCATACACAGGACGCAGCAAAAAAAACTGGAGACTCCGAATATTTGCATGTTTCGGATCAGTGAAACCCGATAACGCAGGTTGGAAAGCTGCGCAATTATAATTTCTTCAGGATTGGTTTTGTAACTGCGGTGCAGTTCGCGGATCAGGGATGCCAGGGTTAAAAACCGGTTGGTGTATGCCAGTAAAAGCAAAGAAATGGCTGGAAACAACAGCGCGGGGGTGGTCAGGGTTAGTTCCATGAATGTTTTCTCCTTTATTAATCCGAAATTACCTGATTATATTCTGGAATTTCCCACCCTATAAAGACTTTACCACGGGAAATCCCGGAGAGCCATTGCCAGATTATGGTCTAGCGGTGAAAAACATGAACCCCGGTTCAAAATCGCGTTTTGGGCCTGACAAAAAGCGAATAAATGCATATACCGTAAGGTCATACGTTTAAATTGGAATAAGTATGACCGGAAGCATGACTTTATTCCCCCATATTTCCCTTTTGTTTGTTATCCAGCTTTCATAAAATAGATTAAGTTTTCCATCCGGAAAATAATGATCTGAATGATGAAAGTTGGAAATATGACCCATACGCTGTTAAGCCAGGAACCCCTCCCTAGCATAAAGGAGTTAAATAAAATCCTGGCGCCCTACCAGAAAGCCAATCTGCGCCAGAGCCTGTTTCAACTTGCAACGACGCTGGTCCCTTATTTTGTTTTATGGTACCTGATGATTCTCAGCCTTTCCGTTTCGTATGCATTGACTCTGGTCCTGGCGGCTGTTTCAGCACTTTTTCTGGTGCGGATTTTTATATTCTTCCATGACTGCGGGCACAATTCCTTCTTTCCAACCACGCGGGCCAACAAGCTTGCCGGTTTCTGGCTGGGGGTATTGGTTTTCACACCGGGTGAACAGTGGTGGCATTCACATGCCATTCACCATGCTACCAGCGGCAACCTGGATAAACGCGGTATCGGGGATGTGTTTACCATGACCAGTGAAGAATATATCAGTGCAGGGTGGTTCAAACGCCTGGGCTACCGGCTTGTGCGGAACCCGGTGGTTATGTTCGGTTTGGGCCCGATTTTTATGTTTTTCATCGCGAACCGGCTGCCAATGCCTTTGTTTGGTAAAAAAGAGACCTGGAGCGTGATCTGGAATAATGTGGCGGTCCTCGCAGTTGCGACTGTGATGAGCCTGTTAATCGGGGTAAAGGCCTACCTGATGATTCAACTGCCAGTCATGTATATTGCCGGCGCAATGGGGATCTGGCTGTTTTTTATACAGCACCAATTTGAGGATGAATACTGGGCGCGGGAAGGGGAATGGAATTATGTCGCGTCAGCCCTGCTGGGTGCATCATTCTATAAACTTCCCAGGGTATTGCAGTGGTTCACAGGCAATATTGGATACCACCATATCCACCACCTGAGCCCGCGAATTCCCAATTATTACCTTGAACAGGCGCATAACAGTTCATTCCTGTTCCAGAAATGGACCCACCTGATTAATTTTGGTGAGGGATACCGGTGTGTGCGGCTTAAAGTTTGGGATGAGATTATCCACAGGATGAATGGTTATCCGAAAGTTCACCAGGGCCTGTAATCAAAAAAAACCTCGCCAATAAAAGGGCGAGGTTTTTAAATCTTTTTTGAAATCGGTTAAGTGGGCTGTGAAAATTTCAGGCGCTCGGTTTGGGAGTCAGGGTAGGGGTGGGCGGAATTGTCAAATTCGCAGCAAAGGGCACGATAATCCATTTTCCTGGCGCCAGCTGGTTTCCAGACACCCGGTTATATTCCCGAAACACATCTTCATTGAGATGGTAGCCGATTAATAAATCAGTCAGGCTGGTTTGTTCCAGGATGCGGGCTGCCTTGAGTGGGACGAGGTTGTCTGTGTTCTGGCGTCCTGGAAGCATAACCAGCACCATGAGCGGCTCCAGTTCGCCGTTTGCCAGAGCCGGGTTAATCTTGGCGATGGCCTCGGGTGTCATATGGTATGTTTTTTCCAGGCTGACCATGGTTTCACCTTCCAGAACAACATGCACCGTATATTGATCCTGGGGACCAAGGATGATGTCCTGGCTGCCGGTGCTGCCCGGTGGTGGGGCGGTGGGGACCTGGGTGTCTGCCAATTCAAGCGCTAAGTTTGGCGTGGGGGTCGCGGGCGGCGCGGTCCAGGGATGCGTGTAGAGATATGCCAGGGGCTGCGGAAAGGCATAAGGGCTGATGGCTCCGGCAAGCACCAGGACGTATCCCATTGCGATTATAACCAGCAAAACGACTGCGAATGGTGCGAACGGGGAAATCGCGTGCCAGATTTTTAGAAGGTTAAAGCGCGATTTGCGTTTACCCCGCAATTCTGGCGGCAGAGGCCCTTCAAACCCGGGAGCCATAACCGGACAGAGAGCCGATTGGCCCGGGATGCAAAATTGGTCCTGGTGGGCCAGCGATACCAGGCAATGGGGGGTTGTTTTATAGCAGGCATTGATCGGGCTTGAATAAGCCAGTCCCATGCCAGGTTGATCCATTATTTTGAGAAATGAGCAAATCCATTCGGAACGCTGGTTTGCCGGCACTGTTTCGACTTCCACCCACCTTGGTGGAAGGACTGTTTCCACCTCGATTTCCTTTTTGGCCGGGGTGACGTTGGCCGGTTTAAGGGATGGAGACACTTCATTGCTTTGAAGGATTGAAGCACGGAGTTCACTGTTTATGTCATCCGACACAACGGCTTCTGGAGCCGGTTTGACGATGGTTCTTTCCGTTTCTGCATAAGCGGCTGGTTCGGGGGTGGAAGCATTCACCGTTACCTGTTGAACAAGGGGTGTTTCTTCGATAGGTGCCGTCCCGGTTTTATGGTTATATAAATCCTTGATATATACTTTCAGGTCTGCCAGCATCATCCAATTTTGGTCAAATTCTCCCGAAAGCGCTTTGGGAAGCATGACGATGCGGAAATATCGTTTGGTTGTGTCCATTTCAAGCGCCAGGTTGCAGCGAATGCACCTGAGTCTTTCAGACCTGGTTTCTGATTTTTCAACCAGAAGCGGGGAAAAACCGCATAAAATACAATGCGCTTTTTCAGCCAGGGAAATAGGTATGATTGAACTTCGTTTTATTTCAGTCATTCACCCCTCACAGGTGTAAAAAAATTAAGATAAATTTGCCTTGTCCTGGTGCACCTTTGGCGCGCAAATGTGCGGATTCATCATATTGCCCGGAATAATTGCCAATAATAACCTGAAACGAAAAGAATTAATCTGCTGAATTTTATGAACCCTATTTTATGATTTTAGCACAATTTAAGCGAAATAGGACTCCTCCGGCTGCTGATCGGGATGTGTTATTTCTTCTTGATCCTCTCCCGGCTGGAGCCGGGAGCACTTCTTATTCAACAGGTACCGGTTTATAATATTGCAGGGAAAACAACCCTGATTTGAAGAGCGCTTGCAGGAACCGGCAGCAGCCGGCAATTTTAGCCCGGGGAGATCATTTTTGACACCAACCAGCATTAAAAATTTAATCGATCAACAGCGCGCATTCTTTGAAAGCGGTGCGACAAGGGATATTCACTTTCGGATTGACCAATTGAAGAAACTTAAACAGGCAATCATAAACAACCAGGCCTTGTTATATGATGCGCTGAATGCTGATTTTAAGAAACCCGTTTTTGAGACCTATGCGTCTGAGATGGGCGTTGTATATGAAGAAATTTCCTGCATGTTAAAAAATATAAAAAAATGGTCCAGCCCCAGGTCTGTCAAGGATAACCTTGTCAATTTTCCTTCCCAAAACAAAATTTTAGCCGAGCCTTATGGGGTTACCCTGATTATCGGGGCGTGGAATTACCCCTTTCAGCTCACGATTCTACCGGTTGTCGGGGCTGTGGCTGCCGGAAACACCTGCATCATCAAGCCTCCGCGCACGGCCATAAATACATATCGTGTGATCCATCAAATGATCAATGAAACCTTCGATAATCATTTTTTGGCGATTTTGGATGAGAACTCGGAAAATTCAGATATGCTTTCAAATCGCTATGATTATATTTTCTTTACGGGAAGCGTCGAGATTGGCAAAAAAGTGGCGCGGGCTGCGGCTGAATACCTGACACCGACCACCCTGGAGTTGGGAGGGAAAAGCCCATGTATCGTGGATAAAGATGTGGATGTTGAACTGGCTGCAAAGCGCATCGCATGGGGGAAATTTATGAACTGCGGGCAAACCTGTGTGGCGCCTGATTATTTGCTGCTGCATAACGATGTAAAAGAAAAATTCTACAGGGCATTTGGCAGCGCTGTCAGGCAATTTTATGGAGAGAATCCACAGGTAAGCGCTGATTACGCGAGAATGATTAATGACAAACATTATAACCGCCTGGCGTCGATGCTGCTGGACGGCAAGATCATTGTGGGAGGACAAACAGATGCCGCCAGTAAATATATTGCGCCCACTTTAATCGAGATCCATTCCCTCGACCATCCGCTGATGATGGATGAGATTTTTGGCCCCATCCTGCCTGTTCTGAATATTCAATCGATTGATGAGGCAATTGCCATTATAAAAAAATTTGAAAAACCCCTGGCTTTTTATCTCTTTACTCAATCGGGGGCTGTGCAGCAGAAATGTTTAAATTCGCTGCAGTTTGGGGGGGGAACGATTAACGATACCATTGCGCATTTTGTTAATTCCAATTTGCCTTTTGGCGGCCTTGGAAACAGCGGCATTGGGGCGTACCATGGAAAATCGAGCTTTGAAACCTTTACGCACAGAAAAGCTGTGTGCTTTAAAGCCGGATGGCTGGATCTGCCGCTGCGCTATCCGCCCTATAATGAAGTCAATTCTAAACTGGTAAAACAAATCCTGCGTTAAGCAGTTTTCAACCTGCTGTGGGGCTGGATTCAGGGGATCGATGTCACAGCATAAAAAGACACTACCACGGGGAATCCCAGGGCGGTTGCACTTGATGCCTGACAACGAACTTTTTAGTGTTTAGTGCTGCTTTCAAAGGCCAGGCGTGTGTTCTTCGGGAATGACATTCCACGAGTTTTAGTCGAACAAATATCCAGAGTGCAATCGCCCTGCGGAAAATCCCAAAGAGCCAAAGACTTGACTTGTTCTATTTTGTTATATAATAATAACGCTAATATCTGGTTTAAATTCCGGGTTAAATATTGCGGCATGCTTGGGGGGTCAGGCAGCAAAAACAATTTTTATCGGTATAAGGTAGCCATCTTTATGAAAAAAATTAACGGACGAGAGAGTCAACCCGAACTTACCGGGGAAGATCAAAATATTATAGAAGTCCAATCATCACACCAGGGTTTGAATAGAGATTATGAAGTGCGCGCCGATGGGTATGCACCTGAACAATTTGCAACCTTCTTTTATGATGTGCCCGGCGGTAAAATGCCGCAGCAGGAACTGGTTAAATTAAAAAAAGGAATGAAGCCTGAAGCAGCCGGCAAACAACAGGAAATCCGTTTCAAGGGGAAAAGGCGGTCCCACATCCGTGGGCCACGCAAAATAATCTTTCAAAATGAATGCCACGCCAAATTGCGGGAAAAGCGTCCGCAATTTGTCTCGCAAAGACATTTTAGATAAATAAGGGGATAAAAAATGGAACAGGATAAAAAGTTAAAAGAGCTGCGCCGGAAGGCTGAAGATATCCTTTCCCGGACATCCGGTGAGAACTCGGAATTGTCTGCCGTGGAATTACAGGGCCTGATCCATAATCTTTCCGTTTACCAGATTGAACTCGAGCTGCAGAATGAAGAATTGAGAGCTTCCCAACAGCAGGCAGAAAGTGCCCGCGATGGGTATGCACGCTTATACAACCAGGCACCTGTGGGTTACCTGACCATCAACCATCAGGGCACCATCCAGCAATCCAACCAGACCTTTGCGGATATGGTGGGGGTGGAGGCTTCTGCGCTGGCAGGCACACAGCTGGCGGTTTATATGCAAGAAGCGGACAGGAAGGCCTTTCTTGGCCGTTTTAACACATTCTACCGTTTTCCCCGGGGAAAAAGTATTGATCTTCGGTTTCAAACCCACCGGGGGGATCTTTTTTGGGGCCGGATCAGGGGAAGAGAAGAACCGGTCAATCCGATTACCGGACGCCTTGAGGGCAAACAATCTCCATTACTTGTAACCGTCAGCGATATCACTGAAAATATAATGGTTGAGGATGCGCTGCGAAAAAGCGAGGAGCGCCTGAACCTGGTTTTTAAAGGAACAGATGAAGGCCTTTGGGATTGGGATTTAATCTCCAACGAACGCTTTTACTCACCCAGGTGGTGGGCGATGTTGGGGTATACCCCGGGGGAATTTCCCATGGATAACCACTTGTGGCAACGCCTGATGCACCCGGATGACAGAGACCGCGCCAATAAAGTCCTTGCCACCGCGCTTGGAAGCAACGCCGATCATTACGAGATTGAAATCCGGTTTTTACATAAAGACGGGCACCATGTCCCCATTCTGACCAGGGGGTTTATCCTGAGGGATGAGCAAGGCAAGCCCGTGCGCCTGTCGGGAACAAACATGGACCTGTCAGAGCATAAGCGGATTGAAAATGAACTCAGGCAAAGTGAAGAACGGTTAATGCAGGCGCAGGTTGTGGCTCACCTCGGAAACTGGGAGCTGGATCTGGTCAGTCAAAAGATATGGGGATCTCCAGAAGCGTTCCGAATTTACGGGTTGGAGCGCATATCTCCTTATCTGCCGTATGAAATCGTTCGCCAGGCGCGTTTTCCCGAGGACCAGGCGCGGATGGACCAGGCTTTAAAGGACTTCATGCAAGGAAATAAGCCTTACGACATTGAATACCGCATTCTGCGGCCGGGAGAAAACACACCGCGCATGGTCCATTCCATGGCCAACCTGGTCAAGGATACAAATGGGAATCCCATCAAAGCTGAAGGGGTCGTCCAGGATATCACCGATCGAAAAGAAGCTGAAGAGAAAATCCTTAAACTTAATCTGACCCTTGAACAGCGTGTAAAAGATCGTACCGCTCAACTTGAACTGGCGAATAAGGACCTGGCCTCGATTTCCTACTCGATCGCGCATGACCTGAGAACGCCTTTAAGGGCTTTGAACGGTTTCAGCCATGCGCTGCGGGAAGAATTTAACCAACAGTTAACCCCCACAGGCGCTGATTATTTACGCCGGATCATTGATGCCAGCAACCACATGGAGCGCCTGCTTGAAGGTTTGCTCACCCTGTTACAGATCAGCCGTGTGGAATTAAAAGAGAGGGAGTTGGACCTGGCCAGTATGGCCAAACAATCCTACCGCGAATTAATGGTGTTGTACCCTGAACGAAAAGTGGAATTTATTTGCCACCCCGAATTATCCGCGTATGCTGACCCTAAACTGCTGGCCATTGCGATCGACCAGTTAATGGAGAATGCATGGAAATTTACAAAAGGGAGCAAGCCCGCGCAAATTGAGTTTGGCAGCACCCTGCAAAACGACAAAACCGTTTTCTTTATGCGCGACAACGGAATTGGATTCGATATGGCTTATGCCAAAAAATTGTTTGGCGTTTTCGATCGCCTGCACGCCAAGAATGATTTTGGCGGGACTGGCATCGGGCTGGCGATGGTCAAACGCGTCATCGACCGCCATAACGGCGCGATCTGGGCGGAAAGTGTGATAAACCAGGGTGCCACTTTTTACTTTACATTGGAATGAAGTTTTAATAACTTCGGTGGAATACAGATGCGTTGGAAGAATTCCAACCCATCTGTTTAAACTGTCAGGGCAATTGATTGCCAGCCGCCATGTAAATTTCATACCATTCTTCACGTGACAGGGTAATCCCTGAAGCCATGCAGGCATCTTTCACCCGGCCCGCGTTGGTGGTGCCGAGGATGGGCTGCATGTGGGCCGGATGGCGCAGCAGCCAGGCGACGGCAATGGCGGTGTTGGTGACGCCCTTTGCGGCTGCGATGGCATCGATTGTCTGGTTGAGTTCAGGAAACTTCGGGTTATCCAGGAAAACACCTTCGAAAAAGCCGTATTGGAACGGCGACCAGGGTTGGATGGTTATATCATGCAGGCGGCAGTAATCCAGAATGCTGCCGTCGCGGACGATCGAACGGTCGATATGCATATTAACATTGATACCTGCGTCGATCATGCCGGTATTGGTGATGCTGAGCTGGAGCTGGTTGATAACGAGAGGTTGTTTTACAGATTTCTTCAACAGCTCAATTTGCATCGGGTTTTGATTGCTGACGCCAAAATTTCTCACCTTGCCGTTGTTCTGGAGGATGGTAAAAGCTTCGGCGACTTCTTCCGGTTCAACCAGGGCGTCCGGGCGGTGGAGCAGGAGCACATCGACGTAATCGGTGCACAGGCGCTTCAGGCTGCCGTCGACTGCTTCAAGAATATGCTTTTTGGAAAAGTCGAAACAGCTTCCCTTGCGGATGCCGACCTTGGTCTGCAGGTACATCTTTTCCCGCAAAGCGGGGTTCATGCCCAGGGCTTCGGAAAATTTTTCTTCCGATTTGCCGCCCCCATAAACATCCGCATGGTCAAAAAAATCGATGCCTGCATCGAGCGCTGTGTGGATCAGTTTGGATATGTCCTTGAGGGGCATATCTGAAATACGCATACACCCCAACGAAATTTCAGAAACCTCAAGGTTGCTGTTTGCGATTTTGATACGCTTCATGTGAATACCATTCCTTTCGATCTTGTTTGATTTTATTTGCCATCACCTGGCAAATTATGCTCGTTTATTGTAATCCATCGCGCCAGAGTTGGGGCCGTCACTTGTCCGCATCAAAAAAGGCAGTGATTATGCGACTCTGCTGCCCGCCATCACTGCCTTTTTATTGTGTTTTCTGAAATTCCGCTCAGTCCGTTTTCTTTAAACCGGCTTCAGATTGTTGATTGTTCGAATACCAGCATCAATTGGATTCTGCGCAGCGCGCTCCGAGGTTGGTGATGTAATATGTCGCCGGCGAATGATAACGCAAGGATGAACGCAGCCACCAGGTGCCATCACTCCATGTGCCGCCCCTCCAGACCCGGTCACCGGGAGCCTTTTGGTCTTCGCGGCCATCATTGGGATTATAGGGGTAATTCAAGAGGAGGGTGCTGGTCCAGTTCCATACATTGCCGGCCATGTCCATCACACCATAAGGGCTTGCCCCCTTCGGATAGCTTCCAACCGGAGCCATTTCTGCATATCCATCGTCAAAAACGGATGTAGCCCACGGCCGGGGACAATCTTTATTGCAAAAATTAGCCCGGGTGCCATCAGGCGGTTCATTGCCCCAGGGATATTTACGGGCATCGGTGCCCCTGGCTGCCTTTTCCCACTCGGCTTCGGTGGGTAACCTTCTGCCGGCCCACTTACAGTATGCCGAGGCCATATACCAGGTGATGGATACGGCCGGATAATTGGCGTATTTGGGGTCGGTGGCATAGTTGGGATAAGAAAAGAGGCCGGTTTTTTCCTGGGTACAGGCGCCTGCCGCCACGCACTTTTGCCACTGGGCATTGGTAATATCAAATTTATCGATCCAGTAATCTGGCAAAGTGTATTTGAAACTGGGAATTTCGATATATGAATGGTCCTTGGTCAAGACAATCCTGGCGTCCGGATCATTGACCGCGCCCATGGTGAATTCCCCGGCAGGGATCAGGATTTCGACTGCGCCATCTTTGTCTGAAGTCTTGGGCGAACTCTGGGTGGTGCCAGCCGCGGATGTGGCCGTGGGTGCCGGTGTGTCGGTGGGCTGTGCCGGGGCGGCGCTCGGAGCGGCTGTGGCCGTGGCCTGCGGGGGCTCAGTTGGGGCCGGGGTGGCGCTGGCGGCCGACTGTTTTGGCGTGGGAGCTGCGGTATCTACAGGTTGGGTTGGGGTCGCGGCGGGAGAGCAGGCACTTAATAGGAGAGCCAAAAGCAAAAATAAGTTAAATTTAATTAAAATTTATCCTATGATAACGAGAAAAGGTGGTGGGCAGTTATTTTCTTATTTCATATTTACTACTTTCCCCAAGCAGATTCTACTCTGCATAAATAGCTAAATAACAAATATATAATCTCGGTTTCATGTGGTTTATATTTAACGGCCAACCATTACTCTGACTTATGATTGTTCCACGTATTGTATTTTGTATAAATAATTTTTCATACTTTTGTAGATACAATGTATAAACTTTTAATATGAAAGCAACAATCCAAAAATGGGGAAATAGCCTTGCAGTAAGAATTCCTAAAAATATTACTAATGATACAAGATTATCAGAGGGAAGCAACGTAGATATAATGGTTGAAAACGGAAATATTGTTTTAAGCCCGGGGAAAAAGGAGCATTCCTTAAAAGAGCTTTTAAAGAATATTACTATAGAAAATATTCATTCCGAAATATCAACAGGAGACCAAGTCGGAGGTGAAATATGGCGTACGAGTAATGGCATTGACTGGAGCCGAGTAGTCAGTCTAGGTTTTGGCGATCCGAGCAATGGTGAAATAGTTCACTTGACGGAGTTCAGTAATACGCTGTATGCCACGACGTGGAGCTACACGAGTACTCATGGTGCGGAGATATGGCGAAGTCCCAAGGGTGATTTTGGTGATTGGACCAGGGTAGTATCCAATGGCTTTGGTACACAGCAAACACAGGGAATCCCTGCACTTGCAGTCCATAATGGCTATTTGTACGCAGGTACCAGCAATTGGGTAAATCCACCTGATACTACTCTACCTGCCGCAATATGGCGTACAAGCAACGGAGGCGATTGGGTAAAGATAAGTGCTGATGGATTTGGCGAGGCACAAATCATTCGCATTTTCGCGCTCGCAGACTTCAATGGCTTTCTATACGCTAGTGTGAATTATAACAATGCTGGTAGTCAAATCTGGCGCTGTCAGGTATGTGATGGTAGTGATTGGAATAAGGTAGTAAGTGGCGGAATGGGTGACCCCTTAGCCTATTATCCATCTGGTCTAATTGTTTCAGGACAGAGATTGTACTGGGTAGCTGGTTCAGAGAACGGTGTTGTCTTGTATCGTACAACAAATGGTACGGACTGGACAATCGACTCCATATCGGGTTTTGGTGATTTCAGTAATAAAGGATCCTACTACGGAAATGGGTTAGCGGTTTTCGGTGGACAGGTTTACGTAGGATTGTTATGGACAGGCAATGGGGGACAGATATGGCGAAAAACTGTTACCGCTGATTACAACATTGACAGAGCGATCATTAGGCCTGGTGTAACGG
>Ga0118677_10012842_pt1 | contig 12197 bp, 14 predicted proteins | sample AliMusrvi5mmetaG_FD_86154 | JGI IMG/M metagenome (GOLD analysis project Ga0118677, IMG submission 86154)
ATCTAATAGCCGGCTTATTAGGTGGCTTACCAATGATTGCTGAAATCGTGCGTAGCTCCGCTAATATTAGTTACGGCGCAAGAAGCGCATGGTCCAACTTTTTTCATGGCTTGTTGTTATTACTATTTGTAGTGTTTTTTACTGATTTAATACAACGCATTCCTTTAGCGGCACTCGCTGCATTATTAGTTTTTATCGGCTATCGCTTAGCATCGCCTAGCACCTTCAGTCGCGTTAAAGACATCGGCAATGAACAGTTATTTATTTTTGTAATAACTATTGTCAGTACCTTAGCCACCAATTTATTATTAGGTGTGGTAATCGGCACGCTAATGAAATTACTCATCAGCTTGGCAAGAGGCGTCTGGCCTAGTAATCTATTCAAAATCTATTTTACTATTCAAACTGACGATACGGACACGCAGCTCATTAAATTATCAGGCTCGGTGTTATTTTCAAATGTATTGCCGTTAAAGCAGGCGCTCAATCAACTAGCATCTAACCAAAAGCTAATTATTGATCTCAGCAACGCTTATTTGATAGACCATAGTGCCATGTCATTTTTGCAGCAATTCCAACATCACTATGAGTCTAAAGGCGGACATTGCCAGATTTTAGGTATTGCACTGACTACTTTTTCCGATCATGCCTTAGCAGGCCGATTGATGACAGCAGATGATAGGAAGTGAATTTTATTTTGTTAGTCTGCAACTTTTCGCAACCCAACATAAGCTTTTACTTAAATTAAATATCCCTGACTATCAAACATAATAACCAAAAAGATCATTCACACTTTTATACCTTCTAAAGGAGCCCATAATGCACACTCAACTTAGCACAATAGAAATTCTGCCTACCGGGGCTCACCAGTATTCGATCATCTGGCTGCATGGTTTAGGAGCAGATGGTCATGATTTTGAAAAAATAGCGGAGGAATTGCACCTAAAAGCAGCGCCTAACATCCATTTCATTTTCCCTAATGCGCCTATTCAGGCAGTCACTATTAATGGTGGTTCGAAAATGCGTGCTTGGTATGATATTTTGGAAATGTCTTTAGAGCGCCAAGTTGATATAGCAGGCATTTATCAATCAGAATTAGGAATAAAAGAGCTAATAGAACAAGAGATCAATAAAGGCATAAGCTCCGAGCACATTTTACTGGCAGGCTTTTCTCAAGGTGGTGTCATAGCTCTACATACGGGCTTAAGATATCCCCATAAACTAGCGGGCATTATCGGGCTTTCAACCTACTTACCTACACTTAAACAGTTAAGCTCAGAACAGAGCCCAGAAAATTGTGCCATACCTATATTTATGGCTCACGGGATATTAGATTCAATTGTTGAAATAGAAACAGGTAAAGCCGTAGCCACAGAACTTATTGACTTAGGCTACTCTATTGAATGGCATGACTACCTCATGGAGCATTCTGTTTGTATTGAAGAAATAGGACATTTGTCGACATTTATTAATAGGTTATTTAAATAACCGTTAACTCGAAGATTGACTACTATCCACCAACACTTTAAGTTTAAGACCTGGATGTAAACCTTTGACTAAATTGCTGGCATTAGTTTTCTGCAAATCTGCCAGCGGCACATTAAACTTTTTGGCAATCTTTACCAAGGTATCACCCTCACCTACTTTGTAATTAATAAGGTGAATTGAAGGCGCTGCACTGGCTAGTTGAGGAATAACACTTTTAATAGTCAATTTTTGACCTGGAATTAAAGCGGCTTTTAAAGTGGTATTGTTCCAGCCAGCTATTTCTTGTGGTGCTACAGCAAAATACTTAGCAATAGTCTGGATCGTATCGCCTTTTTTAATGGCATAAACCTGAGCATTGACTGCCTTAGCCTTAGTTGGCGCGACTAAAGCGAGATTAGTGACTTTTCCTTGCTCAGGTATCAAAAGCTTCATACCCGCATGAATCGAAGATTTGCCTAAATGATTAGCTGAAACGAGCAATGTAGGCGTGGTATGGTTTTTACTAGCAATAGACGCTAAATTATCACCTGATTTAACTGTGTATTGCGTAGGCGATTTAGCGACTTCTTTGTTAATTTGAGGACTGTATTTATCTTGTGCTTTATTGCTAGCGACTCTCTCATCATATTGCCTTAAATCAACTCTTTCTGAAAAAGGTAACGTGGCTAGATTTTCTTTAAAAGCTTGCACTTGATCAACCGGCACCAATAAGCGATGCGGTCCCTGAGGAGCCGTACTCGCTCGATTAAAGCCAGGATTAAGCTTTAAAAACTTATGTAAAGGTGTATTAGCAAGTTTCGCAGCTTTATGTAAGTCTAAAGGTGATTTAATATCAACAACTTCAAAGTAGGGTCTATTAGGAATGTGTTGCAAATGGATTCTGTATTCATCAGCATTGGCAAATATCTTGGCTATAGCCAACAATCGCGGCACATAGTCTTCGGTTTCTTCAGGCAAATCAAGCGACCAAAAATCAGTCGCCAAATTAAGATCTTCATTCTTTTCTATCGATTTTCTGACTCGACCTTTACCACAGTTATAAGACGCTAATGCCAGTAACCAATCGCCATCAAAGTTATCATTGAGTTGTTTTAAATAAACGGCAGCCGCTTTAGTTGAGGCATAAATATCTCGACGCCCGTCATACCAATCATTTTGTTGTAGACCAAACTCTTTACCGGTCGCGGGTACAAACTGCCAAAGACCTGAAGCATCTGCTTTTGAATAAGCATCTGCTACAAAAGCACTTTCAACCACAGGCAGTAAAGCCAATTCACCAGGTATGTTATTGGCTTCAACTTCATCGAGTATATGATGTAAATAAGGCTCTGCACGTTGCTGAAGTATAGCGAGTGCCGCAGGATGCTCCAAATACCAGGTAATCGCACGATCAATGCGTGGATGCTTTATGTCAGGCAATGCGTACAAGGATAGCAAGCGCTCCCAAACGGTACCTTGATGTGTAAATGCTGTTTTAAATTTATGCTTGCTTAATGCGTTAGAAGATTGATAATCATAACCACTTTTTACAGTCTGCTTACTCGCTTCTGATTGATCTAAGCTTAATGACTCTTTGGGTGCATTAGAACAACCGGTAATAATTAACGATATCGATATTAATAAAAAGTTAATCGACCTGTTAAAATTAACACGTTTCATCTTTAAGCCTGAGGGTATAGTTGTCAACATTGCTCGGGATTGTACCATTTATTATTAATAATCGTTAACTTGACATCATAATAGAGTGTAGTAATGAAGCGGAATTTCTTATTTGCATGGTACCAAACACCTAGAGGCAAGCTCTTAAAAGAGCTTGAAATTGATTATTTACGGCGATCTATCACCGTCAGTTGCCAACAAACTATTCTACAAATTGGTGGTTTAGGCTACGAAGATGAGTTCATCGATTGTACCTTATATAAAAACTACATCGTTTTAGATGCCAAAGCACTAAGCAGTAAAGATGCATTAAAAATCCAAGCCAAAGCCTATAGTCTACCCATACAAAGCGATAGTATTGATATGATTATCGTCCCCCATTTATTAGAGTTCGATAGCTATCGTTTCCAAACCATGAGAGAAATCGAGCGCATCCTTAAGCCCGAGGGCTTGTTAGTGATAATCAACTTCAACCCATGGAGTATTTGGGTAAGATATCAATATTTGTGGGACAAAAAAATGGCCGACTCTTGGGGAGGCCATTTTATTTCACGCTCAAGAACCTTAGACTGGTTGAAGTTATTGAATTTTGAAGTGACGGTTTCTTCAGAATTTAACTTAGATACTGTTAAATCTAAACAAGGTAAATTTGCGACCCAAAGCCAATGCTTTTTTTCTACGGCTTATGCCATTAAAGCTATAAAACGCCGTTACAATATCATTCCGTTAACACCCATAAAAAACGGTAAGCCTCGCTTATCCTTAGTTCATTCATTACACCCTTCAGCACGCATAAAAGATCATGACTAACACTGTTATTATTTACACCGATGGCGCTTGCCGCGGCAATCCAGGTTTGGGCGGCTGGGGGGTCTTGCTCAGCTATAAAGGCCATTTCAAAGAACTTTGTGGTGCAGAGAAACTAACTACCAATAACCGCATGGAACTGATGGCCGCCATACAAGCCTTAGAGTCATTAACTAAACCTTGCTCAGTACAATTAAACAGCGATTCTAGCTATGTACTCAAAGGTATTACTGACTGGATGCCTAACTGGAAAAAAAGAGGCTGGAAAACAGCCGCCAGAGCACCGGTTAAGAATGAAGATTTATGGCGCAGATTAGATGCCTCCATCGCAGCACACACCATCGAATGGAAATGGGTGAAAGGCCATTCTGGCGATGCTGGCAATGAACGCGCCGATACTTTAGCTAATCTTGGCATTGATACCATGTAATTAAGGCACCTTGTAACTTGTGCTTTATTTCTTACTATTCAATAAGCTTTTCAAATCGGCAAAAGGATTATGACTGGATGCTAGCGCATTAGATGCTGTAGATTTTGAGCTGCCAAAACGAGTTTCTTCGTATCTTGAATGCTCGTTATCATGACAATAAAGACACAATAACTCCCAGTTACTGCCATCAGCAGGATTATCATCATGATTATGATTTTTATGATGTACCGTCAATTCTGTCAAATTGGTATGTGTAAACTCACGCGCACATCGACCACACAGCCATGGATACAACTTAAGCGTCTGCCCTCTATAGGATTGCTCACGCACTTCCTGATTACGCCTAGCATCTGTCACAATCTGATTGAGTTTATCTTTGTTTAAAGCTGTTTTTTTAATCGTCATATTATTACCGTTAATTTAATACACGTTCTACCAATAACTTATCATAAATAGCCATATAATCAGCCATCATTCTATTCAAACTAAATGTTGATATCACCCTTGAACGCCCTGCCTGACCATGAAGCTTTAAAAGTTCAGGCTGAAGCAGATAATGCTTAAAAGCCGCTGCCATAGCTATTGGATCTTGTTTTAAAACTAAATAGCCGGTTTGACCGTCAATCACCAACTCCGGATTACCTCCGACCTTAGTAGCTATAACTGGTAAAGCACTAGCCATAGCTTCCAGTATAGTATTGGATATACCTTCATTTATAGAAGGCAATACAAACAAATCTAATGTTTGCATGATATCAGCTACATCATGTCTTTCGCCAGCAAACCAAACCAAATGTTCTATATCGGCGTCCTGAGTTAATATTTGCAATGACGACATCAGGACACCGCTGCCAACGATCACTAGCCTTACTTTGTGACTTAACTCAGGTTGAGTCTTAACCAGATGAATAAATGATTGCACTAAGGTTAGTTGATCTTTTACTGGATCTAACCTACCTACAGTTCCTATCAATAAGAGCTTTGGATCACGAAATTCAATAGGCAATAATGACAATGGCTTAGCATCATTCTCATTAAATCGATTAATATCAACTCCGTTATAAACTTGGCTAATTTTTGTTATGGGCACTTTGATCTGCTTAATCAGCCAATCTTCTAAGTCTTTAGACATGGGCATATAACGCTGAACTAGCGGTCGAAACAAACGCCGTAACATGACATAGCGCCAATTCGTTCCATCTACATCATCAATATCTCGACCGTGCTCCCCATGAATACGACATTTGACACCTGCTAACAACCCAGGTAATTGAGCTTCCAATGCAGATAAATTACGAGTATGCAAAATATCTGGCTTGATGTGCCTTAACAACCGCCATAAGCGTATATAAACAGCGAGATCTTGCCCCGGCTTTTTATTGAGACAATAAACCTTCACTGCATCGCTGTTAATTCTATTACGAAAATCAGTATAGTCAGTCATGCAAATAACCGCATGACGATATTTATCATCAGGCAGCGTATTAATTAAATTAACCAATCCGTTTTCTAAGCCGCCAGTGCTTAGGCGAAACAATACATGGGCGATTAATGGCTTATGAGTTAATGGCATCATTATTTGACTTAGTGAGTTTTATTGTGGGTTTCAATGATTAAAAATCACTGCGATTAACTTAATTGAATGTTATTTACAGAATTGAAATGAAACGGCATTAACAAGCTAGTTAAAAATCAACTCAGTAGAATACCCCTTAATCAGTAACATCTGTTTTAATGTATCTAATGCAAGAACTTGAATTTGTCTAACGCGCTCTTTAGTGATGAAAAAATCTTGGCCAATTTGTATCAGGGTCGACTGCTCATAACCACACAAACCATAACGACGGCAAATTACAATACGCTGCTTCTCAGGCAGTTTCAAGATACTATCAATAACACTTTGATTGATGCGTTCATTGTGTAACTGCTCATCTTGCGCCTTATGACTAGTATCTATCAGATACTCACTTATTGACCCATTCTTTTCGAAGCATTCTAATCTATCCAAAGAAATAATAGGCTGATCCAATACCAGTATCTTTTCGACCTTCTCTAGCGGAACATTCATATAACGTGCAATATCTTGAGCGCTAGGCTCACAATGTAACTCTTGTAATAGATGACGCTTAACTTTAAGCGTTTTATTTAATTCATTAAAAACATCTTTAGGTAAATGGAATGGCCGTGATTGACTTATAATCGCCAACTCAATCATCTGCCTTATCCACCAAGTCGCGTAAGTTGAAAAACGATAGCCTAATTCTGGATTAAATTTTTTAACAGCACGAATTAAGCCTATATTACCTTCTGCAATTAAATCTAATAATGGCAAACCATGATAAAGATATCGGCGAGAAATACTAACAACTAAGCGAAGATTACCTTCAATCATAATGTTTCTTGCCGCTTCATCACCTATCAGCGCTCTGTTACCATAGGTTTTTTCCTCATCTGCCGTAAGCAGCACAGATCGTTTCAAAGCCTTTAAATAGAATTGCTTAGCATCAAGTTTATTGCCATGAGATAGTCTATTCAGCCTAATTATTGGCTTGTTAGACTTAATGGATAGCTTATCTTCGTTATCACTAATGTCTGATTTATGTTGGCTTTCACTGTAGTCATACTTCGAAAAATTAGGTAACACTGAGGTCATAAAATTAACTCCTTAAGTGAGTTGCTATAGCCTATATACCGACCGTTATTACGAATATAAGGTAAAACATTAAAACATTACTCGTAAGTAAACCGTGGTAATTTAAAACCATGAGCGATTAGTTTTTTATTTTATTAATGATGGTTATTTTATTGAGTTAGAAACTATTGCGGTACCAATAATACCAAACAATCTACTCACTTAATACACTAGATTTCTTATATGCTATTTTTTGATGAAAATAAATTACTTGTATCAGCTATCTTTCATATTACCCGACCTAAAGAACCATAAAAAACACCCATGATTATTTACTCAGTAGGATTTTTTTAGCTAAGTTTATCTTAGCAGCCAGATAATCAGAACCACCACGATCAGGATGAAGCTTTTGGATTAACGCTCGGTGCGCACTAATGATCTCAACTTCTGATGCTCCGAGCTTTAAGCCTAACACCTCATAGGCTTCGTCAACACTCATCTTGCCCTTTGCGCTCGCTTCATGCTGTGATTGCGAGGTATTCTGTTTGCCGCCCGTAAAGTTCTGCCATAGGCGATGAACTTGAGGAGCAAAGTGCAATAAGGCTGGCAATAACCTGAACATAAAAGCAATAGCCACACTGATAAGCGCAAACAACCAGTTTAAACGCCCCGTTGCTGTTAAATAAAGTAACAATAAGCCCGCTAAACTAAAGAATACTAAGTTTCGGTAGTGCGATATGATTAAGGGCGAGTTTTTCTTTAAAGAACGTATTCCAAAGAAAATCATAATAGCGAGTAATACTATTAAATAAATTCGAATCAAGGTTTTCTCCAAGATTAATGATTCCGGATCAATAATACCTTAGAATGCAGACTCGTACGACAACAGGCTAATAAATAACCCATGATGCAACACGCCTATATCCCCATACTAGGATTTGCCGCTTTTAGTGGCACGGGTAAAACGACCCTATTAGAACAAATAATTCCACTATTAAAGCAACAAGGTTTACGTATAGCTTTAATTAAGCATAGTCATCATAACTTTCAGATAGACCAACCAGGCAAAGATAGCTTTCGCTTAAGAACGGCAGGAGCCTCGCCTGTTATGTTAATTTCTTCACATAGACGCGCCATCATTACCGAGTTTGCTACGGTACAAGAACCCAAGTTAAATGATCAACTTAAGCTTTTTGATCAATCTAAACTGGATCTTATTTTGGTAGAAGGCTTTAAAGCCGAAGCATTTCCTAAAATCGAACTCCACCGCGCAGCTATGAATAAGCCCTTACTATATCCGAATGATCCGAACATTATCGCTATTGCCACAGATACAACATTAGTAACGGCGAATACTCCCACTCAACTAGATATTAATCAGCCCGATATGATAGCCACGTTTATTTTAAAGCAGTTTTTGAGGTTGATATGATCGATATCTGTGCACAAGAAAAAAAACAACTCAGTTCTATAACAGCAGCCCTAGCGCGTATTGCTTCAGCCATAGAACCAGTGACCGAAACTGAAAGAGTCACTTTAAAAAATGCTCTAGGTCGCGTGCTTGCAGAACCTATCTACTCAGCTATCAATAGTCCATTTGATAGAAATTCTGCTATGGATGGCTATGCTTTTTCTAGCCATAATTTAATTCCAGAGCAATCTATCTCACTAACGCAAGTTGGAATCTCCTGGGCAGGCCAACCTTATCAAGGCACACTGCAATCAGGCCAATGTGTCCGCATATTTACTGGAGCGGTATTACCCGCAGAGACCGACTCAGTCATTATGCAAGAACAGGTTCAAGTTGACGCATCGTCTATTATTTTCTCAGCACAAACCCAAGGCAAGCAACATGTTCGAGCTATAGGTGAAGACATTAAGCAAGGCGATTTAGTGTGTGCACCCTTTAAAAAAATAACAGCTACTGATCTAGGCTTGCTAGCTTCAGTCGGCACTGAATCATTGGTTGTTAAACGAAAAGTTAAAATAGCCTACTTCTCTACCGGCAACGAATTAACAGCACTAGGTCAAGCTTTAGAGTCAGGAAAAATATACGATAGTAATCGTTATCTCTTAAGCGGACTACTGACCGATGCTTGTTACCAAGTCACTGATTTAGGCGTCATAGCCGATGATCCGCAACAACTAGAAGACTGTATTCTTGCTGCCGCAAAAAATCATGACCTTATTATGAGTACCGGTGGCGCTTCAGTCGGTGATGCGGACTATATTAAAGAAGTATTAGCCCGCTGCGGCAAGGTCGACTTCTGGAAGATTGCCATCAAACCAGGAAAGCCGCTGGCTTTCGGTAAAATTCATGATTGTCACTTCTTTGGCTTACCCGGCAATCCAGTTGCAGTCGTTGTAACGTTTCAACATATCGTAGCGCCTGCGCTTGAGCAACTATCAGGAATTTCGATGTCACAACCCTTACAATTACTAGCTAAATGCACCACTGCACTAAAAAAATCACCCGGACGCCAAGAATATCAGCGAGGCATAGTGAGTCAAGATAATAACGGTGAGTTATTGGTCGCGTCATCAGGGCAGCAAGGCTCTAATATATTGAGCGCTACCAGTGCAGCGAATTGCTATATAGTTTTACCCGTTGAATGTAGAGGCATTCAACCCGGCGAACAAGTTCGTATTGAATTGATAAGAAGCGTTATTAGCTCAGTAATAAGCCATTAAAAGTCACTTGTTGCCCTGACTTTTTTAATCAATCACCATTTAGCATAACAGCGAATGATATATTTATTTTTATTGACTCAACTGCCTTAATCGAGTCTAATAGCCGTCTTTGTGTAGTGCGGCCCAGGTAGCTCAGTCGGTAGAGCAGAGGACTGAAAATCCTCGTGTCGACGGTTCGATTCCGCCCCTGGGCACCATACAAAAAGAAACATCAAAAAGCCCAGGTAGCTCAGTCGGTAGAGCAGAGGACTGAAAATCCTCGTGTCGACGGTTCGATTCCGCCCCTGGGCACCATGAATTCTAAAGGCTCCTATTTATAGGGGCCTTTTTTATGCCTGACGGTTTTGTGTTACGGTGTTATTCTTGCCCCGAGCTTCCAGCAATACCCACTTTAGTAATCAAGTTTTAAGACGCTCCACCACACAAAGCACTTTACAGTACTATAAATCACATGATTAAATGCACTATCTATCGTATTCAATCAGGCGTTAAACATGGCCCACATCAGTGCTAATGACTTAAAAACCAAAGGGGTAACGGCCATCGAAGCCATACTCGCAGATCATTCCGAGGCCATCGTGTCAGTGCGTGGCAAGGACAAGTTCGTGGTCATGGAGATCGCACAATACAACTATTTACGAGAGTGTGAACTGGAAGCGGCCTTAGCAGAAACTCGTGCTGATTTGGCGGCAGGGCGATTGGTACAGGAGTCGGCGGAAGCCCATGTATCTAGGCTATCAAAACAAGCATGAATTATGTGCTGGTTTTCACTGATGCTTATAACCGCCGTGCTCTACGCTGGTTAAAGAAGCATCCTCATCTGAAATCCCAATATCTTAAAACCTTGCAACTGCTGGAAGCCAATCCGTTTCATCCTTCTCTACGCCTGCATACGTTGAGTGGAAAACTACAAGGCATCCATTCAGTTTCGATCAATTTATCATATCGCATTACACTGGAATTGCTGATTCAAGACAGGCAAATTATTCCAATCAATGTGGGCGACCACGATACCGTTTACTAATCTGAGATATTAACCCTCTTTTTACCTAAGCGCTCGCGTCCTCAACACAAACTTTACAATCCCACCTGACATGCAATCAGAGCACTGAAAATCCTCGTGTCGACGGTTCGATTCCGCCCCTGGCATCATGAATTCTGAAGACTCCTATTTTATAGGGACCTTTTTTATGCCTGACGGTTTTGTTTTTCGGTGTTATTCCTGTCTTTACTCTTTAATCTTGTTCTCAGTTATTTTTAACACTTCACTGCTTTAGTTACCCCATTAATTTTAATGGTGTTAATATCAAAAGTACCTCAGTATCAATTTACTTGCAGACAGCATGTCCGGTGTGGTCGAAAGCTGACTTTGTGGCAACAAATTTAAGTTATGTGTCAAACAGCGTGAAAAAATGACAAGAGCCTCTTTTAGCTGATGTATCTGTTGTGGCTGTATAAAGAAAATACAATTTGCAATGATCTGATTAGTAGCTATATTATAACAATTGTTAAAACATGAATCTTGGGCGCTTATATGCATACTCTTAAACTGACTCAAATTGGCAATTCAGTCGGATTGATCTTACCCAAGGAAGTCTTGGTAAGACTAAAGCTTGTCAAAGGTGATACCGTATTTCTAACCGATGCACCTGGAGCGGTCACAATTACACCACACGACCCCAGTTTTGAAGAACAACTGGAAATCGGGCGTGAATTTATGCGTGAGTATCGTGATACCTTTAACGCACTAGCAAAATAGTTATGCAGCAATGGCGTTGGATTGATAAACAACTATTACTCATGTTACACGATGAAAGCCTGACATTACACGGCGGAGCATCGGGTATTCGTGATGAAGGCTTGTTAGATTCGGCCTTAAGTCGAGCAGTCAACTTGGCCCACTATGAGGAGCCGGATTATGCAGATTTAGCTGCGGCCTACGCGGTTGGATTAGCTAAAAACCATCCTTTTATTGATGGCAATAAACGTGTTGCATTTTTGGCGGTGGGTTTGTTTTTGGGATTGAATGGATACAAGCTTCTAGCGACTCAAGTAGATGCAACACTTACCATTCAAGCAATTGCTGGCAGTCAACTATTAGAGTCTGACTTTGCTGTATGGGTACGTTCAAATTCATCCAAAAAAGATCGCTGATTGATGAAGCAGAAATTCACTGGTATGAAGCTAATGGTATTGGCAAATCCACTCCGGTCAATGTCTTGTCCATTGAAACACCGATGAAGCCTTTTTGGTGACACCTCGATAAAGCCACCTCGGAAATTGTACCGGAGCTGTTTAGTGCATTAAACTACAAATCAGATAGCTTAATCGAGTCTAATAGCCGTCTTTGTGTAGTGCGGCCCAGGTAGCTCAGTCGGTAGAGCAGAGGACTGAAAATCCTCGTGTCGACGGTTCGATTCCGCCCCTGGGCACCATGAATTCTAAAGGCTCCGATATGATCGGGGCCTTTTTTATGCCTGACGGTTTTGT
>Ga0118677_10012843_pt1 | contig 12196 bp, 9 predicted proteins | sample AliMusrvi5mmetaG_FD_86154 | JGI IMG/M metagenome (GOLD analysis project Ga0118677, IMG submission 86154)
ATATTATGGATATCCTCTATCGGCATGGTTGCATCGATATATTGGAATCTTGATTCGCTGTTAACCAGTTGCATGTATCCCTGCCGCACTTTTTCAAAGAAATCGGCAGTTGAAGTCTCAATCCTATCTAACTCATTATCCGATTTTTTCTGGCGTTCAAATGCGACATTCACCGGAATATCAAGGAAAAATGTTATTGCCGGCAGATATTCACCCACAGCAAAGGAATTAATTGCCTTTATCATATCGAGCGGTATTCCTCTGCCATGTCCCTGATACGCTGTTGTTGAGTCAAAAAATCTATCTGAAAGAACATACCAACCATCGTTGAGCATTGGACCGATATGCTCCCTAACCAACTGCGCACGCGAAGCTGAAAAGAGGAGAATTTCTGTTTCAATGCACATTTTATGGTTCTTGTTATCAAGAAGTATTTTTCTGATCTGCTCTGAAATTTGCGTGCCACCGGGTTCGCGGAGTAAGGTGACCTTATTGCCACGGTTTTCAAGATATTTTTTGAGCAACTTCACCTGAGTGGATTTGCCGCAGAAATCTATTCCTTCGAAACTAATAAACATGCTAGTACTTTTTGATAATTGGTTTTACAAATTCAGGTTTTATGTAATTTTTTTCAACATCAGGTGGTAAGATAATACTCGGAGCAAGAACTCCCAAGGTATCATTTAATACATCCTTATAATCAATAATCGCTTTGAAATTATCACTGGTTAATTTTGCCAAAATATCAATACCGCCTTTTACGCCAATATTGATTTGTCCCGGAGCGAGAACAATTTTTCTGTCAGGAGGGACATTCGTTACGACAACGGGTATATTCTCAAAGTCATGGTCAACAATTTTTTGCACGTCAAAATAGCATTCCGCGCTGCTCGCGTCATATTCGGCGCCGGTTATCTTAGTCAAAGGAAGCGTAACTGAAAATGAAGCATCCAGATTGTCGAATTGCTTTGCGATGGTTTTAACAAATTGAAGTTTTTCAAGACTCTTCTTTGTCGCAAAAACTTTTATCGTGTCCGGAGTAATCATAGGAGCACGAGCCAATCCAAATCCGTCTTTAAATTTCAAAACAACATCGGCTTGAACGGGAATGTATTGTGAAAAAGTTTTGTCGAGATTAAGGGGAATAACCTCTGGCGAAATTTCTAAGATTTGAACATCCGAAGAAAGCCAGCCATTTTCGGCGAGTGAGTTTTTGAGATTTATCTTCGCTTGACCGGGTTCGTTTGAGGCTGAAGCGTAGAAAATCGGGTCAGAAATGTGCTGGAGTTCTAAAATTTTCCATCCACGGCTTTTAATTCTCAGACTGATATTTGCAGGCACATTACCACCCATAGAATAGCCGTCAGGAAGATTAATAATCTTGAGAGGAATACTTATCGTAATAAAATATTGTTCAGAAAGTGAAATCGAAACCCAAAGTATAATTGCAAGTAAGATCGCGGAGATAATAATCGGAAGATTACCTTTTTGTTTCTTCCCGTCGGCTTTTACATCATTTTTCATTTACTTGTTATGGGTGCAATAAAATTGCAAAAGAAGGATTACTTTTTATATGAGCCAAAATAATAGAGCAGTTCCTGTCGGTTTGCTTTTGACACATCTCTCCCGGTAATAGGGAAGCTTCTTATCTGCCGTGCCAAATGGCGCAATTGGTGAACGTTAAGTGTGTCAATGCCCGTCAAGTCAGGTAGTTCTTCATCCTCCACAGGGAGTGGCTCAGGTTCAGGCTCTTCTGCTATTTCCGGAATTGGTTCAAGCTCGGGCTCTTGCATTGTGTCCGGAACCGGTTTCGGTTTTTTTGCGGCTGGTGTTTCAGCTATTGAACTGAAAAGGTTTATTTCCTCCTCAAATTCGTCTTCCACTTCAGGGATAGATTCAATTTCTTCCTCTATCTCTTCTTCAACGATGCTGTTTGTCTCTTCCAGGACCTCCTCGAAGTATTCATCTTCAGCGTCAAAATCAGCCTCAGGAATTACCTCTTCCGCGGGAGCAGGTTCAGAAACTATGATTTCCTCAACCGGCTCAATTGTTTTTACTTTTGAGCGTGATGATTTCTTTTCCGGTTTGGCTTTTTCTTTAACCGGTTTAGGGTCATTCGGTTCACCGATGGCAGGGAAGAAATCTGATAGCTGAAGGTCAGGTCTTGGAATGACAAGTGTGGAGACCAATTGTCCTACACGGCTGGCTGCTGCTGCTCCGGCATCAACAGACGCCTTTACCGCGGCAACTTCGCCAACGATGGAAATTGTTATTAAAGCAGGGTTGGTATGTTCTTTTCCTAGTAAAGTAACATTAGCGGCTTTTGCCATGGCATCAGCCGCCTCAATTGCTCCGACTAAACCCTTTGTCTCTATAAGTCCAAGAGCTAACGACATACAGGGCTTTATTATGCTTTACGCTTAGGAAGAATAAGCTCTACATCAGCATGTGGGCGTGGAATTACGTGAACTGAAACCAATTCGCCAACACGTTGAGCTGCTGCTGCTCCGGCATCTGTGGCAGCCTTAACTGCTCCGACATCACCGCGAACCATAACGGTTACATAACCGCCGCCGATTGTTTCTTTTCCGATAAGCTCAACTTTGGCTGCTTTAACCATAGCATCGGCTGCTTCAACTGCTCCGACTAAGCCTTTTGTTTCGATCATGCCAAGGGCATCAAGTGTCATATGTTATTCTCCGTGAAATAAATGATTTAGTAACTTTAAAAATAGTTTAAGTCTGGTAAATAGCCAAATAAAAAAACTTTTCTTCCAAACTTTCTACGAAACCGATTTTAAGTAGTCTTCCAATATAACTGCCGCGGCATTCATATCAACAAGGCTTTTTTGCCTTCTTTTACTCTTTTTGGTTACCGTGCTCCGTATTCTTTCTTCGGCAATGCTGGAGGAATACCTTTCGTCCACCAAAATGACTTCTAACTGAGTAAGAGCAATCAGCTGTTCCTGCAATTTCCGTATTGCCGGTACCAGCTTGGTTTCACTGCCGTCATCGCAAAAGGGGATCCCCAGAATGATTCTCGAGACGGTTTTCTCCTGAATTATCTGCATCAGTTGTTGGATGAATTTATCATCATTGGCAAGCGTGAGAAACGGGGAGGCGATAATTTTCAGCGGGTCCGTTAATGCAAGCCCGATTCGCTTTTCACCGTAATCAATTGCCAAATATCTGTTTTCTTCCATCGTAAAATTTATACCTCAAGACGGGATACGCTTGAAACGCCTTTAACTTTTTTCAGGCGGTCAATAATTCTGGAAAGATGTTCGAGGTTTTGCACGAACAATGTGATTGTACCTTCGAAATAGGATTCTTCCGAATCTATACTGATGGATTTGATATTTGTATTCTTAAATGATACAATAGAGTTGGATAGCTCGTTGAGAATACCCGGAGAATCTTTTCCGCGAACGAATAGTCCGACAATAAAACTCGAGCTTTCAATTTCAGGCCACTCAATGGATACGACTTTTTCCGGTTCACGCTTCGAAACTTCAATAAGGTTGTGGCAGGTCTTCCGGTGGATTTTCACCCCTTCGCCCATGGTTATAAAGCCGGCAACCGGGTCGCCCGGTATAGGGTTACAGCATTTCGAATATGAAACCAGCATATCGGATTTAGAGCCGTTGATAAGCATGGCTCCGCCCGTAGCGCGTGCGTAGCTGGTAAATTCTTCAAACTGCGCGGGCACATCGGATTTCTTTTTATCCTTCTCATGCGAGAGGCGGAATATTTCATCCAGGTCAATTTTGCCCAATCCGATTGCTTTGAAAAAGCCTCTTGTATTGTCATATTTTTGGTCGAGAGCAAATTTCATCGTCTCATCAGGAGAGTAGCTGAGTTTCAGCTTTTTGATCTTCTTTTCCCAGAATTCTCTTCCTTTTTCAACGACAACATCTTCTTCCTTGTTCAGCCATTTCCGAATTTCTGATTTTGCTTTGTGTGTTTTAACAAATTTCAACCAGTTTTTATTTGGATGCTGATTTTTCGAAGATATAATAGAAACCTGATCGCCGCTGCTCAGGGGTGTATCAAGCGGAACAATGCGGTCATTAATTTTTGCGCCGATGCAGTGAAAGCCGACAGCGCTGTGCACTGCAAAAGCAAAGTCAACGGATGTGGAGTTTACAGGCAGACGTTTTAAGTCACCTTTAGGTGTAAAGACATAAATCTCATCGTTATAAAGATTCATCTTGAAATTGTCGATGATGCTTTTCCGCAATTCATCGCCACCGGAGTTCTCAAGCAGGTCACGTATCCAGTTGATATATTGGTCAATTGAATTATCGTTTTCTGTTTTGCCTTCTTTGTACCGCCAGTGAGCCGCGACGCCCTGTTCGGAAATCTCGTGCATCTTTCGGGTACGAATCTGTACTTCAACCAGTTTGCCTTCGGGACCAATAACGGTCGTATGCAATGATTGATAGTTATTCGCTTTCGGAATGGCTATGTAATCCTTAAAACGGTCGGGGACGGGGATATAACTGCTGTTAATGATGCCGAATACCGTATAACAGGCGTTCGGGTCTTCCGTTTCAAGAATAACCCGAATGGCAAAAAGATCAAAGATCTCTTCAAAAGGTTTATTCCGCTTTATCATTTTGCGGTAAATGCTATACAGATGCTTAGCTCTGCCGCTTATATCAAATCCTATCTTATATTCTTTAAGCTTATCGACAAGCGGTTCTTTGAACTTATCAATGTACTCTTCACGGTCATACCGCTTTGCATTAATTTTTCTCTTTAATTCTTCATAGGCTTGTCTGTTGAGTTCTTTAAACGCAAGGTCCTCAAGTTCCCACTTTACTTTTCCGAGACCGAAACGGTGGGCGAGGGGAGCGTAAATCTCCATCGTCTCCTGAGCAATACGTTTCCGCTTATCGGGATTAAGGAATTGCAGCGTACGCATGTTATTCAGCCTGTCGGCGAACTTGACGATAATAACGCGTATATCTTTTGTAACCGACATGAGCAATTTGCGGTAATTCTCCGATTGGTCAATCTCAGTGCCTTTAAAGATATTCTGAACCTTTGTCAAACCGTCAACGATTGTTGCGATATCGCTGCCGAAGGCTTTACGAATCATTTCAATCGTATAATCTTTATTGTTTTCGACAATATCGTGCATAAGCGCGCAGCAGACGGATACATCATCGAATGGTATTTCACTCGCAAGAATTTTTGCAACCGCAACAGGATGGGTTAGATAAGGTTCATCGGATTGACGGGCTTCTTCCGAATGCGCGTTAGCCGCGTACTCGAAAGCCCGCTTAATAAGCGCTTCGTCGATCTTTGGAAGATTGGTCCTGCAAAGAACCAGTAATTCTTCTAATTCGCTTTTTGTTTTTGGATCGGTTAGTGCCATATTCGTATAATTATTCTCTTAAAACCAAGATACAAATTTCTTGTCTTAATTGCAGGAGAAAATTTATTTTTGCAATTTTTTTTGCATCTCGCTTCGGAGAGCCCGTATCCTGTCAACGCGGGAGCCGAGCTTCTCGATTTCAAAAGATGTCAACTGATTTTCATTGGGAATCTCAGTGAGCAGTTTAGCGGCTGTTTTACTATCGCCCAGGGCAAAGTAGTTTTTTGCCAATATGAATTTTAATGAGATGTCATTGACGCGGTTTTTGACAAATGATTTATCGAATGAATTATAAATTTCCCAATACACTTCAATTGCTTTTACGCGGTCGGTTTCTTCATAAATTTTAGCCAGGTCCCACTTAAAAAAGCGGCTGTTGGGATATTTTTTCAGCATAGGTTCAAGCGCTTCTTTTGCATGCCGGAAATCATTCCTCTTGAGGTATATCCATACAACGTTATGGACGGCTAAATATGAGTGATAACTTTTTTTGGATATAGCCGAAAGCAATATCTTCAGACCCTCATTCCGCTCATCCTTCAGAAACGGAAGCCAGCTCAATATCTCTGTCTTTTCTCCCGTCCAGTATTTAAATATTCCCAAGGAAACATACGCGTCATAAAATGTTGAATCTATTGCAATACACCGATCAAAGTATTGCTTTGATGTATAAGACGTTGTTGCTCCTGAGAACCAGCTATCACTGCTGAGAAATAGGTTGGCTTTATTTCCTTCAGCCAATCCCTTGTAATAGTTATACCACACATTGTTTTTATCGGTTTCAAGGAGGTGCTCCGACATCGCGATGGCATCATTAAGCCAATCAAGAATTTTACTGTCATCGAGAGGGGATTGATTATCGTATGCGATGTAAAGTTCGGTAGCGGCGAGAAAAATTTTGCCGAGCGGATTTTGCGGATACTTTTTTTGCAAAGTAGAAAAAGTAACCCGCGCTTTATGAAAATCCTGATTAATAAGATAATCGATACCCGATGTGACAAGCTGATGAATTTCCGGATTCGGATGTGTCTGTGCCGTGCCCTTGTTCAGCAGCAGCATGGCAAACAACATAACAAAAACCAAGGATTTAAAGCGTACCAAACGTTCTGTCTCCTGCATCTCCTAATCCCGGTAGGATATAGCCTTTATCATTTAACTCCCGGTCAAGAACCGCTGAATAGATAGGTACATCGGGATGCTCACGCAATAAGCGTTCAACACCAACCGGAGAAGATACCAAAGAGGCAAAGAAAAGTTTCACCGCGCCCCGCTCCTTGAGATATGTCAAAGCTGCTGAAGCACTTCCACCAGTAGCCAGCATAGGGTCAAGCATAATGGTCATCGAACTGCTTAATGTTTTTGGCGATTTCGAATAATAAACGTCCGGCTGTAATGTGTTCTCGTTGCGTTGAATTCCCACATGTCCCACCTTGGCATCAGGAATAAGCGAAATAAATCCGCTGGTCATTCCCAATCCCGCGCGGAGAACGGGCACAAGAATTATCTCTTCCTGCAATTTGTATCCGATGGTTTTTTCGAGAGGTGTTTCAACAGTGGTTTCCACAAGGGGAGCGTTCTTCATAATTTCAGCAGCGAGTATCACCGAAATCCGGCTCACCGCATTTCTGAACTGTTCCTGCTTCGTGGCGGCATCGCGTATCTCGGTCAAATCCCGTTTAATAAGCGGATGTTGCACAATGTGTAGGTTCGGATAATATGATTCCATACTATGTACCCTAATTATTTGTGTTTAATTTTCTTACTGAGTTGTGTAAGTGGATTCACAAACGGGGATAACGGTGGAGTATAATTAAAATGCATTTCATCCAATTCGTTAAGCGGGATATTCTTTTTTATACATAGGGCGATAATATCACCGTATCCACTGACTTCCTCACCGCCAAAGAATCCTGCTCCAAGAATGCGGTGGGAATTTTTTTCAACGATCACTTTCGAATACCCGATAGAGGAGCCGGGCATTACTTTTACCTTATTCGGCATGGCCACCGACACTGTTTCAAAGGGGATTCTCGCAGTTTTGACTTCCGCGGTTGTGAGTCCTGATTGAATGAAATATTTATCAAAAATCTTGACAGAAATATTTTTTATCACGGGAGAAAGATACTCATTACCACCCGCTGCATTTGCTCCAGCTGCGTAACCGCTGAGCCGGGCTAATGTTGCAAGGGGAATGAATTCCGATTTACGGAGCTGTTGGAGGGGGTATTCAATTACATCTCCCGCCGCGAATATATTCGGGTCTGAAGTCTGCAATTTTCTTCCGACTTTTATTCCGCCGGATTTGCCAATCTCGATATTATGTTCCTTGGCGAGTGCGGTGTTTGGTTTGAATCCAAGCGCCGTGATGACGAAATCCACATTAATAATTCTGCTGCCTATCTTTACTGCTGAAATTTTGTTGCCGCTGCCTATAAGCTTGTACTCACAATCCGTATAAAATGAAACATTGTTCGCTTTACAGAGCGACTGGACAATGTCACCGAACTCGGTATCGGAAGAAGGTAAAAGATTCTTTTCTCTTTCGAGGAGAGTTACCTGGCAGTTGCGCTGGGCAAGAGCTCCGGCTATTTCAAGTCCGATATAACCTGCTCCAATGACCAGACAACTGTGGAAGTTATTGGATGAGATATACGCGTATATTTTCGCGATATCATCAATGTTTTTTAATGTGTATATATTCTCGAAGGAATCACTTTCGGGTAGCTTTATAGCTGTTGAGCCGGTGGCGAGAATGAGGGAGTCGTACTGAAATACCAAGTCTTTACAGCATGTAACGTTTTTTTGCCGACGGTCTATTTTTACAATTGAGGTGTTTGTGTATACGGTAACGCCTTTATCGCGCAAAAACGATTCAGGGGTAAAAAACACCAACGACCGGTAATCTTTTATTTCACCGGAAAGAACATACGGCAATTCGCATGTGCCCGTAGATATGAAATTGCTCTTTTCAAAAATAATAACTTCGGCTTGGGGATTGACCCTTTTGGCCTTTGCGGCAGCGGCACATCCTGCCGCGTTTCCACCGATGATTATTACTTTGTTTTTCAGCATTACTTCTGTTTAAATACAATTGTTAACGGAACGCCAGTAAAATCATAATGTTTACGTATCAGATTTTCCATGAATCTGCGATAGCTTTCAGCGATGTTCTTCGGATAGTTGGTGAAGAACAGAAATACGGGATAATGATCGCCGCCCTGAGTAATATATTTAATTTTTATCTCTTTACCCGTTGAGGTTGTCGGCGGGGGAGTAGCGTCAATTATCGGGAGAAGCAAATCGTTCAACTCTGCAGTTGGAATTATTTTACATCTTCTGTCACGAACTTCTTTCGCAAGGTCAACCACCTTAAAAATTCTTTGCTTTGTCAACGCCGAAATGAATATGACCGGGAAATAATCATAGAGCCCGAGTCTCTCTTTTAAAGTTTTTTCAATCTGTTGTGCAGTCTTTGAATCTTTTTCAACAAGGTCCCATTTGTTAATGGCGATGATGATACCTTTTCGTCTTGAAACGGCTTCATCAATAATTTTATGGTCTTGCTTGTCAATTCCTATGGAGGCATCAAGCATCACCACAACCACATCGGCATTACCGATAGCTTTGAGAGTACGGAGTGACGCAAAAAATTCCACACCCTCTTCAATTTTATTTCTTTTGCGGAGACCGGCGGTATCAATCAGCAGAATCTCTTCGCCGTGATATTTTAAAACGGAATCGATGCTGTCTCTTGTCGTTCCGGCAATTTCCGTTACGATGCTCCGGTCAAATCCGAGCAGGGCATTGGTGAGTGAAGACTTACCGGCATTCGGTCTGCCGACTATGGCAATTTTCAAACGTGGGTCGGTTACTTCTCCCGTATCCATCGGAATATCCTCGGTTATCATATCGAGAAAATCACCTATCTTGCGTCCTACGGTAGCAGAAAGAGAATACGGGTCGCCCAAACCTAATTCATAAAACTCAGGGACGAGGTCTTCTTTCGTTTGTGAATCGACTTTGTTGACGACAAGGAAGAATTTTTTGCGTGAGTTGCGAACGAGAGTCGCGATATCGCGGTCACCCGGAGTAACACCCGCACGGGCATCAACGAGGAAAATTATTTTATCCGCTTCCTCAATACCGTATTTAACCTGCTCACGGATTCCCGCTTCAAACAGGTCAGGGGATTCAGGGACGTATCCTCCTGTATCAATCAATATAAAATTCTTACCTGACCATTCGATCTCGCCGTAATTCCTGTCACGGGTTACGCCGCTCTGATCGTCTACAATTGCATCGCGGATTCCGCTAAGTCTGTTAAATAACGTGGATTTACCAACATTCGGTCGCCCGATAATTACTACAACCTGTTTTCTCATATACTCTTTAATAAATTCAGAAATACCAAGCCTAAATTTACGGAATATAAAGGGATAACCAACATAAATGGTAACTCCAAACTTTACATAAAAGCTAGTTTCCCCACAGATATTGCAGCTTTACGAAGTACTGCCGTGAGGTTTGGAGGTAGCGTTCATGGTTATCGGGACCCGGGTGGTCTTCGAAGTTGGTCATGTTATAGGTCGAGCCGATATAGAATATGGTAAACGGGTTGAGTTTATAGCTGAACAAGGGGAATAGAGCGACGCTCTTATTGAATGAATTATATTCCGATATCAAACGGAAATACGTCTCTTTATTAAACTGATACGAGGAAACATTTCGTAAAATATATCCGTCATAAAAAAGTTCATTACTTGAGCAGTCCGCAAGTCTCGACCTATCAAAACTGAACGAGCATATGAATTTTTCAGTAGGTTTAATATCTATAGCCGCACTGAGTCGGTGTCCATATCCCATTTTTGGGTCGTCGCTGCGGTATATATATCTTCCGAAGTTAGCGGTGAGTGAGAAGGCAATTTCATTCATGGGTTTGAACGATGTGTATGTGTTAATTCTGTGGATACCGACAAAATTAACATTGTGAAAAATCTCATTATTAACCGCAAAATAGTTTGCCTGAAATGTCAACTGTCTGGCGAATTGCCAGTTAGAACCGAATATTAAATAATGTTCGATGGTTTGGCTTTCGTGGTCGAACCGTGTTTCGGCATCAAACCAAATATTATTTTGCCGTACAAAAGAACTATCATGATAGAAAGTCCAGCCTCCGTCAATTTCAGCAGTACGGTAATCATTTTGTGTAATATATCCCAACTGTGATTGAAAAGCAGGGGAGATGTCATTGTAAGTAACTTCGTACCAGTATGAGCGGGTTTGCTGCGAGAAATAAAGATTAACAGCAGTTCCGTTATAACTTTCACCATTAAGGGCGGCATTTTTGCCGGTATGTCCGAACCTTGTCGTGTCGTCGTAGTCTGCCAAGTCAGTCAGTTCTTTTGTGTGAGAATATAGAAGCTGTCCGTTGAAGTAATAGTTTTTCCAGAATGTATACGTCCAATCAACTCCGCCAACATGATTGCCGCCGTTTTGATAAAAGCGGTCCGTTAGTATCGCTCCTACGTACGATTCTCCTCCAAGATTATAGCGTGGGCGGATGACATTAGAATATGTATTGAGACGGGTCTCAACCGATGCACTTGATTCTTTCCCCGGCACAATGAATATGCCATTTCTATCAGCGGCGGAAAGAACAGCGTATGAAAAACTTCCGTTTTTACCCGTAAGCTTTGCGGCATATAACGGATTGTTAACTGTTCTTGAGTAGAACGTAGTAAACTTTGTGGTAAAAATATCATTCCCTTCCAGAAAGAAGGGGCGTTTTTCTGAGTAGTATAAGGAAAATGGTTGATTCGCACTGATTTGCTGTGCGTCTGTTTCAACTTGACTGAAATCGGGATTTATTACTGCTTCAATCGTGGTATTTGATGAGGGATAAAATTTAACACCGACACCTGCACGTCCCAGTAATTTGCCTTTTTCAAAGGGCGAACTCTGGTCACTCTCATCACTGAGACCCGAATGTTGATAACCGAGAACATATGGCAGTACTTCAACTGACATGGGGGACTTAATTCCTTCAATTCCCGTGAGGACACCACCCTGACAGGCGAAACACGGATTGTTCCTGTCGATAGGCATTGAGAATAATTGATACCGACTTTCACGCGGGAAAATACGGCCCAGTACCAATCCCCATTTTTGAACATCTTTGGCTTGGAAACGAAGTGATTTGAAAGGTATAGCTACCTCGACAACGTATCCTTCCGGAGTGATTTTTCCCGCAGAATACCATAGGGCATCAAAACTATCATCTTCGTTGTTGGTCGTTTTAATAAGGTCAGCCTGCACGCCAAGGGGGTTGATTAATAACTCATACATCCTTTGATTATCCATATCGGGGTCGAGCATTATTGCTACAAAATCATCGTTATATATTTTATCCCGATCGCTCAGATTGGCTCTAATTTGGGAAGGATTCGTATCATGGCAGATAAATCCGAAGTACAAATAGGTATCGTTGTACAGTATTTCGTACTCGGTTTTTTGTTTGGCAGGTATATTTTCGCCGGGTGAAACCTCGTAATTTATACTGCCTTTTGCGGGTAGACTCCATTCAGGTTCGTCCATTACTCCATCCACAACTAAATCCCTATGGATTTTTAATGTTTTATAATCGGAAGGGGATGGGGAACTGGCGGTTTGGCACACAGCTGCTGAGACAAAAAAAGTTAAAAATATGAGAATATAATACATGTACCCGGTCCTATAAATATTGTACCGAAAAATATGTATCGAACTCATTTTGTGCACGAAAATTGGTATGAACAGTAAATATGTAGGATGAATT
>Ga0118677_10012845_pt1 | contig 12196 bp, 7 predicted proteins | sample AliMusrvi5mmetaG_FD_86154 | JGI IMG/M metagenome (GOLD analysis project Ga0118677, IMG submission 86154)
AGACAGAGGCTATGCCGGCGCCGGGTTTGATCCTGAAAAAATTCAACCGGCGGCCCCAATGCCGGAGGATTTTAAGAAATTCTGGGACGACGGAATCCGGGAACTGGATAAGATCCCGCCGGATGTAAAGCTGGAACCGCTTCCAAAATACTCCACTCCCCAGTTTGATTGCTTCAAAATCAGTTTCGCCAACATTGACAATACCCGTATATACGGCTTCCTCTCTGTCCCGAAAGACAAAAAAGGGACGTTCCCCGCACTGGTTAATGTGGCCGCCGCCGGTCCCGGCCATTGCACCCCGGACACTGGATGGGTAAAAGGCGGCGTGATTATGCTGCTTTTGAACGTACATCAGTATAACCCGCCGACCGATGCCGCGGAAATCAGGAAGATATACGACGAACTGAATAAACCGATGCTCTATTGTCTCCAAGGCGCGCCGGACCGGGACAAATACTATTTCAAGAAATCAATTCTCGGCATTAACCGCGCGATTAACTGGCTGGCGGAACGCCCCGATGTGGATAAAGAGCATTTTGTAATGTTCGGCAGCAGCCAGGGCGGAGCATTTACCCTGATCATGTCCGGCCTGAATAAAAATATCAAAGCAGCCTCGGCTAATGTTCCCGCCTTGTGCGATCATGCCGGTTATAAGCTGGACAGAAGCCCGGGCTGGCCCCGGATAGTTTCCAATAACGATCCGGAGAAATTGAAGATGTCCGGATATTTTGATGCCGTCAATTTCGCCCGCAGCATCACCTGCCCGATAATTTTCTCAGTAGGTTTTATTGACACCATCTCTTCGCCCAGTTCGGTCTATGCCGCCTACAACATCATCCAGTCGCCCAAAATGATTTTTAACGAACCGGACATGGGACACTCTCAGTCAAAGCGCTTCAGCGCATATCAAAACGAATGGCTGAAAGGCAAACTCGGACTGAGCCAGGAAACTCCACCTGTGAAAAAATAGTTCCAGCTAATCTTTAGCGATATTAATATTAATCCCGCATATGTAATGGCAGTGCCGATGGGGGAAGGTGATCTGGATTACTCAACTTTTTTCAAGACTTTGCTGAAAAACAATTATCAAGGTGTAGTCTCCTATGAAATGTGCTCGCCCTTGCGAGATGACGGAGATCTTAAAACTCTTGAAAAATACGCCGGATCCTTCCTGAAATATATGGGGCAATTTCGCTGACCGGTCTTTGCGTTTTTGTATGAAAGCATCAGTCTGAACAGAAATCGATAACATGGAGAAACAGTATGTTGAGTTTTGAAAGTACCTGGAAAGAAATTGAAGACGCCAAGTCTGAAGGCGCCGTTATCGGCATAGGAGCCATAGAACAGCACGGCATCCATCTCCCGCTTAATGTGGATTGCATGAGCGCCGATTATCTTGCGCGCGGCATTGCGAAAGAATTCGGCTGGTATTTGCTGCCGACAATGCCGTACGGATGCAGCTCGGAGCACATGGGTTTTCCGGGCACAATGACTATGCGCTCCGCGACGCTGATAGCTTTCTTTAACGATATTGCCGATTCTCTCAGATATCACGGAATATCAAAGCTGGTCATTGTCTCCGGACATGGCGGAAACTGGTTTTTGAAAATGATGTCCAGAGAAATGAATTTTCAGAGAAAAGACATGAAGGTCATTGTGATAAATACCGATCGCTGGTTTTATCCAGTTTTACAGCAACTGACAAAAGACGCTTCGCTTCATCATGCCGGAGAGCACGAGACCGCCATCGCGGAGTTCCTCCATCCGGAACTGGTCAAAAGCCCCATCCCGGATGATGACAATCCTGACTATGGTTTTGATATGCTTGATCTCGTTCAGTCCCGCCGTCTGGCGGCTGGCGGCCACTGGGGCTTCCCGTCGAAATCAACGCCGGAAAAAGGACGAATCTTACTGGAGCGCGGGCTTGAAAGCGCTGTTGAGTATCTCCGCTCTCGTCTCCAACTGATTGACAAACTTCACATGGACAATGATTCAAAAAATGATTAGTTGCCGCATATGAATAGAACTTTTGAAAAAACAGTCGAAAAACGAAAGAGAGAAAATCAACAAAATTCTCTCACGGAATCAAGGAGTTATATAAGGAAATGATAAAATGAGACTAATATTATTGAATTTGGTTATCCTGATATTGGCAACTTCTGCGAGAACTGAAGATATTATAGCAGGGCTTAGCAAGGAGCAATTGAAAAAAGAAGCTGGCAACATAAAGATTGAAAAAGGAGACAATGCTATTTTGACGAAAAACGCCGTCAAACTCACTGCCGACATCAATCAAGTTGTTTCCCTGCCCAATAAAAGTGTTTTAGTTGATGAGAATAAAGCTGACTTAGTTATTCTTCATCCTGATTCAATCGCAGGCAAAGCCGCCGCCGACCAGATTATAGAATCCATTAGAAATGTGACCGGGGTTACTGTTCCAGCCAAAGTAGGCGGCATTGATGACTGGAATCCGGCAACTCACGCAATCATGCTGGGTAATATTTACAATAATTGCGCTTTGCGCGTCCTCTATGCCAGACAAATGACACTGGTCGACGAGTTTTTGCCAGGCTCCAGAGGCTACACGGTGGAATCTGTCATTGAACCATTTCGTGCCGGCGCTGATATTATTGTTCTCGGAGCATCGGACGATACCGGCTTGAAACTGGCCGCCGCAGCATTTATCAATAAAATCAAACAATTTGGACAAAAAGGAAAACTCGAACTTCCTGTAATTTTCGAAACTAAATACACGGCCAAGATCGGTCAGCTCAGATTTGACTCCAACTATATTGAAAAAGGTATTGCTGATGCTCATAATCGGTTAAAAGAAGGAGTACACATGTCGCTAGGCAAAAAACTTGCCGAAATAGGCAATAGGTATCGTCTTAACCGTAATTCACTCGATGCCAGACTCTATGTCGCAGTTGCTAAAATTTATCTCGCCAGTGCCAAAGCTGATCCGCGTAAATTTGACGGACAGTGGGGTTTTGACAGCGACTTTGCCTCTTCCGAAGCAATCACGGGCTGGGATTTAATCGAACACGACCCGGCGCTAAGCGCCGAAGATCGTTTACTCGTCAGCAACATGATTTTGCGCTGGCTCAATGAAGCGATTTTCCCCGAGGCATTTAATGGACGCAATACTGATGGTCCAGTCAGCAACCACTTGACTTTCGCTGCACTTGGTACGCTGATGGGTGGATTTTATTATCAGAAATATTATAGTGCAACTGTTGTGCAATCCAGCGCCTGGCTTGATACCGCCCGTAAAATCTTCAGTAACCAGATCAATTACGCCAAAGCCCGTGATGATTGCAATGCTTATCAGTGGCTGACATGGCAGCACGTGATGGTCTACAGCTTAGCTTTCCCCGACAATCGAATAGTTGAAAACGGTGTGGGCGACAAGGTGATGCAAGTTTGCGGTATCACCATGGATAATCTTTATACACAAGCTCCGTACGGCGATGAATATGGCTGGGCATCGTCTTCAGAATTTATCGTACTCAACCTTTATTACGCGCTGAGTCGCAACAATTTGGCGGCACTGATGATTGAAAAGAAACGTCCTCGCTTCAGTGCGAAGCCCGGCACCTTTTATGCAAAGCTTTCCACCAAGCCGGAAACAGTACTTGATGGAGTAAAAATTATTGCTTTGGATAAAGGTTTTTACGATTACTCAAATATTGCGTCAGTAAGGGAAGGATTTGTACCTGCTTTGGACAAGGCCTTTGACAAATTCTCGTTCCGGCAGAATCTCAATCCGGAATCCCTCTATATTCTGGTTGACGGGGTCAATATTGGCGGACACCGCCATGCCGATGCCAACAGCGTATTGCGTTATACTCAATTTGACCGGGAGTGGCTGGCTGAAAGCGGATATAAACTGAATCAACAAAAATACCACAATTCCATGTTGATGCTGTTTAACGGCGAAGCATTTACTCTGCCAGGGCTGATGGAGTTGATTGACCATGGGGAGAACGATGTTTTCGGGTATGTAACGGTTCGTGCTAATCAATACGGTCCGACTGACTGGATCCGTTACTATGTCTGGCTCAAGAGAAATCAGGCATGGCTGGTTATTGACGAAATTGCTGCTAAAAAAACAGGCAACTATCGTCTGACTCAACGCTGGAATGGCGTTGGCGAAATCACGATCATGGGTGACGGCTATCTGCTGGAGCAAAAAGGGGCTGGCATCCGCTTTCAAACGACTCCTGACGCCAATTTGAGCGTCTGCGACGACACAACCAATCTTGCAGAAGCCTGGGTTGGGTATCCCTATGCAGCTTCAACGATCCATGTGATGGATCAAATCATCGAAACCGAACTAAAAGCCAACAGCCGCACCCAAATAATCGCGGTTTGGCACGGTTCAGGCGATAAGTCCCAGGTCGCGCCATGGGCGGTTGACCGGGTTAAAAATGGCTTTGCGGTTAATACCGGAAGTGAGTTATACACAATCACCGCTGATAAGCCTGGCGAAATAAAGATTGCGAGTAAGGATGTTATGACGACACTGCCAGAGCGGAAAAGTTTAGAGAGCATTAGTCAAAAAAACGCAATTCCGGCGATGAAAGAAGTTTGGCGCGATAAGCAAAGCCAGATTGACAGTTGTGTTTTTACCAATCCAGAAGTAGCCAAAGTAATCAAGTTTAAGCTTAGTGGCAGCCAGCCTGCCAACGTCAACCCGCTTATTCGTTCCTCAGCTAATAATCTGTCGGCAATTTGCGATGGCTCCTGGACAAAAGGTGACGACTCGGTGATGTATGAACTTGATCAAGTTGCCACGATTGACTTTGACTTTGAACAGGCACAATCTTTTAACCGTGTGGCGTTCCACTTGTGGTGGGGGGCTGCCTCAAGTAAAAATACAGAGTACAAGCTAAAAACCGCAGAACTAATATTGAGCAACGATAATTTTACCAAAGACATCCGTAAAATGCCAATAATAGATGCGAGTAACGAAAATCATTCTCGTTTCGGGACAGTGGAGTTCATTTGGAATTTTGAACTGCAGCGCGCCAAACAAATTCGATTGACCTTGACCCCCCGGACCAATGCGGCAATTTATCTTGGAGAAGTTATCATTAGCGGCGAGACGGTTTTAACTTCCGAATTGACCAGAGTGATTCGCGTCAAGGATGCAAAAGGCGATTATCTCGCGGTTGGCTCCAGCGACGGTAACCTGATTATCTATTCCCTTGACGGTAAAGAATTAAGTCGTATCAAGTTCCCGGCGCGTATCAATGATATTGCAGCGATGGATGTTGACAAAGACGGCGAAATGGAACTGCTTTTAGCTTGTCAGGATACTTATTTACGCGCTGTTAAACGTAATGGCAAAGAAGTTTGGAAAGTCAAGTTTGAAAAATGTCGGCAGTATCCCGATGTTACGATTGTCAAAACCTGTGACATTAACAATGATGGCGAAGAAGAGATACTCGCGGGTTGCGACAATTGGCGCACTTACGCATTTGACCGTAACGGTAAAGAACTTTGGTGGTGCGAGGTAATACATCCAACTCGCGCAGTGGAGATTGCCGATATAGATGGCGACGGAAAAGTCGAGATTCTCTGCGGTACCAGTTATGAGCGGGCGACCGTTTTAGACAATGCAGGAGTCAAGCGCTGGGGTGGCGTTTTTGGTGTAGGCTGCAGGGCGATTGCTGCTCCGCTGAATGGATACGGTAAACAGCGCAATGTAGTAATTGGAACTAACGATGGCAAAATAACTTTTCATGATTTTCAGGGCAAGGTGTTGAGTAGTTATTTTACCGGGGATGAGATTTTCATGATGGCTGTTGCCAAGGCTAAAAACGGTCGTGAAGATGTCTTTGTCAGCTCATACAACGGTTATGTCTATCGCTTCAGTGCCGACGGCAAGTTGATTTGGAGTGTTGCTGCGCCGAATAGTGTAGTTGTCGTCAAAACACTAAGTAATGGCGGAGTAGTCGCCGGTACGATTGGCGGGGATGTATGCGTCATTTCCGAGGATGGGAAAATTCTGGAAGCGGCCAGACTTACCGGACAAATCGCGGATATTCTAGTCGATGGCGGGCAATTGCGCATAGTCACACAAAAGGGCGATATCGCAACTTTATTAAACCGTTAAAGTCCAACAGCGTTAATTTGATTCATGGCATAAAAATCTTTAATCATTAAATCATATTGCAAGGGAGTTCTGAAATGATAACGAACCGTCGATTAAGAATAGCTGTTGCCGGGCTTGGACGTATTGCATGGCAGTATCATATTCCCAGCATCATAAAACATCCGCAATTCCAGTTAGTCGCCGTTGCGGATCCGCTTGCAGAACGAATTTTAGAGGTAAAAACGCAGTTCGGCATAAATAACGGATATCAATTAGTCCCGCAAATGTTAGAACAGGAAAAACCTGATATCCTGCTTATTGCGTCTCCTACCTGTTTTCATACTGAACAGACACTGCAGGCGTTCAAATCCGGCACTGATGTAATTTGCGAAAAGCCGCTGGCTTCTACCTTCGATGATGCCAAAAAAATTCAGCAGTCCATGCGTCATTACCAGCGCAAACTCATGGTTTACCAGCCGCACCGGCTGACTCCGGAAGCGGTAAGCCTCAAAAATATTCTGGAGTCCGGGGTGCTTGGCAGGATTTTCATGGTAAGGAGAACCTGCTGCAATTTCATCCGCCGTAACGACTGGCAGGCTTTCACCTCCTATGGCGGCGGGATGCTGAATAATTACGGTTCGCATTTTCTTGACCAGTTTATTTACTTGTTCGGCGGCAATTTTAAATCAGTCGATGCCGTTACCCGCAGGATAATAAGTTCCGGTGATGCCGAGGATTTTGTTAAATTACTTGCCGTCAACAACCTGGACATTACTTTCGATCTCGAAATAAATATGAGCTCGGCTTTTGCAGGGCAGGAATGGCAGGTTTGCGGAACCTGCGGAGCGGCCGTATGGCGCAGTGGTTCCGGTTGGCAGCTTAGATACTTTGACCCGGCGCATTTAAAATTACGCACAATACAGCCGGGGCTGGCGGCGGAAGGTCGTCTGTATCCATCGGAGCAGGATATCGACTGGACGGAAAAGAACATTCCTGTTGAAACAGCACAGAGCAACGGCTTTTATGATTATTGTTACAGTTATTTTGCGCTGGATGAAGCACCGCTGATCCCAGTCGAGACCACCATGGAAGTAATGAATATTCTCGAGCGCTGCCGTCAAGGCGCGCCAATACCCGCATTAAGCTGCTGACAGGAGATATTGTGAACTGAAGTTATAATTTTAGTTCATGCAGACCAGCGGGAAAGCGAAGCAAAATGCAGAAATGAAAATATATCTATAAAAGATAAGGAAACCAAAATGCACCAGCCGAAGTACTGTTTATTTTATGACAATCACACCATGCCGGCCTGTCCGGATGTCGGTGAGAATTTCGATGCTGAATTATTCACCGACCGGATCAAATCTTGCGGGGTGGATTATCTGACGTTTCATGCCCGCTGCAATATGGGCATGGCCTACTATGACACGAAAATCGGGATCAAACATCCTTCACTGAAATATGATTTGTTCGGCAGACTGGCGGACGCCTGCAAACGCAAAGATATTGCCCTGACCGCTTACCTGAACGGCGGCATCAGCAACGAGGAAGGGCTGCGGCATCGCGAATGGACGACTTTGCTGTTCGACGGGCGGGAATATCGCGAGCCGCGCTTCACACCGTATGTCCGCACGATGTGCTACAATTCTCCGTATCGCGACCACCTGATTGCGATGGTCGAAGAAATAGCCCGCAACTATCCGGTTGCCGGTTTCTTTATCGACTGTCTGGCGGGCTATCCGTGCGTCTGCCCGACTTGCGTGAAAGAAATGAAGGAACGCGGCATTGACTGGAAAATCGAGAAGGAAGTTGAGAAATTTTCCGAGTTCTCCGCCATCCGGCTGTCCCGGGACATTGCGCAAGCCGCCAAAGCGGTCAATCCTGAATTGCTACTGTATTTCAACGGGCCGTCGTATGAGGAACAGGCTGAATTCGGTACTTATATCGAATGCGAATGCCTGCCGACCGGCCCCGGCTGGGGATATGAGTTTCTGCCGGCGCTGTCACACTACATGCGCACGCTCGGAGATAAGCCGGTATTGAATATGAGCGGACGTTTCTATGACTGGGGCGATTTCGGCGGATTGCGGCCGGAAGCCGCGATCAAGTCCGAGTTGCTGTACGGGCTGGCCAACGGTATGCGCCCGAACGTCGGGGGGCATTTTCATCCGCGCGGCGACATTGAAACCGCAGTGCTGGACCGGATTGAGAAAATCTATAAAGAACTCCAAACGATGGAGCCATGGTTTGACAATGCAAAAAACCTGACGGAAATTGCCATTGTTTATCCTGGTACAATCCATCAGATCCGCTTTGACAAACCGCTTCGCGGCGCCGTCAGGATGTTGTGCGAACTCAAGCAGCAGTTTGATATCGTAACTGAATTTTCCGACTGGAGCAAATACCAGATACTGGTGATCCCGGATGACGTTACTTTCAGCGGGGAAACCGCACGGCGAGTCCAGGCTCATATAGTCGCCGGGAAAGCGGTCATATCCAGCGGTATTTCCGGCATGAATCAGGAAAAAACAAATTTTGTGCTGGAACAGGAATGGGGCATAAAATTTGAAAAAGAATGCGATTTCGATCCGGCATATTTTGCCGTCGGCAAAAACTTCAATCAAGGTCTGCCGGATATGCCATTATCTTTATATTCATCAGGAATTGAAGTCGAAGCGCTGCCGGGAACAAGTACAGAAGCATATCTGATAAAGCCGTATTACAACCGGCATTGGGATGGCGAACATGCCTTCTTCTACAATCCGCCGGACAAAGTTACTAATATACCGGCGCTGACCATTTGCAAAAACGTTGCGCATTTCAGCCACCGCATTTTCTCCGGCTATAACTTGCAGGCATCAGTTGAACTGCGCCGGCTGTTCGCCAGCGTGCTGAATAAATTCCAGCCGGAACCGCTGCTGAGAACGGAAAATCTGCCGTCATTTGCCAGGGCGTTTGCAGCAGAACAGCCCGGACGCAGGATAGTTCACATTCTTTCGTATGTTCCGGAGCTGCGCGGCGAAAAAACCGAAATGATCGAAGAGCCGATACCGGTTATCAACGCGAAAATAGCGCTCCGGCTGGATGGAGCGCCTCCCGTAAAAGTCTATCTGGCGCCGGAAGAAAAAGAACTACTAGCTGAAACCTGTGACGGTTACATTCATGTAACTATTCCAATAGTCAGTGGATATGCCATGGTAGTTTTCCAGTAACACAAATAAAAGAGAATCTTGAATATCTCTAATCATAACCCATGCAACAGTCCAAGAACCTACCATTGCGGTACTTTGACCTATACGAAGTTCGGGCTCTTTGCGCTTTTCGCCTGGCTGCTGTGGGGGGGTTTCTGCTTTACGCTGATGGAAGCGGTGGTGCGGAGCATGATGCCGCTGAAATTGAAGGCTCTGGGTTGTCCGAACTGGCTGCTGGGGATGATAATGACTACGGTGCCCGGCATCCTGAACATCGGGATCACGCCATATCTGAGTTTCAAGAGCGACAGATACCGCAGTCGCTGGGGAAGACGACTGCCGTTCATCATCTGGACGCTGCCGTTCCTGAGTATCAGCCTGTGCCTGCTGGGTTTCAGCGAGGACATTTCGGTCGTACTTCAGCGCAACTCGCCGTTCCTTCAGCAGTTCGCTCCCGCAACGATTGCCATTGGCGTTATCTGCGTCTTTATAACGGTATTCCAGTTTTTCAATATGTTTGTCAATACGGTCTTCTGGTATCTTTTCAACGATGTCGTGCCGCCGCAGTTCCTCGCCCGTTTCCTGGGGGCGTTCCGCATAGCCGGCACCTGCGCCGGAGCGTTGTACAGCTATTTCATCTTCCAGTATGCGGAATCAAACATGCGGGAGATACTCCTCGGCGCTTCAATCCTGTATTTTGTCGGATTCAGCGCGATGACGCTTCGGGTAAAGGAAGGTCAGTATCCGCAGCCGGAGGGCGAAGTAGACAAAGACAATAAAGGTTTAGGTGGTATCAAAACTTATTTCAAGGAGAGTTTTTCCGCCAGGATCTACTGGCTGGCGTTCCTGTTGGCCGGGGTTCAGTCAGTAGCGGGAGGCATTGGAACTTTCAATATCTTTTTCAGCAGGGAAATGGGACTCTCGCTGAAACAGTTGGGACAGCTTGGCGCGATCGGTTCGGTGGCGGCGCTGGTAACGATGTATTTTACCGCGATCTTTGTGGACCGCTGGCAGCCGATGCGGGTGAATACCTATATCGCAGTCTTTGGTCTGGTATCATGTTCGATGGGCTGGGTCTGGCCGTTCATCAACATTCCAGGCGACTGTTATTTCTGGTTATGTTTGTCAACCATCCTGATCACCTCATTCCAGGGCGCTTTGGCCGGAGCCTGCGGATTCCCAATGTTGATGCGATTGTTCCCGCAGTCCAGGTTCGGACAATTCTGCTCGGCCAATGCGCTGGTTGGCGCGCTGTTCAGGCTGCCGGCTGGAATGGCCGCAGGCTTTTTTATTGATATTGTCCGGTATTATTGCAATGGCACAGACTACGCCTACCGGTTCCTGTTTGCCTGGACATTGCCTTTCAATGCAATCGCCGCCGGAATCGCGGTTTATCTCTATATCTGCTGGCATCGCCTGGGCGGTGACGCCAATTACCAGCCGCCTACCCCCTGGACTGAAAGCAAATTTGAGGAGATGCCGATCATTCCCACGGTAGGCCCGCAATCGCGCTGGCTTAACATCGCGCTGCGGACGTTCGATGCACTGATGCTGTCGTCAATTGTCATTGTCCCGTTCATGATGTGGTGGATGCATCAGAAGCATGCCATGAAGGCTTTATTCTGGCATGGCTGGCTTATACTGCCTGCATCAGTTGTTACATGGCTGCTTTGGAAATGGCTGGAGAACAAGATCCGGCGGGATATGAAGCGGTCTCGAGAGAATCTGCCGCCGCTGCACGGCATTCCGCATCACGGAGTGCTGATGGTAGTGGCGGTAACCTACCTGTCTGAACTGGTAATCTGGATCATGCAGATATTCATGACCGTTAACCTGCACCAGGATACCAGCGCGATAGTCTTCGGCGTCGCCCATGTCGTGGTGAACCTGATGCTGGCGGGATGTGTTTTCGTGCTGTCAAGAGCCGAGCGCAGTTATCCAATGCAAATGGATGCGATCACGGCAGGCAATGTATAGATTGGCATATTTGATAATTTAAAAGGAGAGAGGAGAACGATGGCAGACCGTATTTTTTGGAACTACCTGGAGGAATTGCCGGAGCAGGAAGCAGCATGGAAAGAATGGCAGTCCTGCTTGACGGGCTGGCATCGTTTTAACACTTTCTACACCCATTATTTGAGGGTAGAAGGTCGCCGCGCCAAATTGCTAAGTTGTCCTTCTCCATGTGAACATGGCTCCCCTCGGCAGGTGGTGGAAAATTCCCCGTCTGACATTAAGGCTGTATGCCCGCATGGCAAAACTGACCCTATCGAACTTAAATTCAGAGATATTCTCATCTATTCGATACGCCAGGAATCTCTGCATCAGGCGCTTTGCGTATCACTGAGGATCAAGTATTCAGCAGACCGACGAAAGGAACACGAGCATATCTGGCATCTTGGCGATTATTCCGGTACCGAGGTTTATATTACATACCGAACAGCACAAGCAGTATTCGCTGATACCATAAGTTCGATTTACCTTTTACACCAGAAACCATTCATCCTGATGGTGCCGACAATGAAAAACATCACCCCGGAAATTCAGCATTTCCTGGCAAATAATAACTCCATCTTGTTGTCCATGGCAGATGAACTGCACTTGCAGCAGGACGGTTCATTCAAGCTGGTGCGCGGTATATCGGAATGCATGAAATCATGCAGTAGTGTTTGTCCGCAACGCTATCAGAGTAAAATATTGCCGATTGAAACATATAAATATATAGTTTACAGCGAGTCGTAAATCGGCTTGTGGGTGGTAATTTCATTGTAGTTTTAAAGTGTAAAATGAGATGAGGCGAAACGATGTTCAAGCAGATATGGTTCCCGGAGATGGTCCAGCATCACATTATGAGCCGGCACGGCAAAGAGGATCTCAACTCCCGTTATTATTCCACGACTTATCC
>Ga0118677_10012847_pt1 | contig 12193 bp, 13 predicted proteins | sample AliMusrvi5mmetaG_FD_86154 | JGI IMG/M metagenome (GOLD analysis project Ga0118677, IMG submission 86154)
TATTCATGTATTATGTATCATGTCAAAGAACATTTGTCTGGCTGATTTAATGGAAGATATCAAGCGTAATAGTAGCCGATGGATTAAATCAAAAGGAATTCATTATCAGAATTTTGCATGGCAAGGTGGATATGCTGGTTACTCCGTTAGTCCTTCGGTATTAGAGAGAGTGAAGCGATACATTTCAAATCAGAAAATTCACCATAAAGGTCAATCGTTCAAAGATGAATACATTCAATTCTTACGAGAACATGGTGTTGATTATAATGAAGAATTTTTAGGGATATGATGTTTATGCTGCTCTTTCCGAGCGCAGGTGCATGCTTCCCTCCTTCGATTTCATCTCAAGGCGTTGCCATTGAGGTAGGGTATATCAGGCTTTCAGCCTTTAGGATGCAGATGTATGCTTCCTCCTAAGATATGAAGGCGTTGCCATTGAGCTAGCGTTTACCAGGCTTTCAGCCTTTAGGATGCAGATGTATGCTTCCTCCTAAGATATGAAGGCGTTGCCATTGAGGTAGCGTATACCAGGCTTTCATCCTTTAGGACGCAGATCTATGCTTCCTCCTTCGATTTATCTCAAGGCGTTGCCATTGAGGTAGGGTATATCAGGCTTTCAGCCTGTTGGTTTTCGGTCTATATTCCACGTCACGAAGTGATAGCATATGCTAACCCAATGGCATCGCCTTGGGACTTTCGCGACCACGGTACCGATCTGGGTCTGTCGCGACCAACACCCTGAATCTATCGTCCACGTCATGAAGTGACAGCATATGCGAACCCAACGGCAGGACCTTGGAGTCAATTCATATCCCCATAAATGAGTTAATTACCTTAATTGTATCTCAAATACCGGTTTTTCAGGGATTTTTTTTACCTTGCGTCCAAAATAATTGAGTCAGAATAAATAAAATTTTCGAGTGAAAAAAGTTTCTATTCAAGGGATAAAGGGTTCGTTTCATGAGGATGCAGCCCGGCACTATTTTACCGATGAGATTGAGATCGTAGAGTGTAAATCGTTTCGTAGTGTTTGCGAACAGATTGATTCAGATAAGGTTGATTTTGCGGTGATGGCAATTGAAAATTCAATTGCAGGAAGTATTCTTCAGAATTACTCCCTGATACGCGATTATCATCTGCGTATTATTGGCGAGATATATATCCATATTCAGATGAACCTGATGGTCCTTCCCGGAGTGAGGAAAAAGGATATTAAGGAGATCTATTCACATCCTGTATCATTTCTTCAGTGCGCCGAATATCTGGAGAAGTATTTCCCCAATGTTGAAACCAGGGAACTTGGAGATAATGCTGCCGTTGCCAAACTGATCGCAAAAGAGAAGATCACTTATGCTGCGGCAATCAGTAATGTAAGATCGGCTGAACTTTATGGCCTTGAAATCCTTGAAAGGGGTATTGAAAGCAATAAGAAAAATTATACCCGGTTTCTGATTCTTGCAAAACATGCCGACTCAACAATAAGCGCCAATAAAGCTTCAATCTGTTTTGAAGTCGGTCACTTTCATGGTGCTTTGGCTAAAGTTTTGAATACATTTGCAGAACATGAAATTAACCTGACCAAAATACAATCTTTGCCTATCATTGGAAAACCAAACGAATACTCGTTTCATGTCGATGTGGAATGGGACTCGATTGAAAACTATGAAAAGGCAATACACATGGTACTAAAAAATGTCTCCAGTCTTGCAATATTAGGGGAATATGTGAGGGGAGAAGTTGCAATACATAACCAATAAATATATAGTTATGAGTAAGATGGCTATTTTTTTCGGACCCGAGAAGGGCTCTGTTCACCGGGTTGCCAAATTATTGGCATCAAAATTGGAGAATTTAAATCCGGATCTGATCCTTGTTAACGAGGCGACAGCTGAAGATCTGGAACGTTATGATACGATCATCTTTGGTATCTCAACAATCGGTCGTGATACCTGGGACCAGAAGTTCGGGAATGTGGATTGGGCAAAGTTTATGCCTACTGTTTCATCCTTTGATTTTACTGGTAAGAAGGTAGCGGTTTTCGGTCTTGGTGATCATATTACCTATGCCTATCATTTTGTTAATTCGATGGGTATTCTGGCAAAAACAATCATCAAAAACGGTGGGGAACTTGTCGGAAAAGTTAATCCTGAAGGATATACTTTTCAGGATTCTGAAGCCCTTGAAGGAGGTCTGTTCCTTGGCTTACCTGTTGACGAGGATTTTGAGCCCGAGTTGACCGATAGTCGTTTGGAAGCATGGGTGAAGCAATTAAATAAAGAATTTTGAGCCCTGTCATCCCAATGGGAACACCAATTAGCCGCGAAATTGTTGATCGTAAGATTGCAGAGCTTGAAGTTCCTGAAATAGGAAAAGCTTCGATCAGGGAGATTGTTCAGCTGGTCAGCAGCATTGAGGCTGCAACCGGTGAGCAATTTATCCGAATGGAGATGGGAGTTCCGGGACTACCTGCCTCGCATTTTGGTGTAGAAGCCGAGATTGAGGCTTTGCGTAACAATGTTGCTGCTGTCTATCCCCGTATCGATGGCATTCAGCCACTCAAGGACGAAACTGCCCGTTTCGTAAAACTTTTCATGAACATTGATGTCAAACCAGAGGGATGTATCCCGACAGTTGGTTCAATGGAGGGGAGTTATGCCGCATTCTTAGTCTCCGGAAGTTGCCATAAAGAGAGAGATACGGTACTGTTTATCGATCCCGGATTTCCTGTCCAGAAACAGCAATTGCTCGTAATGGGACAGAAATACGAAACATTTGATGTGTTTGATTTTCGCGGTGTCAAGCTTCGTGAAAAGATCGAATCCTATTTATCAAAAGGAAATATCAACTGTATTATCTATTCAAACCCCAATAATCCTTCCTGGATCTGTTTCGATGATGAGGAATTGAAAATTATTGGAGATCTTGCAAATCAATATGATGTAGTTGTTATCGAAGACCTTGCCTATTTTGGGATGGACTTCAGAAATGACTTGTCAAAACCGGGCTTTCCCCCTTTCCAGGTGACAGTAGCCCGTTATACAGGAAACTATATTTTAATGATTTCCAGTTCCAAAGTCTTTTCTTATGCCGGGCAACGGATTGGAATGATGGTGATTTCAGATCAGTTATACCACCGCCATTTCCCGTATCTCGAGGAGCGATTAAAAGTTCATGGTTTTGGAAATGCAATCGTGCACAGGGTGCTCTACTCTTTGACATCCGGCACCTCTCATTCGTCACAGTATGCACTGGCAGCCATGTTTAAGGCGGCTAATGATGGCTTGTTTGACTTTGTGGGCGAGGTGAAAGAGTATGGTGAAAAGGCGAAGATCATGAAGAAGCTTTTTACCGATAACGGATTTAAAATTGTTTATGATACCGATCTTGGGCAACCTGTCGGTAATGGATTTTACTTTACCATTGGTTATCCTGGTATGACCGGGGGAGAGTTACTGCACAAATTACTTTATTACGGAATCAGTGCGATTTCGTTAAGCAATACGGGCAGTACGAAAGAGGGATTGCGGGCGTGTGTTTCACATGTTAAAAGGGAACAGTTTAGTGATCTGGAAAAAAGGCTTAAGCAATTTCATTTGGATTATCCTCTATAATCATCATGAAATGGATTAATTCGGACCAGATATAAAAAAGTAAATCAATAAAAATATCAGATAGAGATGGCAAAAGTCAGGGGAGCAGTGGTGGTCGACACCGATGTGTGTAAGGGATGTAACCTTTGTGTGGTTGCCTGTCCGACACAAACTTTGGCGCTTAACCGAAATGTAAACAACAAGGGTTATCATTATTCCTATATGGAAAATCCTGATAACTGCACTGGTTGTACAAATTGTTCAGCAGTTTGTCCCGATAGTTGTATCACTGTTTACCGGGTAAAAGCCGTATCATAAGTAGTATTAAAAATCCTGATTATGGGTGAGTTAAGATTAATGAAGGGGAATGAGGTAATTGCTGAAGCGGCAATCCGTTGTGGTTGTGATGCCTATTTTGGTTATCCGATTACCCCGCAGTCTGAAGTCATGGAAACCTTAATGGCGCAGCGTCCCTGGGAAGAAAGCGGCATGGTTGTTTTACAGGCTGAAAGCGAAATTGCCTCCATTCATATGGTTTATGGAGCTGCAGGTGCAGGGAAACGGGTCATGACCTCCTCTTCAAGTCCGGGTATTAGCCTTATGTCGGAAGGGATATCCTATATGGCAGGGGCAGAACTTCCCTGTGTGATTGTAAATGTGCAACGTGGTGGTCCGGGTCTAGGAACGATACAGCCCTCCCAGGCTGATTATAACCAGGCTACCAAAGGTGGCGGCCATGGCGACTATTCGTTACTTGTTCTTGCTCCGGCCTCAGTGCAGGAGATGCACGATTTTGTAATTCTTGGCTTCGAGCTGGCCTTTAAGTATCGTAACCCGGTGATGATCCTGGCCGATGGCGTGGTCGGTCAGCTCATGGAGAAGGTGGAGCTGATTGACCAGCGTCCGCGCTGGACAAAAGAACAGATTCAGCAAATTTCGGGTGAGTGGGCTACTACCGGAAAATCTTCAGGTCGTAAAAAACATATAATTACTTCGCTGGAGCTGGATTCTTACAGGATGGAACAGAATAATATTACACTTCAGGAGAAATATCATCGAATGAGTGTCGATGAGGTTCGATATGAAGCAATTGAATGCGATGATGCAGAGTATATTCTGGTCGCTTTTGGATCGGCTGCCCGTATTTGTCAAAAAACGGTGCAGATTGCCAGAAAAAAAGGGGTGAAAATAGGTTTGATACGTCCAATCACCCTCTTTCCATTTCCTGAAAAAATCATCAAGGAATATGCTCCCAAAGTGAAGGGATTCCTTTCTGTTGAATTTAATGCTGGTCAGATGGTGAATGATATCCGTTTGGCAGTTAATGGAGTAACCAGGGTTGAATATTTTGGACGAATGGGAGGAATCGTTCCCACCCCTGACGAGGTCGAAGTTGCTTTTGAACAAAAATTTATAAAAGGATAATTATGTCAGTATTAGCTGGAAGAGTCAATGAGATCATTAAACCCGAGAACCTGGTTTATGCAAAATCTCCTCTGCTTAATGACGATGCAATGCATTATTGTCCCGGATGCAGTCATGGTGTGGTGCACCGACTTATTGCAGAAGTGATCGAAGAAATGGGAATTCAGGAGGAAACGATTGGGGTTTCACCTGTGGGATGTGCTGTCTTTGCTTATAATTATATCGATATAGACTGGCAGGAGGCGGCTCATGGTCGTGCCCCCGCTGTGGCAACGGGTATTAAAAGGGTTATGCCCGAAAAATATGTGTTCTCCTATCAGGGAGACGGTGATCTGGCGGCCATCGGGACTGCCGAGACTTTTCATGCCGTGAACCGTGGCGAAAATATCGTGATGATCTTTATCAATAATGCAATTTATGGGATGACAGGAGGTCAGATGGCTCCGACAACTTTGGTCGGGCAAATAACCTCAACCACCCCCTATGGCAGAAATGTCGATTTGAATGGTTATCCTTTAAAAATCACCGAATTATTGGCGCAATTGCCCGGAGCTGCCTATGTTACACGCCAGAGTGTCCAGAATCCTGCAGCAGTACGCAAAGCAAAAAAAGCGATTCGTAAAGCTTTTGAACTTCAGGCACAAAAAGTGGGGACTGCATTTGTTGAAATTGTATCGACCTGTAGCTCCGGATGGAAACTTAGTCCGGTCGCATCTAACAAATGGATGGAGGAAAATATGTTTCCTCAGTATCCTTTGGGTGATCTTAAGGATACAGGTCGCGCCGACGCAGGTTTGTACAGTGTCAAAGGTTAATTCTATTTCAAAAAAATCAAAACAATGACGGAAGAAATCATCATAGCAGGATTTGGCGGACAGGGTGTACTTTCAATGGGAAAAATTCTGGCTTACTCGGGTGTTATGCAGGATCAGGAAGTGGCCTGGTTCCCTTCATACGGACCTGAAATGAGAGGGGGCACAGCCAATGTGACGGTTATTCTCAGCGATGAACGGATCAGTTCCCCCATTCTCCACGAATTTGATACCGCCATAATTCTGAACCAGCAGTCAATGACCAAATTCGAATCGCGTGTAAAACCGGGTGGAACACTTATTTATGATCCTAACGGAATTGTTGTGCATCCTTCGAGAAAGGATATCAATATTTTAAGGGTTGAAGGTTCAAGACTTGCAGTTGAGATGGGCAATCCGCTGACTTTTAACATGATCGTCCTGGGCGCCTTTTTGAAGGCTAAACCGGTAATCAAACTGGAGAATGTAAAGAAAGGACTCGAAAAATCGTTACCGGAAAGACATCATAAACTTATTCCACTTAATCTTTCGGCTATCGAAATTGGACAGCAAAACCTGGAGGTGGTGCAGACGGCGGGGATTTAGGCTATTAGGGGTTTAGACTTTTAGGGGTTTAGGATGTTGGGAAACGAATGTCTTTATCATTGTCCATCAGCATTAATGGATTCTTCGCTACACTCAGAATGACGTTTGTTGAGATAAATAAATGATAATGAGGTTGTTACTCTTAGCATACCATCCCAATAAGCACACCATTATATTAGGACATTTGTAGAGACGCACGGCCGTGCGTCTCTACAAACCTGCGTCTTCTGCGGCCTTGCGTGTACAAACCTGCGTCCTCTTCGATTCTGGGCATATTCGACTTTTTATGCTTCTAACTGATTTGTATTTCATAATATTCAGTCCAATATTAAATATTGTCATTCTGAGGGTAGCGAAGAATCTTTGATTCTCCCCGGACAGCAGTGAATTGTATTTTATCAGTCTAACAGCCTATCAACCTACAGCCTAATAGTCTAATAGCCTATCAGCCTATCCGGCCTAAATAATTCCCATATCGATCTGCTGAACAATGTACTCAATCATACGGTCTTCATTTGCTGCATCATATTCCGATTTGAGGTTATGCCCAAAAAGCCGGGCAACTCCTTGCCAGAAAAATGCGCTGAATCCCCCTTTAAACTCTTTTATAATTTCGTAGGATGACTGTCCGGTTTCACGGTCTATCAGTTTAATAAGTATCCGCCCCTGCTGGATACTCATCGTGCGGATTTGTGTTTCAAATTCAGCAAACAAATCCTTTTCTATCTTTTTGACATAATCCTTGCGTTCGCGCTCGCTCTTAAAAGTCAAATAGATACTGTTGTATTCTTTGAGTCTTAGAGCTGCAACTTTGGCAATTGGATAAACTTTTAAGACCCTCATTTCCAGTATGGTATATTGATGCAGCATCCTGCGTGGCATATCTTTTGGTTGGGGATAGATCAATATTTCTGGCAATACAATATGAAGTATCGAATCAGAAACAGTGGTAAGGGCTTGCTCATTGTACTGATATGGAGGAAGGTCTTTTACCTGACCAATTCCAGTCATCGGCAGCAATAGCAAAACCAAAAATTTCAAAAATTTCAACATTTCCGCACAATATTATTCGGGGTCAAAATTAGTAAAGGATTAGTAAAGGTCGGATCTTTTTAAGGTTATTAAATTCAAAATTTTGCGAATTAAGGATTTATAAAAGGGTATATTTGTATGATTGATTGAACATACAATTAGTTAGCGTAATGGTAATGAATAAAATAAAAGTTGGGGTTTCATCAGAAATCGGATTATTGGAAGGTGTAATTCTTCATACACCTGGTCATGAAGTCGAGAATATGACGCCTGAGAATGCGGAGAGAGCACTTTATAGTGACATTTTGAACCTTTCGGTGGCTCAAAAAGAGTATGTTCATCTGAAGGGAGTTCTTGAAAAAGTATCAGACACATTTGAAGTTAGTGAGTTGTTAATAAAAACACTTGAAAATGAGGTGGTAAAAGAGGATCTTGTGAGGAGAATCTGCCGGCAGGAGGATGCAATTGCCGAGATTGGATTTTTGCTTGATACCCCAGTGTCCCAGCTTGCCCGTCAGCTGATTGAAGGTGTTGTGCTCAAACGGGATAATCTGACCAGGTTTCTAAGTAAGGAACGATATTCGATGCGCCCTTTGCATAATTTTCTCTTTACACGTGATGCTTCCATGACACTGTGGGATGAAGTGTTGATTGGTAAAATGGCCAGCAAAGTCAGGGAACGGGAGACGCTTATCATGGAGACCATCTTCAAAAACTATCCGGCATTTGGAGTGAACACAATCAATCCAGCTTTACCTGCCGGGAATTTTATCAACTTTCCCAATGCAACAATTGAGGGGGGAGATTTATTGATTGCCAACGAGGACGTTTTAGTGGTGGGAACCGGCTCAAGGACCTCTACCGAAGGAATAGATTTTCTGATCGAGGTTATCAAAAATAAAATGACAGGTCCGAAACATCTTATTATCCAGGAGCTCCCCGACAGTCCGGAATCTTTTATCCATCTCGATATGACATTTACCTTTCTTGATAAGGATACCTGCATGGTTTACGAGCCATTAATTCTCAGAAACAATAAATTTCATACGATTCATATCACCGTTGATAACGGTAAAGTTACGGAGATTAAGCAGCGAAAAAATTTGATAAAAGCACTAAAAAGTGTTGGCTTCAATCTTGAACCAGTATTTTGCGGCGGAAAGCACGATCCATGGATTATGGAGCGCGAACAGTGGCACAGCGGTGCAAACTTTTTTGCTTTTGATCCGGGTAAAGTCATTGGTTATGAACGCAATGACTATACGCTCGAGGAGATGAACAAACATGGATTTGAGATTGTAAAGGCCATCGATTTTATTGAAAATAAAGTTAAACTGAGTGATTATCCAAAGGCGGTCATCACAATTCCTGGTGCCGAACTGGCCCGCGGAGGTGGTGGCGCACGTTGTATGACCATGCCAATTTGCAGGCAAAACGTTGAATGGTAAGCAGATTTATATTTGGATGCAAGATGAGCTCAAACTTAAAGAATTCAATAATTTGGCAATTTGCTGCTGGCGTTTGGCGGACCTAGCATTTAACCTTTAATATTTACAGTAAAGATAGAAATAATGGATAGCCGGTTTAAAAGGAACAAGCCTGTTGCCAGTCGCCTGCAGCTATCGGTTTTGTTCCTTTTTTGCCACCAAAACACAAATGCACCAAATACAAAAAAATGGAATCTTTTTATATGCGTAAATTAGATAACGAAGAGCTTTCACGACTTTCGGTCGGGGATTTTAAGCAGGCAGGCAAGATGCCTATTGTAGTAGTGCTCGATCATGTAAGAAGTTGCAATAACGTGGGTTCAATCTTTCGCACTTCAGATGCCTTTCTGGTTAATAAAATCTGTCTTTGCGGGATAACTGCGACACCTCCCGATAAGGAGATCCATAAAACAGCATTGGGCGCGGAGAATTCTGTCGACTGGGAATATTACGCAGCAACAGAGGAGGCGGTTAATATCCTTAAAAAAGAGGGTTACACGCTGATTGCCATCGAACAGGTGGAGGGGAGCATTTCACTGAATGATTATCAACCTGAACCAAATGAAAAGCTGGCACTCATCTTCGGCAACGAGGTAAAAGGGGTGCAGCAGGAGGTGGTCAATCTTTGCGATAAAACCGTCGAAATTCCACAATTTGGGACCAAACACTCCTTTAATATTGCAGTAAGCGCAGGGATAGTACTATGGGATTTATATAATAAAATGAGATAATTTTCTTTTCCTTTAATTTCAGATTTCTCAAATCTTTTCTATTTTTTGAGATTTTCAATTGATTCGTATCGTGACAGTGTAAAATATCAATTTCTTCTTCATCTACAAAGATTCTTCGCTGCACTACTAATGACAGTATTCTAATGTCAATTTAAATAAGGAGATTCCTCACTTCGTTCGGAATGACACATTTCCCCCTAAAGTTGGTGTTGGAGACGGGGCGGCGCAGCCGCCCCGTCTCCAACACCATACACACATTACATGGTCATTCCGAATGCAGCAAAGCGGAAAGAGGAATCTCACTTCCAACCACCTCATCCTCTTACCTGGACAATACTGATTTACTTTAACAAAGGCAGCGATTTCTGAATTAAATTTTTGTATGCTGTTAAATATTTAAATATTTCCGTAATCCTATTTACAAAATTCCCGAAAAGCCGGCAATAAGCCTTGCCGAGGGGAGGAAAATAATCTGAGCCACCAAAGTTCCGATAATCCTGGCCAAAACCATATATACGATATATTTGCGGAAAAGGGATTCCTTACATTTTCCCAATACCACTTCATCGGTCATGATTGACAGATAGGGGTCAATAAAAACAAACATTAATATTGTAGCCAATCCATTAATAACAGACGACAAGGTGCTGGAAGTAGTTCTTAGGTCGGGGTTCAGGTAACCGGCATATAATGAAGAGAGAACGCCAACTGTTATGATCGCAACGGCAATCACGTTCATTGAAAATACCTTCCATGGAAAGTCGTGTTTAAAATCAATCTGCGTAATATTTCTTCGGTCAGGCACAACAAAGCTTTCTCTGACAGATGTTATGCCACCCTTGGTGAAACCATGAAATATAGTTTTGGGAACAGACTTATAGATACTAAACCGATTCACTGCCACTGACAATAGCCGCTGGAAAGTTGGAATTAATAATCCGCCGACAATCGTAGCGATAGTGCAGGAAAAGATAATTAGTTGAAATTCAAAAAGATTACTGCCTATGCCAGACTTAATGTTTTTCTCTATTGAACTGGCTAGCAGGGGTGCCTGAAATCCGTTTGCAGTTCTGGAGATCAGAATCAGGATATTAAAAAGCGCAAATGATATTGCAATTCGGCCAGTTCTGATGCCGACAATCCTGACTGAGTAGGAGAGTGTAGTGATCAGGTTGATTACAAAGGTAAGAACGATTACAAAGAATAGCTGGAGGCTCATTAGGTAATGTATGAATGAATCAATGCGAGTAGATCATCTTTTTTTATTGGTTTTGAAATATAATCGTTGCAACCTGCCTCCAATGACTTTTCCCTGTCGCTGACTAAACCAAATGCAGTTTGTGCAATGATAATTACATCCTTATTAAATTGACGAATATGACCAGTGGCTTCATATCCGTTCATTCCGGGTAATCTGATATCCATCAGGACCAGATCTATATCAGGATTATTCCGGCATATTTCGATTGCGTTATTTCCTGTTGAAACATTTAAAATCTTAGTGCTTATTTTACTGATTACCTTTGTCAGGTATCTTTCGGAGGCCTCATCATCTTCAACAATCACAATTTCATAGCTGACGAAACGGGCCTTCAGTAGCTCGGCGAGCTGCCGGATGCCCGGGGCCATCCGGTCCCCACCGCCGCTCACCGGCACCACTGCTGAGATGAATATATCTGTCTTCATCTTGGTTCGGCTCCTTCTGGCATGCGGCATTCCTGGATTGCGTCATATACGTTGTCGATCTTTCCGCCCAGGATGCAGAAATAATTCGGCAGATGGTAATCGGCCTTGAAAAGGATGGGCCGGCTGTCATCCACCTCGCTTGCGGGGAGGACCGTCTTGACCTCCCAGATCGAGTCCCGGTAGCTGAGTTCTCGAAGCCCGGGGACATATCGGGCGGCGTCCCGGGCCATGTGGGGAAACCGGGTCTGCTTGCGGCTTCCGGCGAGGACCGCGTACGGGTCCCTGACGGGAAGCCCCGGGCTGTCCTGCCACCAGCAATGCGGCGTGTAGCGCACATGGCTCAAGGTATGCATGCCGAGGGGAGGAAACGGCATGAGCGAGAAGAACGGTCCGCACATCACCGTGATGCCCAGGGCATCGAAGGGAGGTGGCGGAACGACGAGCGCCATTTCAGTCATTTCATGCTTCAGGGGAATGGGCGGGAGACCGGAAGTCAGGTTGAGCCGGTTCAGGCCAGAGTAGGTGGCGTTAATAACCATATGGGCGTCCAGGGAGCGTTCGTGCTCGGCGGTCCGGGCCAGCACTCCGAGGCGGCCACCTTTGCGCTCGACCCGGAACGCCTCGGTTGCCAAAGCGATCTGGCCGCCCGCTTGCCCCAACCTTGCCATGGCCAGCGTCCGGAGGATCCTCGCATTGAAGGCGAATTCCGTGACCTGGAAGACCGCCTCGATCTGGCTGGGATCGAACAGCCGTGCCAAGGATTCGGGAGCCCGGCAGATGGGTGCCCCGATCCGCTCCATGAAGAGCCGGAATTGATTGGATGAAACCTTGGAATGGTTGCGGGG
>Ga0118677_10012849_pt1 | contig 12193 bp, 12 predicted proteins | sample AliMusrvi5mmetaG_FD_86154 | JGI IMG/M metagenome (GOLD analysis project Ga0118677, IMG submission 86154)
GTAATAAATCCACCTAATAAGAAATTAAAAAAAGCCATCCAAAAAAGATGGCTTTTATGCATAAAATTCATATAAGGTTTATAATTTTGCAGTAAACCTGACGTGATATGCTTAATATACTTTTTAACCGACGAAGTACCCGAAAATTTCTGAATCAAAAGATAGAAGAGGAAAAAATCAAAAAGCTACTAACAGCAGCTTTACTCGCCCCATCTTCAAGAGGAAGTCGTCCATGGGAATTTATTATTGTGGATGATCCAGCGCAGCTGGAAAAACTTTCCCACTCGAAACCCCACGGAGCCTCCCTGCTTAAACATGCCCCCCTGGCTATTATCATTGCTGGAGACAAAACAAAGAGTGACGTTTGGGTGGAGGACTGTTCTATTGCCTCTGTATTTATTCAGCTTGAAGCTGAAGCACTTGGCCTTGGGTCATGCTGGGTCCAGATCAATCGCCGTTTTTATAACGACGACGTCACTTCAAATGAATATATCCACGAACATTTTAATATTCCCGACAGACTGGAAGTGCTTTCCGTAGTTGGAATAGGATACAAAGCTGCCGATCGGCCACCGGTATCTGAAACTGACGTACTTTGGGATAAGGTCTCCCTTAATTATTATAAAAAATCAATCAATTAATCTTTTCAAAAACGCCAGGCCAATCAGGTCATTCCTACTATCCTGTTTAAGATATCGGCTATCGAATTATCGCTGACCAAAGTTGTCCTGCAGGATACCATGTTGTAGTACCATTTGTCAGTGTTTTACTGTTGGGATTATAATGGGCGGTATACGATCCGTTCATACTCTTGCGGTATAAGATAACAATATTGGTTGTCTTGTTCCAACTCATTAACTCTATCACATCCGACGCACTTGTGCCATTTGTATGCCTCCAAACAGCATCAAAAGTATTGGTATTCGGACGACGTGTCCAGGTTCCACTCCAACCACAACATTCAGTAACCTGCCATTGGTTTCCCAATAATGCTACATTACCAAACATCGAATTAACAGGACCCTTTACGTCCGGATCCTGTGCAAAAGCGGTAAAACCGTTTAATAACAGTAAAAGCAGAAAGGTTGACTTCGTTAACAGACAAAATAAACGTGGTTCTGGAATTAAATTTTTCATAAGTATCAATTTTGAAAATGTGAATTGAAACAAAAATTAATATCGACATTAAAAGTATAAAAACAATTAATCAACAACAATAATTTTTATCACTTTTTAATTTTGTCAAATTATAATGAAAAGAATAATAAAGAGACCTATATTTGGTAAGGAAAAATAGCTAAAAAAATGACAGTCCGAAATCAGCTTGACGAAACAGATCTCCATATCCTGGATATTATTACCAAAAATGCCCGTATTCCCTTTAAAGACGTGGCTTCAGACTGTGGAATATCCAGAGCCGCCGTTCACCAGCGCGTGAACAGGATGATTGAAATGAGAGTAATTACAGGTTCCGGATATCAAATCGATCCAAAAAAGGTCGATTACCGCACGTGCACTTATGTGGGAATTTTTCTCGAGAAGGGTGGCCTTTTTCATACAGTTGCTGATCAGTTGCACACAATTAACGAAATTGTCGAATGCCATTACACCACAGGTGAATATGCCATATTTATTAAAGTATACGCCCGTGACAATGAACATTTGAAGGAGATACTGAGTGAAAAAATTCAAAGTATTCCCGGAGTTTCGAGTACAGAAACCTTTATTTCATTGGAAGAAACGTTTAAACGCGAAGTCCCAATTTTCTCATAACGCCAGAGAGCGCTGACGGATCGCTTCAAAAACTATAATCCCGGCAGCCACAGATACGTTTAATGACTGAATCTGTCCAAACTGAGGAATCTTTGCCCATTCGTCCGAGACTTTCAATAATCCTGCTTCGATGCCCAGATCTTCCGAGCCAAGTATAATTGCAACAGGATCCTTCATGTCAATGTCATAATAGTATTTCTCTCCCTTATCTGTGGCTGATATAATTTTTAATCCGCTATTTTTTAAATATTTAACAACAGCAGACAGACTTTTTGTCCTACATACGGGTATAAGGTGTAAGGCGCCGGCCGATGTTTTTATTGCATCGGCATTAATCTGGGCAGATCCCTTTTCGGGAATAATTATAGCGTGAACACCAGCAACCTCAGCGGATCTGGCAATAGCCCCAAAATTCCGAACGTCAGTCAACTCATCCAAAATAAGGATAAGGGCAGTTTTTCCCTCCTCGTACAGCCTGGGAATAATCTCTTCGATGTTTTGGTAGACAATTGGGGAGATAAAAGCCAAAATTCCCTGGTGATTTTTGCGTGTCACACGGTCAATCTTCTCAATTGGAACCAATTGAATGGGAATCTGCATCTGATGAACCAGGTCCATAAGCTCATGATAGAGGTCTCCCTGCAATCCTTTTTTTATCAATATCTTTTCAATCTCCTTACCAGAGTTGATAGCTTCGATAATGGTACGCATACCGAAGATATAATCTGTTTTTTCCATATCAATTTATTTCTATAAAGTTAATAAAACCGGGCCAAGCTAATGGCAATTGGCAGCTGGCATCCTCTTCGTCCCTAAGTCTCTGTCCCCTCGCTCTTAGTCTCTTAGTCTCTCCCTTTTTTCCCTACCAGGTTCGCTTCTCTTCCCACTCCTTCAGCTCCTCGTTTAATAATTCCCACTGTTTCATCTGCTCCTCCACCTTTTTTTTACCGGCACCATATCGTTCGAAGAGCGAGCTGATATCATTAGTTGATGGATCAGCCAGCATTTTATCCATATCGGCGATACTATTCTCCAACAGGGAGATCTGCCATTCAGCTTCACCAATCTGTTTCTCGATCCGGCTAATCATCCGGTTTATCTCTTTTCGCTCTTCAAAGGTTGCAGCAACAGCTTCTTTGACAATCTCTTTTTTCACCTTTTTTTCGGGAGCAGAGAGTTCAAGCTCGCGCAAAGATTCCATCTTCCGCTTTTGTAAAAATTCGTACACGCCACCCAGGTGTTGCCTGATCTTTTTGTGTTTGAATTCATAGACAACATCCACCAAACCATCCATAAACTCGCGGTCATGAGAAACGACCAATAAAGTTCCATTGAAATTAATCAAAGCCTGCTTCAATAACCCCTTGGAATGAATGTCCAGATGGTTTGTCGGTTCATCCAATACAAGAAAATTGACAGGTTCGAGCAGTAATCTGATCATCGCCAGACGCGCCCGTTCTCCACCCGAAAGTACTTTCACCTTTTTATCAGCATCCTCACCCGAAAACATAAAAGCTCCGAGAATATCCCTGATCTTCGTACGAACATCTCCTACTGCGATTTTATCAATTGTCTCAAAAGCAGTAAGTTCCTCATCGAGTAACGAGGCCTGATTCTGGGCGAAATATCCGATCTTTACATTATGCCCAAGCTTGTGTTCACCTTTGCATTCCAGTTCCTGCATGATGATCCGGGCCATTGTGCTCTTCCCTTCTCCATTTTTACCAACAAAAGCGATACGATTGCCCCTTTCAAGTTTAAGGTCGACCTTATCGAGCACCAATAGATCACCGTAATTTTTGCTCACCTCAATTGCTTCAAAAACCACTGTTCCGGAACGGGGGGATGGGGGAAATTTAATATTTAAAGAGCGGGTATCCTCTTCGTCAACCTCAATCCGGTCGACTTTATCCAGCTGTTTGATGCGCGATTGAACCTGTACTGCTTTCGTCGCCTTGTACCTGAACCTCGAAATAAAATCCTCAGTCTCCTGGATCATCTTTTGCTGATTCCTGTAGGAGGCCAATTGTTGTTCCCGACGTTCAACACGCAGTTCAAGATATTTCGTATAGTTTACTTTGTAGTCGTAGATCTTTCCCAGACTAATTTCTACTGTCCGGGTAGTGACGTTATCTAAAAATGCCCTGTCGTGAGACACAAGAACAACTGCTCCCGCATAATCCTTCAGAAAATTCTCAAGCCATTCAATCGATTCGATATCAAGGTGGTTAGTAGGCTCATCAAGCAGAAAAACATTTGGTTTCTTCAACAGAATTTTTGCCAGTTCGATCCTCATGCGCCATCCGCCCGAAAATTCTGAAGTTTGCCGACCAAAATCTGATTGCTCAAAACCCAGGCCTATCATCGTTTGCTCAATGTCAACATGGAAATTTGTACCTCCCATTAACTGGAAGCGTTCGTTGGCTTCGTGCATCTCATCAATAATCCTATGATATTCAACTGATTCGTAATCTTCACGAACGGAGAGTTCTGTATTGAGAAATTCTATTCTTTTTTCAAGTTCCTGTATTTCGGCAAAAGCGGTAACCGCCTCTTCCATTACCGTTTTAGAATCTGATAGCTCCATATGCTGTGGCAGATATCCCACCTTGATATCACGTGGCAGAACAACACGTCCTGATGTGGGGGTTTGCAAACCAGCTAAAATTTTAAGCAATGTCGATTTTCCGGCACCATTTCTTCCGGCCAAACCTATCCGGTCGCGTGGATTTACAATAAAATTTACATGCTTAAAAAGCTCAAAACCACCAAATTCGACATATAATTCTTCAACTGAAACGCTCATTATTAACTATCACAACAAGGATGAATACCCTTTTGGATCACCGATGGTACCAACCAATCATTCGAACTCCAAAAGCACTTAAAAAGTTGCGCAAAGATACCAAAATTTGCAGCGCGACAGGGAATTATTTTTATGTGCAGAATCAATTCCTATCTTTGCAAAAATTTCAAATTTAACGTTTTGGGAAGAGGAAACAAACCATTGCCTTTTTACGAAGGGGTAGAGATCATTGATATTGGATCAGAAGGAAAAGCAATCGCCAAAGTTGACGGGATTGTGGTATTTACTTCACATGTTATTCCAGGAGACGTAGTAGATCTTCAGGTCATTAAGAAAAGGGAGAAGTATCAGGAGGCAAAAGTGATCAAAATCCGCGCTGACTCACCTGACCGCATTCCCGCTTTTTGCGAACATTTTGAAGTTTGTGGCGGATGCAAATGGCAATACCTCCCTTACGAAAAACAGCTGTATTACAAGCAAAAACAAGTTTTCGACCAGCTTAAAAGAATAGGGAAAGTCACTTTGCCCGACCTCATGCCGATCAAAGGATCTGCGAATTCAACCTTTTACAGAAATAAACTGGAGTTCACCTTTTCGAACCGGCGTTGGCTCACCATTGAGGAGGTACGTTCCGGAGCGCTGTTTGGAGATATGAATGTTCTTGGCTTTCACGTAGAGGGAATGTTCGACAAAGTGCTCAATGTCAATAAGTGCTGGTTGCAACCCGAGCCCTCGAATGAAATCCGGAATGCCGTAAAGGATTATGCTATCGCCAATCACCTCGATTTTTACGACCTGCGGAATAAGGAGGGTTTCCTCCGTAATCTGATTATCAGGTCAACAAGTACAAGCGAAGTGATGGTCATTGTCAATTTTTTTCGTGAGGATATTGAAAAAAGGGAGGCATTGCTCAACTTCGTGGGAAACAAATTCCCTGAGATCACCTCACTGCTATATGTGATAAACGAAAAGGGAAACGACACAATCACCGACCAGAATATCCATGTTTTCAAAGGACGAGACTATATTATCGAAGAGATGGAAGGGCTCAAATTTATCATTGGTCCTAAATCATTTTATCAAACCAATTCACAGCAAGCCTACGAATTATACAAAGTGGCACGGGAATTTGCCTCCCTCTCTGGGAAAGAGGTGGTTTACGATCTGTACACGGGAACAGGTACAATTGCCTGCTTTGTGGCATCGGCAGCGGGTAAAGTAATTGGAATAGAATATGTGCCTGAGGCAATCAGCGATGCGAAGATTAATGCTGAAAACAACAGCATAGAGAATACCAGTTTCTTCGCCGGTGATATGAAAGACATTTTGACGAAGGATTTTATTGCCTCGCATGGTCATCCCGATGTAATCATCACAGATCCGCCCAGGGCAGGTATGCACGAAGAGGTGATCAATGCAATCTTGTTTGCAGCTCCCGAACGAATTGTCTATGTAAGTTGTAATCCTGCCACACAGGCGCGCGACATCAGCCTTCTTAGTCACAACTACCAGGTTACCAAAATACAACCGGTCGATATGTTTCCGCACACGCACCATGTCGAAAATGTGGTACTGCTCGAAAGGTTACCGGAATAGAAGGAAAATTAATTAAAAGAAAATGGTTAAAATCTCTTTTAACCATTTTCTTTTAAACGTTCCAATTGGTTTTAATTTTTTTTGCGCGTATTAATTCCCAAAAGCGGATAAAGCGGACAAACGCTGAATAAACTGGTTACAACAAAGATAGCTGCAAAAACCAACAGAACAATTGCCAACGTTCCTGTGATAACCTTCGTAAAATAAAGCAATACAATAATTGCTACAACAAAAATGCGCAAGGCTTTGTCTGTAGTACCCATGTTCTTTTTCATACCTGAAAGTTTTAAATTAATTAACTATCAATCAAAACAAAGAAGTGCAAAAAAAGTTGTTAAAATCAATGCAGATCCCTCTCGATTGTAATGAGTGGGGTGGTTCGTAGATTGGAACAGTTAGGGTTTAATTCAAGGGAACTTTTTTCATTTCCTCCAGCATTTTAATGATTTTATCTAATTTGTCCACTTCCATTGACTTCAACTTTATGGCCAAGGCTTCAATTTCCAGCTTCGCATCAACATTCGTCTGGTAATCAGCTTGCGCCTGTATTCTGTCTCTATCATTTTGCCTATTTTGAGACATCATAATAATTGGTGCTGCATAAGCGGCCTGTGTTGAGAAAACCAGATTAAGCAATATGAAAGGATAGACATCCCAGTGATAAACATAGCCGACAAGGTTTAATCCCATCCAAAGTAATACTAAAACTGTTTGAATGATGATGAATCTCCATGAACCCATACCTTTAGCTACTGAATCAGCTAAACGACTGCCAAAACCTAATGTTTCAATGTGCTTTTGATGCCAATTTTTATGATTTTGCATGTTTTTTTTATTTTGATTAAGCGGTTAAAATACATAAAATTATTTAAAAAATATAAATCATAAATATACAATCGTCACACAATTTTGATTTAGTGTCAGCGTACATTGTATGATATTAAACATGACATTTTTGCAGTTATTATGATACTATTCAGGGAAGTATTCATGGAACTGTGTCTGCAAGGAATTAGAATTAGATTTCATCATCCTGCACACCTTAAACTGAGGGCAATGTCCGGCGGGAAGGGACGGCCGGGGGCAGAGGGCATTGCAAGTTTATTGGTGACCTCTCTTTTTTGGGGACTTGGGGCGGGCCTTGACCTTTCGTCCGATTGAAGGGTTGTGCAGCGCCGGGCTTTTGATCGCGGACGGTTTGCATTCGTACTTTTTATCCCGGAGTAGCACGATCCCGGATGTTTGTTATTCTGAACGAGATCTTTGCAAGGATTGCTTACCCCGGGTTATTAAGATACAGCCCCTTCAGGGCATTATGTCCGGGTATGTTAGTGTTTGTCTATTAGTCACCCTCTCCGGCTGGGGAGAGCTGGGGTGGGGTCTTTTAACTCCCCCCGATTTTGATAATTTTCCACTTCCCGTTCTGCTTAACATGCGCCAGACCCTTGTAACAGCATGTCCCATGGTAATTATAGGCATTTTCGTAAATGGGAGCAATAATTTCGCGCCCCTGTTTATCGATGAACCCATATTTGTCTCCCAGTTTCACCGCAGCAAATCCTCCGATAAACTTCCACGTATTGTCATATTTAGGGGCGATGACCTCCCTCCCATTTTCGTCAACATAACCATATTTCCCATCAATTCTGACTGCCGCCCTACCTTCTTCGAGATCGTAGGCAAGGTCATATTTGGGAACGACTACAACCTTTCCTTTTTCATTTTTATACCCATACTTGTCGTTCGCAGCCGAATAAAAAGGGACTATCCTGGCATTTAGCAATATGCTGCTAAACAGCATTATCATCAACAATATAATTTTCATTTTTAATTCTTCATTTTTAATTTCCCATTAATCCTGGTAGGTCTTTAGGATTGATTCCCCAGGTTTCAGAAGGTTTGCCACCCATGAACAGCACCAATTCTCCACCTTTTAACAGATCGGAATGGCATATAAATGACCGGGTATAGGGACTTCCGTTGAGAGTTGCCTTCTGAATATAAATATTTTGCTTATTCAGGTCTTTCGTTTTGACTACAAAATGATTTCCATTGCCTAAAGTTAAATCCGATTGATCTGCCAGGGGAGTACCAAAAACATATTTTCCATCGGCCGGATTTACCGGATAAAAACCTATTGAACTCAGTACAAACCAGGCACTCGTCTGTCCGCAATCGTCGTTACCACACAAGCCATTGGGCCTATTATTGTAAAAAGTGTTCAGGATATGGCTCACTTTCTCTGCTGTCTTCCAGGGTTTTCCCACATAGCTGTATAGATAGGGAACATGATGACTTGGCTCGTTTGAAAACTGCGACAACCCGTAATAACCATCGTTAATAAGTTCATTGTGACGCGAATCGGGCAGGGTATACAGAGAATCCAACTTTTGGTCAAACCTCGCTGCACCACCCATGGCATCAATTAATCCAAAAAGATCCTGCGGAACATACCAGGTGTAAATCCATGCATTACCTTCCTGAAATCCAACTGATTCTTTGGGATTGAACGGCACAATCCACTCTCCTTTTGAATCTTTTGGTCTGACAAATCCTGATGAAGAATCGAATACATTTCTCCAGTAACCACTCCTTTTGATAAAAGTTTCATAAGCAGAGGCATCTTTCCGACTTTTTGCAACCTGGGCAATACACCAGTCATCATAAGCATATTCCACAGTTTTTGTAACCCCTCTTTGCCTCGGATCAAGATCATCTGGTACGTACCCGTATTTCCGATAATAGTCGGACTCGCGAATATCCTGGTTTGCTGTTGTGACCATCGCTTCCCAGGCAAGATCATGGTCAAAGCCCTGAATACCTTTTAGAATAGCATCAGCAATAATTGGAACAGCATGATAACCAGGCATAACATTGGCTTCGTTGAAATACAATTCCCATGAAGGAAGCAAACCATGCTGTTTGTAAAACACCAGAAAGGAATTGATGATATCGGGTAATCGTTCTGTTTGTGTCATTGTAAAAAAAGGCGCTGCAGCGCGATAGGTATCCCATAACGAGCTGAGCGTGTAGATATTCTTTCCCTGGTATACTTTTTTATCAGCACCGGTATAGTTTCCCAACGGATCGTCAAAACGAAACGGGGCAAAGTAGCAGTGATAAGCAGCAGTATAGAAGGTCTCTTTAAAGGCAGAATCCTCCGAAGCAACCTTTATTTTACTCAACTCCCTCTCCCACGCATCTCCCGCATCCTTCTTCACCGTCTCAAAATTCCAGTCGCTGATCTCATTCAAACCAGCCAACGCACCTTCGACATTCGCAGAACTTATGGCAACTTTCATCAACAGTTGTTCGCCACTTTTGGTGGCTGGAAATTCAAGATTTGCACAAACCTTCACCGCTCTTGCCTGTTCCCTCGAATTAACCCTTGTACTGTCTGCAAAAATTACTATATCATTGAAATGTTGACTCGTTTTTGCGGCGAAGTAAACACATCTTTCACCTACAAAACCAATAGAACGCCTAAATCCGACAACTGTATGATTGTCGATCTTTTTAAAAAAACATTCCAACGGCAGGTCTCCGTTATGGCCAACCCTTGCTTCAGTGCCGTTGCCAGCACCTAAATCAATTTTAATCGAAGGGTTATTGCTTTCGGGAAAAGTGTACCGATGCAATCCACAATGGGTTGTTGCCGTTAGTTCCGCCTGAATATTAAAGGTTTTAAGCCGAACCGAATAGTAACCAGGGGTTGCAATCTCCTCCTTATGGGAGAATTCACTCCTGAATCTTTTCGGAGAAGCTTCCTGATTGACCAGCGGGAACACCGAAATATCACACAAATCCTCGGCACCTGTTCCGCTGTAATGGGTATGACTAAAACCCGCAATCGTTTTACTTGTGTAGTGATAGCCGCTGCACCAATTGTAACCATTCTCTCCATTATCAGGACTTAACTGTACCATTCCAAACGGGACGAGTGCTCCAGGGAAGGTATGTCCATCCTCGTCGGTACCTATAAAAGGATTGACAAATCGGGTAAGGCGTTCAGTTACAGGCTGATTACAGGCGGCAAAGGCGAATAGAATGAAAAATATCAATAAATTCCCTTTCAAAATCAACTTTGGATAATCCTTCATTGGCAAGTTTTGTGAATAAAATGTTTTGATGGCCCATTAACAGAACTTGCACAAAAATAAGCATAACATTATTATTCGGAATACCACTTACCATAGAATCATCTCCGTCGGCTAATAGATCAACGAGATATTGTCGACCCACAATTTGGATTCGGGGGAGCCAATAAAGTAAATCCCCTCGTAACTGGAGCTGAAATACATCACCAAATGGGTTGGGACCGCGTCAGCTTTATCCCATTTTGTCTCTGTCAAGGGGACCATCTTACCTTTCGAATTCTTAACATACATTGGTCCGACTGATGGTATAAGTCCCAGCGTTTTGGGATCATAAAATGGTTCCCTGGTCATATCGCCGTATTTGAGTTCAAAAGTTGCCCCGTTGATCCACTGATTATTGGTACTGGTTAAGAAAATGCGCATTCCCCCGATGCGTGTGGCAAAAACATTTCCGTTTTCATCTTCCCATCTCTTTTGAAGGATGGTACAAAACTCACCCTTGTCAGGACCTGGCACCTTTTTTCCACCAGCATTCGTATTCATCCGAACCTGACCCGGTGATGCTTTATAATCAAATTTTACCGCTTTGGGACGCATTGTAAAGGGGATCCCATTGTCCATCCCTTTTTCAGGAGACTTTGAACTTTTAACAGGATCAAGGAATTCACCAAGAAAAATGGCACCGGTGACCAGTGCGTCAATTGTCAAACCAAGGATATGGACCCCTTTAATGTTTGTTTCCAAACGGCAGCAATATCCATTGCCCCGCTGTTCAGGGAAGACACAGGCACTGGCAATATCAATCAGGATCTTAGCATGTACATTGGTGGTTCCCCACGGAGATTCCGGTGAATCTGATGATCCGGATTTAATGCTTTTATCAGTTCCTATCTGAAAGAGTTTCGAGCTCTCACCCCCGATAAGAAATGATTCCTTGATCACCCGAAAATACCAATTGTCAAGATTTGAATAATTTAACTGACCTGAAGTATCGGTGAATTTGTTTTGTGAATATACTTCTTGCCCTGGAAATAATATCAGAAGAATGAGAACCAGGAATATTAAAGCCTTATTGACCATTTTCAATCTTTTTATTTTGAAAGAAATTTAATGCAATATTATTGAATTCATCATACTTTTCAATACTGCTCAGATGGCCGCAATGCTCCAAAACTGCCATTTGCACCAATTTATTTGTGCTGCAGAAGTGAATACAATCCTCAAGAAAGACATGATCCTCATTACCAGAGACAAACAAAACAGAATCAGAGATAAACGGCACAGTGAAAAGGTGGTCCATACGGTGTTTAACCTCTTCAAGAATTGCAAGCCACAATGCATATTCCCGTTTTGTAATATCTTTGGAAGTCCTGATAAACATTCGCCTTGACTGCCTGTGATTTCGGTTAGGCATAATAAAATAGGCCACTAATATATAAAGAAAATGATTGTTAACATACGGGGAGATAAATCTTCCAGCTTTTAACAATAAATAAAAACTGGTTTTAATTTTAAGTACCGCGCCAGTCAAAATAATCGACTTAAATCGCTGAGGGTTTTCATACTCCAAAATTCTGATTAACGAAGCTCCAAAAGAGCACCCAATAAAATTAGCTCGCTCTATTTTGTGGTAATCCATTAATCGGATGATATCTTTTGAGATAAAATCGAGGGAGTATTTACCGGATTCCGGTCCGGGAAGATTTTTTGAAGCCCCATGCCCTCTTAAATCAGGAATCAAAATATTAAAATGGCCTTTAAATGCCTTCAATTGCAAGCTAAATGTTTAAGAATTTCCGCCAATTCCATGGATAAAAATGACCCATTCTTTCTTATCGGAAATAAAATAGAGTCTGTGAAATAATAAGTTATCCATTGGGCTTGGGATGAATCTTTATTTGGTCAAGAAATTTTCTTAGAA
>Ga0118677_10012850_pt1 | contig 12193 bp, 11 predicted proteins | sample AliMusrvi5mmetaG_FD_86154 | JGI IMG/M metagenome (GOLD analysis project Ga0118677, IMG submission 86154)
CTCGGTAACATACACCAGATTAGTGAATGTATTCACACCGATACTATTGATGCAACTCCCATAGGGCGTTGGACCCGTACAACCAGAAGCGGGGTGCGTTGCCGTTTTCAGGTCGATGGTAGCGAGTATGTGCGTGTCGCTAATAACAACCACCGATGCCGTGCCGATGTTCACTAGATATATGAGGTTGTTATTTGGATTAACGGCCATGGCAATCGGCCTGGCGCCAGGTTCGAGTGGGATTGATATAACGTTGCCAGAAGAGGCGTCAACTGTGCGTGGCTGCCATACATATCCGGCAAAAAGGGCGGCAAATAGAGTAACGAACACAATCAAGACGGAATTGCGATTCATGTTGTATTTCTCCGGGTGCACAAGAGAGTGACCCACATACGCTTAAGTGCTCATTGATAAAGTCTTGGCTCATCGTTATGAATGATATTTGATCATATGTTCGAACATATTTCATATGGTAGCCGTTATACAAGTAGTTGTCAAGGGGTATATTGACAAACAGGTGCATCATCTGTATAGTTGTATACGCAAATGACGATATGCATACAAGGTGAGAGTTAATTATCTATGGCAGGAAAGAGCGCAACGAAAGGCAAGAGTCTGTATTACACCATCATGGAGAGCCTGGAGGCGAAGATTGCTCTAGGCGAATATTCCATTGGCGCACAGCTTCCGCCTGAGTTTAAACTGGCTGAGGAGTTTAAGGTTAGCCGAGGCACAATCAGGCAGGCATTGAAAGAATTGGAGCTTGCGGGCATCATTTCTCGCCAGTCTGGAGTCGGGACGACAGTGCTTCACATCCCTCCGAAGGAAAACCGCATTGTCTCGATGACAAAGCAAATCAAAGATCGAGGTATGAACCCGACGACAATAGTACAGTCAGCCCAGGTGCTAACAGCAGGACAGACGGACATCGCAGTGCGACACGAACTGCTTGCGGAACCCGGTGTGACCGAAACAACAGTGGTCTACTGCATTGACCGGCTGCGCTGTGGGGACGGAAAGTCGTTAGCGCACCAGATGGTTTACTTGATTGCCAGCCAGTTTAAGATGGACATCCTGGAAACGGTCGATTTCACGCACAGCCTTTACGGACTTTATGCGGAAAATCGCCGCTGGGTCGTTCGAGCGCGTGAAGTGATCCGCGCGCGGCTAGCTGCATCCAGTGAGATCGAGCAATTTGGGATGAAGGACTCTCCGCTGGAGCAGCAGATCGTTTATGTGCGCGACCGCGTATCCTATGATCAGAACGGTGATATGCTCGAAGTATTACACTCCATCGAGCGCGCCGATTTCTTTGGCGGGTACGGCTATGAGATTCGCGAGGCTGTTGGTGTTGCAGCGGTTGACGGTGCGGCGACCACCCGGTGATCCATTGTGCCGTAGCCCCGGACGGGGCGGCGCCGCCTACAACCCCACATTGTCACGGTTCCATTCCCAGTAATGCTACCCCACACACCTCGTCGTTTCCTGGAACGATGGTTGCGAGCAAGGTCGGTTGCGCAAGGGCGCTCAGGTCGAAGACATACAGTCCCCCACCCTCGCAACCGGCAAACAGAATCGGACGATTGCCCACCTCGGCATAGCGCATACATTTCACGCGCGATCGTAGATTGGCGATCCTGAAGTCGGGATATTTGCCTTGTCTCAGCATGGTCATGTCCCACGCGCTGATACTGCCATCTTCGCAACCGGCCAGTAACCAGCGTCGACCATCCTGATTTACCGTGATGATTGGGTACACCGGAGCGGGTGCGCGCAATGTCAGCGTTGCCGGCGATGGATTCGAACCAGCGCTGCTGTTCAGTGCGTACAGATAGACACAGCCATCCCAACTCCCGTGCGCCGCCCAGGGTGCGCCGGCATTCTCATACAGGCACGTGGCGAACGCGGGCTTTTTCCCGCCGCGTAAAACGCGGCACGGCGTCGCATCGCGCGCGCGGATCATGGCATCAACATCCCACACATACACGTCGCCGTTTCCAGCGTTTGCCCCGCCGGCCAGCCATACGCGCCCATCAATTTCTGCCGCATCGATGGATAGCATTGGACCTGGCATGTCGATGGCGCAGAGCAGCTCACCAGCAGTGTCGAAGACATACAGGCTGTCGCCGGAACAGACGAATAGAAACCAGTGGTTGCGCAATCGCGCGCAAGTGACATGCCAGACGCTTGCGCTGCTTATATTTAACGACTTCTGTTCATTGCCAAGCGCATCGGCGATGATCATTCGCCCCCGCCCCGTGACGTAGGCGTAACGAGGGCACGGGTTGCAGGGAATGGCCGTGATTGCATAGATTGCGCCAACATCAGCGAAATTTGTCACACGCCGGCTGGGCGCAGACGTCTGACCCGGCGTCAACAGATCGGAATAGTCGCACAAGCTAACACCGGATTGTGTTGCGATAGCCACACGCACCGAGTCTGCATCTGCAAAGCGCTGCTGCGCGTAGTCGGTCAGGCGATGGGTGGTGATGATCTCATCGAGTATCTTTGTGTAGCTACTCGACTTAGTCGCATTTATGCTAGCTGAATAAGTTGTCACGGTATACCTCGTTGAAGGCAGTGCGCAGATCTGCTTCTTTAAACAATTCGGCAAAGAAGCGATAAGCCGGCCGCACCCCTAATACCGACTTGCACGTCTGAATCAGAATTCTGATCAGGATGCTTCCCACGACGATGCCCATCCCGACTAACACGGCCGTCTCCTTGACCGCCGTCCCGCTGAATATTTTCAGGCTGATGATGGCAATTACAAACAGCCCGCCAATGCCATTGATAAGCGCCAGCACCACGCCAGTTGCCGCCAGCAACCACCGCAATACTATTGGCAACGGGCCATTGTCCATGAACGACCAGTTGTCACTCAGCTTGTCACACGGTCTGGGGTTATTGTTTTGCCAGTCCACACTGCGCATGGCGGCGCGCGCCTGAAAGAAATGCGCAGTCCCGGCGGTGGCGCGCACGGCCAGATGGATCGGGATACCGGCAATGGTATAGGGGGCTATTGCGCAACACAACCAGACAAACCCCCAGCCCAGAAAGTGACGGAATGACTGCTCTTGTAGAAAGAACATCACCTGATTGCTGGTCGCCGGGAAGGGTCCCAGTAGCAGGATCACCGCCACAGTCAATATGACCATAATCAATAATGCAATGATCAGCCCCAGCGCCAGACCCAGCAGCCCAAGTAACAATCGGATGAATACGCTGCAGAGCAACTCGAATGCGCGAGCCAGCCATCGCGTGCGCGTGAAAAGCCTGTGTAGGCGCCTCCCCAGGTTCTTTTGCATAGGAAGATGTGAGCAACCGTAAAACAGGAAATTGTCGGCAACTACGCGCGCGATAGCGCGCTCTTTGAGAGTAGTCATAACCCGCCCGCGCCGCTGTCAGGGTGAGTTCCGGATTGCGCCAGCCTCTCAACCTCCGTCCGCTCCAGGATCAGTGTTGCGTGGGTGTTCCCTGCCAGAATGCCCCGATACAGAGTGGCTGGATCACAACCCAATTGTTGTGCCGCGCCTTCAATCGTGTAATACAAGGGTTCGGCATCCCCATCGACGCAAACGTTCTGGCGCGCGTGCGTGAGCGCCATATACGTCATGAGCGTTTGCAGGCTCACCTGTGGATCCGCGATCAAGTCACGGATGTGTTGTCGCGTGGCGACGTCGCGGATAACCGACAGGTACGCGTCGACAAACAGGATACCCTTTAGTTCATTTACAGATGACGCAGCCGCCAGCCGGCTCAGCACCGTCTTGTTGCGCAACGCGCTGATGAACACGCGCGCCACCATCGTCCACTTAGGATTGATGCGTGTGATCTCCTCATCATCAAAGGGCGCCAGCGCAGTCCCGGCGCGTGACACCAGGGCGATTACACGATTAGTCGACTCAGCCGGGTTTATGGTCATTCTGCATCTCCTGTTGAGCTGTTTTCTGATCGACGAGTTGTTGACCACAATCGCAGGCCGCGCGGGCTGAGCGCAGCCCGAAGCGTGCCGGGGCGCGCGCATCGTATTCAATGGCCGACGCCAGCGGCGCCGAATGCGCCAGTTTCGCCTCGCAGACCATCAGCCCGGCGATCAGCATATTGGTTTGTACGATCCCCGCCTCAACGGCGTCTCCGCAGCGGACGCGCCGGCCGGCCTGTTCGCGCGCCAGCCGGTCAACATCGAGCCGGCAGTTCAGACAAGCGGTATGTCCTGGCGCGCACACCTCAACGTGTCCGCCGAATGGGCTGGTTCCGCCGTTGATAAAGGGGCGCCCAGCTTTCACGGCCCACTGGTTCACCTGTGCGCGCGCTGCGTAGTTATCGACACACAGGAAGCTCAAGTCCGCCGCTTCGACGTGGCCGGCAGCGACCAGGCCAACGTCCGGCATTACGTTAAGACCTGGTTGCAACAATTTCAGCTTGCGCGCCAGTACTTCAGCTTTTGGCTGCCCGACTGCGTCGTGATACAACACCTGGCGGTTAAGGTTAGTTTCCTCTACGATGTCGGGATCGACGATGGTGAGTCGCGAGATGGAGTCGCCATGGGAGAGTGCTAAACCGAGTGCGACGTAAGTGCCAAGTGCGCCCGCGCCAATAATCAGCACATTGCCAAACGATGTCGCGAGACGCGGTGTGGACGGCGGGTGAGTAGTCATCCCAAAACGCGTTTGCTGGTTTAAATCGTAGGAGAACGGGCCGGCCACGGCGGCGCCATCGCCCGGCAGGGGCATCAACTGCTTGCGTACTTCCTCGATCATCGCGCCGGCGATGACCTCACACACACCTATGTCCGGGGCGCCCTCTGCCGTCACGACAATGTCGTTCTCATCATCTCGGACAAACGCGCAAGCGCCACCCGATGCCCCGGCGACCCCCATAAACGCTGGTATGCCCTTCTGACGCGCATACCGGGCGCAAATGCGTTGTGACACCGGATCGCCGCTCGCTTCAATGAGTGCATGGCAGGCAGGCATAGATAACGCCATCGCGTCATAACGCAACCGCAACGGGATGCTACGCACAGATACTTCAGGGTTTATTGCGCCCAGCATGAGGGCGAGTGTTGCCGCACGCCGCGATACGGCTGACGCGCCGACGAGGAATCGGAAGCGATCAACCCCAACCGGCGACGCCGCGTCAGCTGCGATCATACTATCGTCAACCAGCGTCAATGTGCCTATGCCAAGCGCAGCTAAACCCAGGCTGATGAAACCACCCAGGGCGCCAGCGCCAACGATAACCACATGCGCCCGGCGCAGTAAATCCTGATCCCAATGCGAAAGAACGGTCTGGCGGGCATAACGGGTATCTGTCACACCACCCCCCCCGACGCGCCAGAACGCACTACGACTTCGACGGCGGGGGCGGCAGCGACGGGTAAACGGGCGATGCGGGTCCAAAAGTGGAGCACAGACGCGCGCAATCGTGAGAACAATCCGACCCGCGCGGGGGTCTCAGCCCCAACTTCGACCACGGCGGCACAGCCCGCAGGAATGTCTTGCGGCGCTGCCAGTATCCGCACCGGCGCACAGCAGACCTTTGCCTCGATTTCCGCGATGAGTTGCATATCCGAGGCGACAGTGTAAACAACTTCAAGCGGCACTTCCAACTGCTGGATACTCGGCATATTGCAACCGCTACACCATGCGCTGGTGAATACCTCCGCATGGGGCGTGGCAGAATCATGCGCATTGACAACAAGACTGTACGCATATCCCGCTGGGACAATACGGCGCGCCTTCATCCCCGCCAAAGCCAATCGTTCGAGCAACTCGGGGGCATCAGAATTGAGCTCTACGCTGCCTGTGTCATCAACGATGCTCATGCGGCCCGATTCTCCCATGCGGACTTCCATCTGGTGTTCGAGACAGGTGCGATTCGATGCAGTAATCTGCATCAGAACTGCGACGGTATTTTCGTTATCTGTTTCGGAGTGGAAGGGGCTCATGTGGCCGTGGCTGTGCCACCAGCCTTTCGGCTGTTTACCCATTTGTTCCATCTCACGGCCACACGCCAGCACACTTTGTGCATCGATCCGCGCGGAGACATGACTGACAGTTTGACCTGGCGCCAGCATGACGCTATCCACCAGGTCATCCTGTCCCCCCAGAAGGAAGCCGATGCACTCGCAGCCCGGATGCAGTTGGTTGACCAGGCGGGCATATCGGTTCACTTGTAGCAGCGCCTGGTCTGTAATCCTTAGTCTTTGGTGGTCTTCAGGTAATTGCATTTCAACCTCCTCGATTTAAAAACTGGATGAAAGTGTTCATGTATTGCATTGGGTCGCTCGCAGTTCATCGCGGTGCGAAATCGCCTGTTAAAGCCCGCGACGATAGGGAAATATGGGTAAGCCCTCGCGCTCGGCATCCGCCCGGCTGACAATACGGTCAGAGTACGAGTCAATCGAATGGTGCGGTGTGCTGTCGTTCCCGGCGTGATGACCGGATGTCAACGTGCGTCGCGCATCAAGCAGGTATGTGCAAATTGCATCAGCGGGCGGCAATCGTCGCAGTGCCTCATAGTAGGACACAGGCTTTACCATACAAATGGACGCATATGGGCTAACTGACGACACAAACATATGTTCGTACGCGGTGAGAACGACGGCTTTCCCGCCCCCCATGGCATCCGCCGGGTTTGTCGGGATCAGTACGCCGATGCGTGTGGCGTCAAAGCGATACAGCGCGCCGCCCCCATCCTCGACCACATAACGCGGCACTTCAATACACGCATACCAAGCCTCTCCCGCGCGCAGGATACTGTATTCGCGCCCTCGATACAGCTTGTGATCGGTGCTCAGCACTCCTGTCGCCAAGCCGGCCTCCAGATTGCGCGTTTCAACTTCAAGCCTGCGTAGCGCCTGCATCCGCTCAGGGATTTCTGCGATCGCCTGTTCCTGCAACGCGTGTTTTAAAGCAGTCTGATACTTGATCTCAACCGTCTTTACCAGCCGTGAGCGGCAACTGAGCCCATAATGCTCATCGCCGAAGTGCACGATCAGATCGGAGCGCAAACGCGGTGATACGGCAGACAGGTCGAAGACGCGGTCGTCCAGAATCATGCTGTAAGCCCCGACAATGGTCCCCAGCAGATCAATGGCCGACGCCGGGGCAGCGAGTGGGGCGGATGGCGCCTCAGGCGCGGGTAATAGTGCGACAATCGATGTCTCACCTTCGAGCAGGCGCATCCGGGGTATCAACTCATTAACGATGAACTGCGGCGCGCGCAGGTTGTCCAGTTTGCGCCGCAGTTCCTGCAGTGATTCAACGCGCTGATCGACGGTCTTATGCAAGTAGGCAGCTTTGAATGCCTCCAGCCGATCTGCAAACATCGCCACATAACCGATCTCCATCTGGCTCAGACTTTGCGCAGGCAGCAGAGCAAAGCGCAGGCCTTCAAAGGCGAACCAATCTCTCGCGTCGGGCGCACCAACCGCCAGAAAATGAATGACGCCTCCCAACACGGCCAGCGGAGTCTCCGATGCGAGTGTGAAGAACTCATGTCCTGGCAACTCACCTGAGTCGGTGCGACGAACAAACTGCTGCATGGTCATAGCTACTTCCGCGGGATCGGGCGGCTCAACCGCACCCCGGCAACCATTCCCAGAATGAACGCTACCAGCATCATGATCACCGCGTACAACACTCCATTGTCCATAGAAACCTCACTAAGTCAGAAGCAATGGCCACTCACAAGAGAGTGACCCTTGCCCGCCAATACGCGAACTCATGCCGCCTGTTGCGCGCCAGTGCTTGCCGGGCCAACGCTTATCCCCCCGACTGCGCCTTCGCGATCCCAATTTCAATGGTTTGCACTGGCGGCTTGAGTTGAACGTTTTTCTGCTCAATTCCCTGCCGCCGTGTGAGCACGCGCACGGAGTCGCCCTGGCGCACCTCGATCACACAATATGGGTCGGCTAACGTTTCGCAGATTCCAGCGACGACGTCCGCCGGCGCGCCCGCCTGGGACAGCAGTGTGCGGATGCCCTCCTCAATCGGCTCGGAGGCAATAGCAGCTACAGCCATCGGGGCGAGTAGCACATCGATTGCTGTGCCAATTCCATGGCGAATCTTGAAATTGATTGGATTTGTGGTTTCTGACATCGCATTTACTCCTTCTGGGTGAATCTTATAAACCTTTTGTGTCATATGTTTGAACATTCAAACAATTATCGCACTCATATTAAGACTTTAGATTCGATTTGTCAAGTAGCAAATGGGTATTGACAAAGAGCGATTCATAGGTACAATCATTCATACAAATAGATAATCATAATTTGTTTACAAGCGCAAACGTTTTCCAGAAAAACAGAACATCGCTACACTTGAATTTCCACAGAGGGTCGAACGTGCCGAAGTATTCGGCGCATTTCGATATGGGATTCGTGCCCTGGACCCACTAATACAAAAAACGCGGGCAGGGCAAAAAGTTACTCAGGAGGTTCCGATATGCTCGATACGCTCATGGTCGCACATAGTGTTCTTGCCGAAATCAACCAGAATCTGGCTGCGTTGCCGTGTCCACCGATGCCGCCCGACTTTCCCGAAACGCAGGCACAGTTACAACGGATGGCCGGGTTGATGGATCAATGGCTTAGCAAAGCTCGCGCCGCTCTGGCCGATCCGGCCTGGCGTACCGTCACCCAGTCCGAACCGTTTGAGGATATCATCGCTCTTTTAGCGCAAATCGAGTGGAGGCTGCAAGGCTGCTATGCCTTGAAAGGGACTATCTTTGGCGCAGGCGCATTCAGTCCCACTGCGCTGGCTGAACTCGCGGAAATCATGTATGAGGCAATTGCGGCGGCCGCGATTCTTGAGTCCATCGGCAGCTTTCCGAAAGCGCTAACGTGGGCTGCAACGATGGCTGGCCTCGATCCCGCCATACAGATAAAGCTCCGTGTGATTGACAAACGTATCATGGCCGTCTTCCTCCCTGCAACTGTACTTTCGGACATAGCTAAGCGAGAGGCCATTCTCTTAGCGGTCTTCTTTGACTGCTATTTCGGATTTCAACAGAAACTGAAACCATCTGGTTCAGCCTACGATGGGTTGTTCCGCGAAGTATGGCCGCGACGTTTCCGCAAGAACCGAGACTATAAGCCGACGAGTAAACGCATCCTGTTAGGGTATAGCAGTTCGCTGGACTACCCCATTATGATGAATACGACCTGGTTCGCTAATGCTATGAATGTTGTGGCCACGGCTGAAGGCAAATCCCTGGGCAACCTGAGTGGTGAACTGGATGCATTCGTTCAAGCTGTCGATGCTGCGATCCAGAACAACCTGTCGCTACCACTGCCGCCCGACATTCGGACCGCTTCCGATGTGCTAAAGACGCTGCTTGGCTATGTGCGCGCGACAGCGGCCGGCAAGACACCACTCAGCAAAGTTCGTGTGAATATACCATGCGATGCTGCTCGCTGGAATCTGATGGACATGTTCGCGCAACTCGCCATTGCTGCCGGGGTGAAGCCCGACACTGGCGGCGCGGCGGCCGCGGGTGCAGATAATCTCCTGAAACTGGGCGAGCCAAACGTCGACTTGTTGATGCCATTTGTGCCGCCGCGATTATTGGACATTCTGGAACCCGACATAAACATTCTGTGGTATGACCGTCCAGCAGGCGCAACGAAACTCACGCGGTGCACCCCTGCTGCGCTCAAAGGTCGCACTGGTCCACCACACCCTGAGGTGCACAACTATGTGATCGAATTTGCGCCGGGCGCACCGGTCGTGTACAACGCACTGAGCGAGAACTCTGTCACACCGGTCCGCACCGACCGGGTAATCGTCATCAATAAGTTCGGCTACTACCTGGCCAGTCGCAGTGTGGATAGCTACGTGGATCGCACCCTGGCAAGTACGGATGGCTCGAGGTTATTACGTGTCAATGGCTTGTTCGGTTTCGACAGCAGCATTAATCCTGCATTGTCGCCTGCCGATTGCGCTGCTCTGGCGGAGCAGGCAGCGCATCCGCAAGAGCATTTGCCCCCATACGACTTGTTCGTTATCGCCGGCTTGCAGAGTTTCGATGCCGCTGCACAGGCAACGGCTGAGAAAGAACTGAAGCTCTTTAGTGACGCCGGCATCAAGATACATATCGAAATATCTGGCGAAAAAGACTTGGATTGGTTAGTCAAGGTAATTGCCGGCAACAAGTTGTATAGCGTGAGTTGTGGCGAGGAACTTGACCAACTCTATCAGGCCACATGCCGATACTCTTTGGGTCTGCTTACCGACGCGGCCAGGCAAACCGAATCAGCGCGCCAGCAAGTATTTGATAGTTCGTTACTTGGTCAGCCGCATGGTTATCAGATGGCAGAAAAGGCCGCGGTAGTTTTGACGACGCTCGGTTTGACGAGACTATATGTCCACGACACTGATATGGACATCATTGTGCGCGACGGAACACTTTCATTGGAAAAACGGATGGTCGAGATCCGCGCTGGCATCGTCGCGAAGTGGGTGGTGTTGCGCATGCTCATGTCGCGTGGGATCAACCTTAACCAGGACCGCGACACAATGACGCAGGTGAAAGAAACAGGGTTATGGGCGCTGCTGGATACCGCGCGCGCCTTTTATGCGCGGGCGGCAGTTCGCAGACCTGACGGAAGTATTGAACTCTACGGCGTCAATGTTAAGAACGGTCTTACGAATAAGGACTGCGCCATTATGTTCGTGCCGGTGCGCTGGGTATATGGGGCGATGCAGGATCGACTCCGCATCGTTGGCGCCGGAGACACGACATCTATTATCAGTTGCGTTCAAGCAATGTTCATGAGCGCAACAGTGCAAAGGAGAATAAATCAATCATGACTTTTAATCAGACTGTAATCGAAAATATGAAGGCGCCGGTTGCTGATCGCCTGGCGGCCATCGCGGCGCTAGGTGAGAGGCGTAAAACTCGCGCGAGTCTCGTTTCGAATCGTCCACTTATAAATGGGGCTCGGGATCTCAGCGTGGACACATTAGAAGGGACGACTTCCCTGACATTGATCGTATCTGATACAGAGGATTCTCCAGAAGTACGCATGTTGGCCGCAAAGGTGCTGGCAGAAACGGACCCCGGCAGAGCGCTTGAGCTCTGCAATGACTTACTAGCTATATTCCAACCCGGGATAAATGAACCATGATGAACCCTATTGAGGTGGCAACAACTACCTTCAGTGGGGCTGCCCCTGCGTTGGCAGGGGCAGCCCCACTGAACTTCTCACAAATTGCTCCGTCGCACTTACATGACCGACTACCGACGGGGCGTCAGCTAATAATCCTTCCACCTTACGCTAGCCTATTTATTCCTCTTAGTAACTGGTTAATTACACCAGGCCTTGCAACAAGAACAATACTCACGAACAAGCTTCAGACGGTCGGCTCCGATTGTATACAGCTTTTGCCAAATGAAACGTTTTCGGGCATGCTGCAACTTGCGGGAGTGGCGGGAGTAGCGCCAAACCAGGCGCAGTCCATCACAAGGCGACTGATGGTGTGTACTGACTCCACCGCTGCGGGCATCCCGTTTGAAGCATTGTGGTCTGCTGATGACTACGGTGGCGCGCCGCTTGGCTTTGTGGCTGCAAGTAGTGCAATTGGTATTTCGGTTGTGCGCGACCTGCGCCTGGAACCGCTTGCCCCATTGGAGATCGCGCACAAGCAGGCGTTGCAAATGCTGGTCGTTTTCTCCAATCCTGCAGCCCCTAACCTGAATCTCGGCACAATCAACGTTATGGATGGTCGGGTGACTTTCGCAGCTGGCGCGCTTGCGCAGGAAAGCCTGGCCTTAGAGGAAACACTCGGCGGGATGATCCGATGTGGATTGCTTGATATGCACTTCCTGATCGGCGTCGGAGGCGTCGACGGAAATCCATCGGCGGTATATCGCGGACACGTGCGTAAGGGTGCGACAGCTCTTGAATGGGTTGTTACAGCGCAATTTAGTGGTGGCATGGCGGCTCAATTCAATACAATGCTGGATGAGCGGCAGTGGCACTGCCTGCATGTCTACGCACATGGCAGTATGCCTGATGGAAACGCAGCTTTGGTTCTCAGTCCCGGCGTTCCGCTTGCGTACGCTAGCATCACTTTTCATGGAGGTCGCGCGCCGCGATTGGTCGTGCTGAACGCCTGCGACATTGCTGCCGCGCCAAATGCCGTTGCACCCGCGATGAATGGATTCGCTCCACTATTCCTGC
>Ga0118677_10012851_pt1 | contig 12193 bp, 11 predicted proteins | sample AliMusrvi5mmetaG_FD_86154 | JGI IMG/M metagenome (GOLD analysis project Ga0118677, IMG submission 86154)
GTAGCAATTCTGTTATCAGCAACCATATATTTTAAATGAAAAAGAATGTTTTAGTGCTGGGAATCTTTCTGTTATATTTTGTGACTTTATCAAGAGGGCAGGAAGAAAATAAAATTCAGCTTACTGATTTATGGGCCGGTGCCAAGTATGTCTCTGCTTCTATTGATGAGGTTGTGCCTATGAACAATGATGAATTCTATTCAAAGGCAGATAATAGCTTTCAGATTAATGAATACGAGTACAAAACCGGCAATAAAACAAGAACCATCGCTAATATTCACGATATTTTAAAAGATGCCGGATTCAAAGCAAAGCCTATCGATGAATATGCTTTTAGTAGAGATGAGAATAAGATTTTGATTGCAACTGAAACGGAATCTATTTACCGCCATTCCAAAGCATCAAAATATTATATTTACGACATCTCTCAAAAGAAGATTACTGCATTGTCTGATAAAGGCAAACAGCGTCTGGCAACATTTTCCCCTGATGGTTCAAAGGTAGCGTTTGTAATTGACAATAATATATATATAAAAGATTTAAAAACTGAAAAGGAAACTCAGATAACTGAGGATGGCAAGCATAATGAAATCATTAATGGCGCTACTGATTGGGTTTACGAAGAAGAATTCAGCTTTGCTCAGGCTTATGCCTGGTCACCCGATGGAAATAGCATAGCTTTCTATCGTTTCGATGAAAAGAATGTTAAGGAATTTAGCCTGACCATGTATGGAAAACTCTATCCTGAAGAATACAAATATAAATATCCTAAAGCAGGAGAAGAAAATGCAACAGTTTCTATTCATATATATAATATGTCAACCGGTAAAACCATTCCTGTTGAAATCGGTCAGGAAAAAGACCAGTATATTCCCAGAATTAAGTGGACAAAAGACCCCGGCAAGCTAGTCGTTTTCAGGATGAACAGGCTGCAGAATCATCTCGAACTGCTCATGACAGATGCTACAACAGGCAAAACAAATGTCATTTATGATGAAACCAATAAATGTTATATTGAAATAAACGATAACCTTACTTTTACTGATGATGGCAAGTTCTTTCTGCTCACAAGCGAAAAAAATGGTTTCAATCATATTTACAGATACGATTTAACTGGTAAACTTTACAACCAGATTACCGATGGACAATGGGATGTGATTGATATTCAGGGCTATAATGCAAAGGAAAATCTCATTTATTATACTTCTTTTCAGGATTCTCCTATGAACATTCATGTTTACGCAATCGGCATTGATGGCTCTAATCCAACCCGGTTATCAGCTAATAACGGACACAATAAACCTTCTTTCAGCAAAAATTATAAATATTTTATTAATGAGTTTTCTGATATCAATACTCCTCCGGTATTTACCGTTAATTTAACTAAAACGGGCGCTCCTGTCCGTACTATTGAAGATAATAAAACGCTTAACGAAACCCTTAAAGGTTTGAATATCAGTAATGCTGAGTTTTTTACATTTAAAAATTCTGATAATGTATTACTGAATGGGTGGATGATAAAACCCAAAGATTTCAATCCCGAAAAGAAATATCCTGTCCTTTTTTACGTGTATGGTGGTCCCGGTGCACAAACTGTTGAAAATAAATGGGGCAGCTATGATTATGTATGGTTCCAGATGATGACTCAAAAAGGTTATATTGTCGTTTCTGTTGATAACAGAGGGACGGCAGGCAGGGGGGAAGCCTTTAAAAAATCAACCTATCTCCAGCTGGGCAAACTCGAAACCAACGACCAGATAGATGCAGCCAAGTACCTGGCTACCCTGCCTTATATCGATAAAGACAGACTGGGGATGTTCGGCTGGAGCTATGGCGGTTATTTAACTTTATTATGCATGACTAAAGGCGCTGATTATTTTAAAATGGGTATTGCTGTGGCCCCTGTTACGAACTGGCGCTTTTACGACTCTGTTTATACGGAAAGATACAATGGCTTGCCAAAAGATAATGCCGATGGTTATGATAACAATTCTCCCATTAACCATGCAAAAAAACTCAAAGGGAAGTTGCTCATAGCCCATGGTGCTGCTGATGATAATGTCCATGTCCAGAACACTATGGAGATGACAAATGCCTTGGTGAATGCCAACAAACCATTTGATATGCAGATTTACACCAATAAAAACCATGGCATTTATGGGGGTTATACCCGTCTGCATCTTTATCAGAAAATGACAGACTATATTTTAAATAATTTATAGGTTTTTTAAAATATTGTCTTAGAAAGTTTGGCAAGTCAGGGTTTCACTGTTTGATGGACAGAGTAATGGCGGTGAAGCCCTGACTAAGCGAAGGCAGAAGACGGAAATAATGCTTTGGTAATAGGTTGATTATTGAATTTGAGAATAGAAATAGAGAAAAAGGGTTAATATTTTATTTGAAACAAGGAATTGCTTTTAGTAATAGTGTTGCAAGAAAACTTGAGAACCTAAATGAAAATTTCACTTTAATATTAATGATCTTTGATAATACTTCAATAGTTTTTCGTTTTCATAAAACACGAGTTGGTGAGGAGTGGTTGATTCCAGATATTGAGCAATTAGCAGAACCATTTTTTGTAATTGATATTTTAACCTAGATAAGCGAAATATGTAAAAATCGGAGCGATAAAATGCATATTAAAATAGCATCATTAGAAAGTCCTCATTGCTTTTCTATCTTTTAGCGAAATACCTTGCATTGGAATATGATAGAAAATAATTTTTTTGAATTTTCCACAAATAATGGTGCAGAGCGAAGGACGGCCTTGTAAAAATTTTTCAATAAAACAAGGTTTTTTTATTTTTGGGTGGGGTTTGTGTTAGCAACCAACGAGTGTCGGGTTACTGACCTCTGCTGAAATATGATAAGGATTGCTCCGACACGGCTTTGGTTGCATGGCAAAATAAAACCGTAAGTTTTATTAAAATTTTTATGAAGCCTTGAATTTTTGTTTCTTTTGTTTTAAGACAAAAGAAAGTAATGAAAAAAAGAAATTGTATTAAAATTATTTTTATCTTTGCACACCCAAATTTGGGCATTATAATAAAATATTATTTACAAACTAAAGAAAGAGAGAGTTGTTATTATGATTATTGTTCCAGTTAAAGAAGGCGAAAACGTTGACAAATCCTTGAAAAAATTAAAACGCAAGTTCGAAAAAATGGGCACTGTCAAAGAATTACGCGAACGTCAGAAATTTACCAAACCTTCTGTTAAAAGAAGGCACGAAATGATTAAAGCACGTTATATTCAAAAACTCAGAGACGAGCAATACTCTTAAAAAAGTTACTTAAAAGTTGCTTTGATAATAATTTGTAATTAACTTTATAATTTAATTATCAAGGCAACTTTTTTATTTATAATATACTGTAATCAAGTTAGAATTGTATATTTTTAAAAAATTGTTTAAAAAGCTCCAAGTTCCAAAATCCAAACTCCAAGCCCCAAGTGATATTTCTTGAATTTTGAGACTTTAAAATTGGGATTCGGGTCTTTAATTATTAAAGCATAAATTGTTTCCGAGCATAAAATGGAAGAACTTATTCAGGATTTTAATAGCTATCTGCGCTTCGAAAAACGCTTTTCATCTCACACTTCAGATGCTTATATAAGCGATTTAAATCAATTTCAGATTTATCTTACAGAAAAATACAACATCACTAATGCTGATGAAATTGATTTTCAGATTATCCGCTCATGGGTTGTAGAACTCCTGGAAACCCCGATGACTCCCCGCTCAGTAAACAGGAAAATATCTTCATTAAAAACGTTTTATAAGTTTCTTATGAAAAGTGGGAAAGACATAAAAAATCCCATGTTAAAAATAATCTCACCTAAAACATCAAAGAAACTCCCTGTTTATGTTGAACAGGAAAAAATGGTTATGCTGTTTGAAAATATTGAATTTGAAAATTCTTTTGAAGGCCTAAGAGACAAAACTGTTCTGGAACTTTTCTATGCTACCGGAATGCGTTTATCGGAATTGTGCAATATTAAAATTTCAGATGTAGATATTTATAACGCTCAGATAAAAGTTTTAGGTAAAAGAAATAAAGAAAGAATTATTCCGTTTACTAATAATTTGAAAGATGTACTTAAAAAGTATTCAGATGCCAGAATGCAAATAGCTGAAAATCAGAACGATTATTTATTTATTACAGAAAAAGGAAAAAAAATCTATCAAAAACTTGCATATCGCATCGTAAATCATTATCTTAGCATGGTAACTACAATAAGTAAAAAAAGCCCGCATGTTTTACGACATACTTTTGCTACTCACATGCTTAATAATGGTGCAGAGCTTAATGCCATCAAAGAAATTCTTGGACATGCCAATTTATCGGCAACACAAGTTTATACCCATAATACAGTAGAGAAATTAAAAAAAGTTTATAAACAAGCCCATCCAAGGGCATAATTTAATAATAAATTTACAAGGAGGTAAATTATGAAAATTAACGTTAATTCTGTGAAATTTAAAGTAGACACTAAACTGGATGCTTTTATCCGTGATAAAGTAGAGAAATTATCATCGCATAACGATAGTATCATCAGCAGTGATGTAATTCTAAAACTCGACAGTGCTAATACAGTCGAAAATAAAATAGTTGAAATAAAAGTAGCCATAAGAGGCAATGATTTGTTCTCTAAAAAGCAGAGTAAAACTTTTGAAGAAGCACTTGATAATGCCACTGATGCTCTGAAAAAACAGTTAATAAAGCATAAAGAAAAAGTTAAAAAAATATAAATAACTGATAGTCAGATAATTAAAAAAGAAAAAATATATATTAAAAAAAAGTACTTTTTTTTTGTTCGTTAATAAATAAAGTGTATCTTTGCAGTCGTTTTGAAAAAAGCGACTGTTTTTTTTATAATGCCAGTGTAGCTCAGTTGGCCAGAGCAGCTGATTTGTAATCAGCGGGTCGGGGGTTCGAATCCCTCCACCGGCTCTAACAAAGGTTAGAGATATAGTTTTTTGAAATAAAGAAAATGAGGGGGGGTACCAGAGCGGTCAAATGGGGCAGACTGTAAATCTGTTGGCGCAGCCTTCGGAGGTTCGAATCCTCCCCCCCCCACGCTTAAAAGCGGAAATAGCTCATTTGGTAGAGCGACAGCCTTCCAAGCTGTAGGTGGCGGGTTCGAGCCCCGTTTTCCGCTCTAGAAAAGCCGATGTAGCTCACTTGGTAGAGCGCGTCCTTGGTAAGGACGAGGTAACGGGTTCAAATCCCGTCATTGGCTCGAAAATATTAAATGAAAAGCAGACAATTAAACAGAATATAAAACAAACAAAAATTATCAGATATGGCAAAAGCAAAATTCGACCGTTCCAAACCACACGTAAACATTGGAACTATTGGTCACGTTGACCACGGTAAAACCACTTTAACAGCTGCTATTACTTTAATTTTAGCAGAAAAAGGGTTATCTGAGTATCGTTCATTCGATTCAATTGATAATGCTCCTGAAGAAAAAGAAAGAGGTATAACTATTAATACAGCTCATATTGAGTATTCAACAGAAAACAGACATTATGCGCACGTTGACTGTCCCGGACATGCCGACTACGTTAAAAACATGGTTACTGGTGCTGCTCAGATGGACGGTGCTATAATTGTTGTTGCTGCTACTGATGGTCCTATGCCACAAACCAGAGAACATATCCTCTTGGCTTATCAGGTAGGCGTTCCTAAGTTAGTAGTGTTTATGAACAAAGTTGACCTTGTTGATGATGAAGAATTACTCGACCTCGTTGAAATGGAAATAAGAGAACTCTTAACATTCTATAAATTCGATGGCGATAATGCTCCTGTTATTCGTGGTTCTGCTCTTGGTGGTTTGAATTTGGAACCTAAATGGGTAGAAAAAGTTATGGATCTCATGAAAGCTTGTGATGAATACATTCCTTTACCAATTCGTGAATATGAAAAAGACTTCTTAATGCCTATTGAAGACGTTTTCTCAATTACTGGTCGTGGTACTGTTGCTACTGGTAAAATTGAAACAGGTGTTATTAATTCCGGCGAAACTGTTGATATCATTGGTATGGGTGCTGAAAAACTTAAATCAGTTGTTACTGGTGTTGAAATGTTCAGAAAAATTCTCGACAGAGGTGAAGCTGGTGATAATGTTGGTCTTTTATTAAGAGGTATTGATAAAAATGAAATCCGCAGGGGTATGGTTATAGCAAAACCGGGTTCTATAAAACCTCATAAAGAATTCAAGGCAGAAGTATATATCCTTAAAAAAGAAGAAGGTGGTCGTCATACCCCATTCCACAACAGATATCGTCCACAATTCTATTTCAGAACTACTGACGTTACCGGAGAAGTTATTTTACCCGATGGAATTGAAATGGTAATGCCTGGCGATAATTTAACTATTACTGTTCATCTTATAGCCGAAATTGCTATGAATAAAAATTTGAGATTTGCTATCAGAGAAGGCGGCAGAACAGTTGGCGCCGGTCAGGTAACTGAAATCTTAGATTAATAAACTGTTATTTTTACAGACTACTCAATAAGATATCAGATATATGATGATATCTTATTGAGTTTAATGTAAAAACGGGTGTAGCTCAGTTGGTAGAGCAATGGTCTCCAAAACCATGTGTCGGGCGTTCGAGTCGCTCCTCCCGTGCAAAATATCTTAATAATATTTAATATGTTTACAAAGATCAAATCCTACTTTAAAGAATCTTATGAAGAACTAGTACAAAAGGTTTCATGGCCAACTTGGAACGAACTTCAGAGTAGTGCTATTGTAGTGTCTATTGCTTCCCTAATATTCGCTCTTATCGTTTATTTGATGGATACATCTTTCAGTATTGTTTTAAAACAATTTTACAAATTATTTTAAAAGAAAATATTTTTTAAGGTATTTAATAATTTTATCAACTTGTTAAATTTAGTATGAGCGAAAAGAAAGAAAAAAAATGGTACGTTGTTAAGACTCTGAGCGGAAAAGAGAGAAAGGTTAAGGAATACATTGAGAATGAAATTAAACGTCTTGGAGCTGAAAACGTAGTATCGCAAGTATTAATACCAACAGAAAAAGTTTATCAGATTAGGAAGGGAAAGAAAGTAAGCAGCGAAAGAAATTATTTTCCAAGCTACATTCTTATAGAAGCTATTTACGAACCTGAGCTGTTCTTCGTAATTAGAAATTTACCCGGCGTAATGAACTTTTTAGGCACTAAGAAGGAACCTGTTCCTTTACGTCAGTCAGAAGTTAACAGAATTTTAGGTAAGATGGATGAACTGGCTGTCGAAGATGAACAGATGACAGAACCTTTTATTGTTGGTGAGACAGTTACAGTGATTGATGGACCATTCAACAGCTTTACAGGTGTTATTGAAGAAGTAAATGATGAGAAAAAGAAGTTGAAAGTAATGGTTAAGATTTTTGGAAGGAAGACTCCATTGGAACTGAGTTTCATGCAAGTTGACAAACAAAGCTAAAGTGATTTATTCACCAGACAAATTTTAAAAAAAATGGCAAAAGAAATTAGTGGTTTAATTAAGTTGCAAATCAAAGGAGGAGCTGCAAATCCTTCACCACCCGTTGGCCCTGCATTAGGTTCAAAAGGTGTTAATATAATGGAATTTTGCAAGCAGTTTAATGCAAGAACCCAAGATAAAGCCGGGAAAGTTACCCCTGTTATTATTACTGTTTATAAAGATAAGTCTTTTGATTTTGTTATTAAAACTTCACCTGTTGCTGTGCAATTGCTGGAGATAGCAAAATTAAAGTCTGGATCTGCTGAACCTAATAAAATTAAAGTTGCAACTGTTACCTGGGAACAAGTACAGTCTATTGCTGAAGCTAAAATGCAAGATTTGAATTCATTTACTATTGAATCTGCTATGAAAATGGTTTCAGGAACAGCAAGAAGTATGGGTATTAAAATTAGTGGTAATCCTCCGTTTTAAAGAAAAGTTGTATAAGTTATACAACTTAAATTTACGACCGTTTTAAATTTTATAATAAGATGGCAAAACTTACAAAAAAAAGAAAAGAAGCACTTAAACTATATGATGCTAATAAATTATATACTTTACAGGAAGCTTCTGAAATAGTTAAAAAAATTTCTGCAACAAAGTTTGACTCATCTATAGATTTAGATGTTAGATTAGGTGTTGATCCCAGAAAAGCCAATCAGATGGTAAGAGGTTCTGTTACATTACCTCATGGTACTGGTAAAGTGGTCAGAGTGCTTGTTTTATGCACTCCTGACAAAGCTGATGAAGCTACTAGTGCAGGTGCTGATTTTGTTGGTCTCGATGAATATGTTGATAAGATTAAAAAAGGATGGACCGATGTCGATGTAATCATTACGATGCCTTCTGTTATGGCTAAAGTTGGTGCTTTAGGAAAAATTCTAGGCCCAAGAGGTTTAATGCCTAACCCTAAAACTGGTACTGTTACTATGGAAGTTGGGAGAGCTGTAAAAGAAGCTAAAGCAGGTAAAATTGATTTTAAAGTGGACAAGTATGGTATTATTCATACCGCTGTTGGCAAAGTATCTTTCGTAAGAGAAAATATTCAGGACAATGCCAATGAGGTTCTTCAAAACATTGTTAAACTCAAACCTTCTGCAGCTAAAGGTACTTATATAAAAAGTATTTATATGTCAAGTACTATGAGCCCTGGGATTAAGATTGATGCTAAATCTATTACTCTGTAATGATTCAAACTTGATAATTTGAAATTATGAAAAAACAAGAAAAAACACTATTAATTGACTCATTAGCCGATAGATTATCATCGAGTGAATTTTTTTACCTTACCGATATATCAAATCTTAATGCCGCTAAAACTTCTGATTTAAGAAGGTTATGTTTCAGAAGAAATATAACACTTCTTATGGTTAAAAATTCATTGCTCCAAAAAGCAATGGAAAAAACAGATAAAAATTACGGCGAAATTTATGATATATTAAAAGGTACAACTTCCTTGATGTTTTCAGAAGTTCCTAACGACCCCGCAAAACTCATTAAAGAATTCAGAAGATCATCAGACAGACCTATTTTAAAAGGTGCTTTTATTCAGGATATGGCTGTTATTGGTGATGATATGATTGATTTTTTAATCAATATCAAATCTAAAAATGAACTTATTGGCGGCATTATTCTGAGCCTTAAATCACCCATTAACAATGTGGTTTCTGCGCTTAACTCTGGAAGGAATATATTAGCAGGTGTAGTTAAAACGTTATCAGAAAAAGAAGAAAAAATAATTAATTAAGTAAAAACTATTAAAATTAAATAAAAATGGCAGATTTAAAAGCTTTTGCAGAACAGTTAGTTAATTTAACTGTAAAAGAAGTAAATGAATTAGCACAAATTTTAAAAGACGAGTATGGTATTGAACCAGCTGTAGCAGCAGCAGTAGCAGTTGCTGGCCCTGCACAGGGTGATGGTGGTCCTGCCGTTGAAGAACAAACAAAATTTGATGTTATTATCAAAGCAGCTGGTCAGTCTAAACTGGCAGTTGTTAAATTAGTGAAAGAATTGACCAGTCTTGGTCTTAAAGAATCAAAAGAATTAGTGGACGCCGCTCCTAAAGCAATTAAAGAAGGCGTTTCTAAAGATGAGGCTGAAGCATTAAAAAGTCAGTTAGAGGAGGCTGGTGCTGAGGTTGAAATTAAGTAAATACGCATCTCATTAATACAATTAAGTATTAGGCTTCTTGTGTTTTTAACAATTTGAAGTCTAATACTTTTTGTAGTTTAAAGTTATTTATTAATTTTCTTTTAACTTAAAACCTCATACCTTGACTCAAATAAGTAATAACCAGAGAATTAGTTTTGCCTCTAAGGCAAAATGTGAATATCCAGACTTTTTAGATATTCAAGTTGAATCCTTCCAGAGCTTTTTTCAATTAGAAACCATCCCGGAAAAAAGACAAAATGAAGGACTATTTCAGGTGTTCTGTGAAAATTTTCCTATTTCTGATGCGAGAAATAATTTTGTGTTAGAATTTATTGACTATTTCATTGACCCTCCGAGATATTCTATCGAAGAGTGTTTAGAAAGAGGATTAACTTATAGCGTTCCTCTTAAAGCTAAACTTAAATTGTATTGTACCGATCCTGAACATGAAGACTTTGAAACTATTGTTCAGGATGTTTATCTGGGGCCGATACCTTACATGACTCCTAAAGGAACTTTCGTGATAAATGGTTCTGAAAGAGTTATCGTCTCTCAGTTACACCGTTCCCCGGGTGTGTTTTTTGGCTCTTCAAGACATGCCAATGGATCTTTGTTGTTCTCTGCCAGAATTATCCCTTTTAAAGGCTCCTGGATGGAATTTACTACTGATATCAATAACGTTCTGTATGCTTATATTGATAGAAAAAAGAAATTACCTGTCACAACTCTTTTAAGAGCTATTGGTTTTGAAAGCGATAAAGATATTCTTACCATTTTTGATTTGGCTGAAGAAGTTAAAGTTGCTAAAACAACTCTCAAAGCTATGATTGGAAAAAAATTAGCAGCAAGAGTCGTAAGAAACTGGATTGAAGATTTTGTTGACGAAGATACCGGTGAAGTTGTTTCTATCGAAAGAACTGAAATTGTTATTGACAGAGAAACAATCATAGAAAAGGAACATTTAGACCTGATCCTCGAATCAGGTGTTAAAACTATATTAATCCATAAGGATACTGAAGGTGAAGCGGTAAAAGATTTCTCTTTAATCTATAATACTTTACAGAAAGACCCTGCAAACTCTCAAAAAGAAGCTGTGGAGTATATCTACAGACAGCTCAGAAATGCTGATCCCCCTGATGAGGAAACTGCACGTGGTATTATCGAAAAACTTTTCTTTTCTGATAAAAGATATGATTTAGGTGAGGTAGGTAGATACAGGATTAATAAAAAACTAAATCTTGATATCCCTATTGAGACTAGAGTTCTCACAAAAGATGATATTATTTCAATAATAAAACACATTATTGAAGTTGCAAATAGCAATATGGAACTTGATGATATTGACCATTTAAGCAACAGAAGGGTTAGAACTGTAGGTGAACAACTTTTTGCACAGTTTGGTGTTGGATTAGCTCGAATGGCCAGAACAATTCGCGAAAGGATGAATGTGAGGGATAATGAAGTGTTTACGCCTATTGATCTTATTAATGCCAAAACGCTTTCTTCAGTAATAAATTCATTTTTTGCTACAAATGCTCTTTCTCAGTTTATGGATCAAACAAATCCATTGGCTGAATTAACCCATAAAAGACGTGTTTCTGCGTTAGGTCCAGGAGGTTTATCAAGAGAGAGAGCTGGGTTTGAAGTGCGTGACGTCCATTATACGCATTATGGTCGCTTATGTACTATCGAAACTCCTGAAGGCCCAAATATCGGTCTTATATCTTCGCTTTGTGTTTACGCCAAAATAAATAAACTTGGTTTTATTGAAACACCTTACAGAAAAGTAGTTAAAGGTGTTGTTAATACAATTGATGAGCCTATTTATCTGAGCGCTGAAGAAGAAGAGAAAAAAATCATAGCTCAAGCCAATGAAGCTCTTGAGAAAGATGGAAGTTTTTCTAGCGATAAGGTGAAAACAAGATATCTTGCCGACTATCCAATAGTTGATAAAAATGAAGTTGACTTAATGGATGTCGCTCCTAATCAGATTACTTCTATAGCAGCTTCTTTAATACCATTTCTTGAACATGATGATGCTAACCGTGCTTTGATGGGTTCAAATATGATGCGTCAGGCTGTGCCTTTATTGTGGCCAGAAGCACCTATTGTTGGTACCGGCTTGGAAAAAGATGTTGCCCGCTTTTCAAGAGTACTTATTAATGCTGAAGGTGACGGCGTTGTTGAATATGTTGACGCACTTGAAATTGTTATTAAATATAACAGAACTGACGATGAAAGGCTTGTCAGTTTTGAAGATGATATTAAAACTTACAGGCTTACCAAATTTACTAAAACGAATCAGAATACTACAATTAACTTAAAACCTATTGTTAGAAAAGGTCAGAAAGTAAAAAAAGGTCAGGTTTTATGTGAAGGTTATGCTACTCAGAATGGCGAACTGGCTCTTGGAAGAAATTTAAAAGTTGCTTTCATGCCTTGGAAAGGCTACAATTTTGAAGATGCTATTGTTATTTCTGAAAAAGTTGTTCGTGACGATTATTTTACATCATTACATATTGATGAGTATAATCTTGAAG
>Ga0118677_10012852_pt1 | contig 12193 bp, 10 predicted proteins | sample AliMusrvi5mmetaG_FD_86154 | JGI IMG/M metagenome (GOLD analysis project Ga0118677, IMG submission 86154)
TTTTTTTCAATGTAATAGGCAATTGGACTGACTTTCCCTGCGAGAACATCTTTTCGTTTTTCTTCTACCTTTTCAGAAATTAGTTCCCATGCAAGTTTCAATGCGTCATTTTTTGGCTTCCAGCCCAAGCTTAATACCTGCGTATATTTACCATTTTCATCTGTAGCATAACAAACGTCCCTGACTTTACCCGCTTTCAGAAACCCATCATCATCTTGTGGAACTTCATTAATGTTCATTTAGCAAACAGTTAAAAGCGAAATTGAATAAGAAAATCTTGCACTTTCCGGCACCATCAGTAATATTTTTTCTCCTTTTTTTAATTTTCCGGAATTAAATAATTCTTCAAGCATAAGAAATGCAGAAGCGGAACCAACATTTCCAACTTTTGTAAGATTTGTAAACCATTTTTCTTTGGGGACATGTAATCCTGCTTCATTCATTGAATCATAAATTTTTTCACGAAAAAATTCGGATGACAGATGAGGCAGAAGATAATTAATAGTGCTTATATCAAGATTTCGTTTGGTTACTATATCTTTCAAGTAATTAACACCAAGTTCAACAATATTCGAACTTAATAATTTAACATCCTGCTTTAAAGAAAAGATGGAATTATCAAGCCATTCCGAAGGTTGATATTCAGACCAGCCTTTAATCGTACCATCTTCCATTTTGTCAGAGCCGGCATACATACAGGTTTCTTTGATGTTTGCGAAAGAACTCATGTCAATCCATTCAACACGAAGACTCAATTGTCCGTTGGGTTTGTTTTGCAAGAGTGCTGCACTTGCACCATCAGAAAGCATCCACCGAAGAAATTCTTTATCAAAAGCAAGATAAGGGTCGTTATTAAGTGCCGCAAGTTTTTCCGCTTCTTTATCAAAAGTTGAAGCAAGCATCCATCTGGATACTCTTTCAGAACCAGTACAAACAGCATTTTCAGTATTTCCAGAAAGAACAGACAAATAACCAAATTTCAATGCTTGCATTCCGCTGCAACATGATCCGGAGAAAGAACCAATTTCAATATTCTTTGATTTTAATAAACCATGAACCATAGAAGCATGTGATGGTAATATTTGATCAGGCGAAGTTGTACCACAGCAAAGCATTTCAATATCTTCAGTAGTAAAATTGGTGTCTGTCAGATTTTCTATCGCACGAGCAGTGAGCTGAGCATTGTTATGGGTTGTATTCCCTTGTTCATCTAATGCGTAATATCTGCAAGTAATTTTATTTTTTGATAGCACAATTCTTCTTGCAAGCGATCTTTTATTGTAAATCATTCCGATGAAATTTTCCATTTCATCATTGGAAATAGGCTTGTTTGGTAAGAATTTCGCTATTTTTGTAATGTAAACATTCTGCATATTCAAAATTAAAATTCAAAAATACTTAAAAAAACAGATATACTAAATTTGTTTTATGTTCTCAATTTGTTTTGTGAATAATAGTTGATTTCTTTTTTTGTTAAAAAATAAATAAATGGACTTAATATCAAATAAATTAGGCTTATGATGGGCGTGATTACAAAAAGTGCAGCTAGTAGATAATATTTAAATAATCGTAACCAAATTGTTCGTTTGGCATCTCCATAATTTCCTTTTTTAAGTATAAAATTTGCCCATATTGAAAATATTCGGCTTCCGTTTTTTTCAAAAAAAAGAAGATCGGATTTAATCTTTACAGCTCCCAGTGAATTCAGCTTGTTTTGCAGGTTTACAAAATCATCACTCTGAATAGCTTGTGTTATCGGCACACCAAAATGGCTGGCATTTGTTATGTCTTTTTCAGATACTCCGGCTTCAGGGATTATACCTAAATATTTTTCTTTTTTACCTTTTAACAACCATTGCACAATAGATATTACACTCAACAGATTTGACGCTTTATCTACAAGTACTATATTTCCAATAAGATTTGCTTTAGAATCTGCAAGTAATTTTTTGACTTTTTCCTGAGCCATTATCCACATGTTTCTGCATCCAATGATTGTAATAACCGGTTTGTTTAAAAATAATTTTTTTGCTTCAGCAGATTGAAGAAAGGAATGAACAGGTATAGAAATTGATAAATACCAAGGCTGATAAGCCAATATAATTAAATCGTAATCGTTGCTTTTATTTTTTAATGGTTCTATTTTGCATGGAATTGCTTTGACTGTTTCAGGGAAAGCCTGAAAAAAATTATCCGAACCCCATGGAAATGGAAACGCTGGAACAGGACAAATTTCAGCATACTCAATCTCAATTCCTGATTCTTTAACAACTGAAAGAATAGAATCTGTTATTTTTTTTATCTGACCTGTCTGTGTGTAATAAATTACAAGTATTTTCTTCACTAAATGATTGCCCATCTCAAATTGTTCAAGATTTCATGTAATGAACAAAAGTAAATAAAAAATATCGAAAAAGGTATGATTTATTTATTGAAGTTGTCAAAAGTTGAATGTTAAGAAAACACCAATAGTACAGCAATATTGAAAATCAATAATTAGTACTATTGGTGCAAAAAAAAATGATAAACAAAGTTATAATAAAAAAGAGATTTGTCCGCATTTAAAATTTGGAAATTTAATGGGCAATACAAAAGTTGAAGATTATCAGGTGGTAGAAGCGATACTATATCGTTTAAAAACAGGCTGTCAATGGAGAGAATTACCTATGAAGCAATTTTTCAGAAAAAAATATCGATGGCAAAGTGTGTATTTTCATTTTCAAAAATGGAGTAAAGATGGTAGTTTGGAAAAGGTATGGCAAACTGTATTAGAAAAGCATAGACACCTTTTAGATTTATCCAGTATTCAGTTGGATGGAACTCATACGCCGACTAAACGAGGCGGAGAGGCGGTAGGTTACCAGGGTAGGAAAAAATGTTCAACAAGCAATATACTTATCATTACAGATAATCAGGGTATTCCCTTGGCTTGTAGTGAGCCTGTATCAGGTAATCATAATGATGCGTATAACTTAGTGGATATAACAGATAAAATGTTATCCAATATCAGAGCATCCAGCATCAGAACAGATGGATTATTTCTTAATGCAGACGCAGGCTTTGATGTAAAAGAATTCCGACAATATTGTGGAAAAAATGAAATCTTTGATAATATTGATAAGAATAAAAGAAATGGAATTTTGTCTGAAAAAATATTTGATGAAATGCTTTACAAATGCAGGTTTGTGATTGAACGTACCAATGCTTGGTTGGATGCTTTCAAAGCACTTTTAGTTCGTTTTGAAACAAATAAAATGCATTGGAAAGCATTGCATTTACTGGCATTTTGTGCAATTTTATTACGTCAACTTTAAACAACTTCATTTGAAAAATATTTAGGGTTTACCAAAATTAGGTTTTTATTTTAATATCTTTTTTATAAGATTCAACTTGTTTTTATAAGGCGCATATCTTATCGGAATATCAATAACTGTGGACTTTTTGAGTACTGCACGATAATGTGTGAATGTATCAAAACTATATTTTCCATGATATTGCCCCATGCCGCTATTGCCAACACCTCCGAAAGGAAGATGATTATTGGCAATATGCATCAACGTGTCGTTAATACATACTCCTCCTGACGAAATCTTTGAAATAATATTTTTCTGATTTTTTTTATTGCTTGAAAAATAATACAGCGCTAAAGGTTTTGGCTGAGAATGCAAATAAAAAATTACTTCGTCTATTTTTTTAAATGTTAAAATTGGAAGCAACGGACCAAAAATTTCATCCTGCATAATTTCATCCTGAATTGTAATATTATCAAGGATTGTAGGTGAAATGTATTTTTCTTTTTCATCTATTTCTCCACCAAAAATAATTTTCATTTCATTCATTAAACCAACTAATCTTTTAAAATGAAAATCATTGATGATGCGCGGAAAATTAGGGCTTGATTGAATATCTTTTCCGAAAAGTAAATGTATTTGTTCTTTTAGTTTTCCAATAAATTCATTTTTTACAGATTCATGGATGTATAAATAGTCAGGTGCAATGCAGGTTTGTCCGGCATTGATGAATTTTCCCCAAGCAATTCTTCGGGCAGCAATGTCAAGGTTCGCATCTTCGTCTACAATGCATGGACTTTTCCCACCAAGCTCAAGCGTAACAGGCGTAAGCGTTTTAGCAGCTTCTTGCATCACAATTTTTCCAAGTTTCTGACTGCCGGTGAAAAAGATATAGTCATATTTTTCTTTTAAAAGTATTTCATTCGTCTCTCTACCGCCTGTAAATATTGAAATATATTCAGGTGGAAAATATTTTTCAATCATTTCTTTCAGCACTGCAGAAGTTTTTTCTGATAATTCAGCCGGTTTCAATACGGCACAGTTTCCCGCTGAAATCGCACCAATCAAAGGATTGATAAGAAGTTGAAAAGGATAATTCCAAGGAGATATAATTAAAACTGTTCCATAAGGTTCAGGATGAATGCTACTCCACGAGAGGAAATGAAAAAGCGGTGTATAAACTTTCTTGCTTTTCGCCCATCGTTTCAAATGCTTTTTATGATAGCTGATTTCCTCAAGCGTGATGCCTATTTCTGTGGCATAGCTTTCAAAATTTGATTTATGCAAATCTTCTGATAAAGCTGCATGAATTTTTTGTTCATATTCTAAAATTGCTTTCTTCAGTGTTGTCAATGCTTTGAGACGAAACTGAATATTTTTTGTTTGCTGTGACAAAAAGAATTTCTTTTGTTTCTCAACAATATCAGTTATTTCAGCTTGTATCATTTGCAATAAATTTTAAGTAAAATAACAATTTAATAAATGAATCTATTTATTTGAAATCAGGTTTTTCAATCCTGTCCATGACATACATAATTTGTCCCTGACGCATAAGCAGGTAAGCCGTGGGATTTGCAGGATTTCGTTTGCGCGGATTGGGCAGAATAGCCGCTATCAAAGCAGCCTGTCTGCGTGTCAGATTTTTTGCCGGTTTATGAAAATATTCCTGTGATGCCGCTTCAACACCATAAACACCATTGCCGGTTTCAATTACATTTAGATATACTTCCATGATTCGTTCTTTGCCCCAACAAACCTCAATCAGCAACGTAAAATAAGCTTCAAGTCCTTTCCTCACCCACGTTCTACTGGGCCACAGAAAAACATTTTTTGCTGTTTGCTGTGAGATGGTGCTGGCGCCCATAGTTTTTCTCCCTTTTTTTCGCTCATTGAATTTCTGTGCTTTCTCAATAGCTTCAAAGTCAAAACCGAAATGTTCAATAAACTTATTGTCTTCAGAAGCTGTAACAGCTTGTACCATTTGGGGCGAAATATTTTCAATGGATTTCCATTGTTTGTAAAGTTTTAATTTATCTCCATTAAAAAGCTGCTCACAGCATCGGATAAGCATTAGCGGCGTGACTGGAGGAGGAACAAAACGAAAAATTAATGCAGTTAAAATTGTTGAACCAAAAAAAATAATGACAACGCGGATAAATATCTTTTTGAATTTTTTGAAAAAATTTTTCATACTGACAACTGATTCTTTTCAAATGCAAAAATAATCAGAAAATCCAGATGAGGCATGTGTAATTTTGATAATGATGATAGTCTCAAATTTTTTTAGAAAAAACATTTAATTTTGTCTAAAATTAAAAAAACAAAGTAGTAGCTTATGACCTTGTTAAAAGTTTAATTAAATCAATATGAAGAGCGATATTAAAAAACAATTTGGAGCAATTGCAAAAAGCTATGATTTACAACGAAGAATTTTAATTCCTTGTTTTGACGAATTTTATTCCTGCATTATTTCGTGTGTTGATGACTCAGAAGACAACACCAACATACTTGATATTGGCGCAGGAACAGGCTTGTTGACAGCTTTTCTTTTTGATAAATATCCAAAAAGCAATTATACTTTGATTGACATAGCTGATGAAATGATTGATCAGGCAAAGAAAAGATTCATCGGACAACCAAATTTTACTTATATTACCGCTGATTACGTCAATTATAATTTTGAAAAAAAATATAATATCATTGTTTCGGCTTTGTCTATTCATCATTTGGAGGATAATGAAAAGGCTCAACTTTATAAAAATATTTTTAATTGTCTTGACGAAAACGGCATTTTCGTAAATGGCGATCAGTTTTTGAGCCGAAGTCAAGTTGTAGAATCTTTGGTTCAAGAAAAATGGAGAAAAAAAATTAGAGAAAGCAATTTACCATCTGAAGAAGTTGAAGCTGTTTATAATCGAATGAAAATGGATAAGCCTGCAACAGTTGAACAAAATATTCAATGGCTCGAACAAGCCGGATTTATTGAGGTTGATTTAATGTATAAATATTTTCCTTTTGGTGTTGTTAGAGGGAAAAAGATTTAAAATGGGAAGTTAAAGGCTTTCAATAAATCTATAAAAAATAAAAAAAATATCATTTTTACCGCAACTAAATCTTCTTATCAACAGTAGAAAGACCATTTACTTATTTTTTTACCTTTGCAGAGAAATAAAATAATAGTCTTTTTCTATTTGTTTCGTATTCCGTTTTTTAATAAAATTGCATAATTAAAGTTTTTTACAATTAAATTATGAATGAAATAAAAATTAAAACAGCCTTGATTTCGGTTTATCACAAAGATAATCTTGAAGCAATCGTTCGCAAATTAAATAAATTGAATGTTAAAATATATTCAACCGGTGGAACCTTTGATTTTATTGAGAAGTTGGGCATAAAAGCGCCAATGCTTTCCGATGTTGAATCGCTTACTTCTTATCCTTCCATTTTGGGCGGAAGAGTGAAAACGCTTCATCCAAAGGTTTTTGGTGGCATCCTTGCTCGTCGCGATAACAAAGGCGATGACGAACAACTGAAACAATTTGATATTCCTCAGATTGACCTTGTAATTGTTGATTTATATCCTTTTGAACAAACAGTTGCTTCTACTACGGATGAACAACAGATCATTGAAAAGATTGACATTGGTGGCATTTCGTTGATTCGTGCGGCTGCCAAGAACTTTAAAGATGTTGTGATTATTCCTTCAGCAGATTTATATGAAAAACTTTCGCAACTGTTGGATGAAAAAGAAGGAAGCACATCACTTGAAGACCGCAAATCATTTGCTGCTCACGCTTTCAAAGTTTCTTCACATTATGATACTGCAATTTTTAACTATTTCAACAAAACAGAAAATATTCCGGCTTTCAAACAAAGTGTTTTGAAAACACAGACATTGAGATATGGTGAAAATCCTCATCAAAAAGGCTATTTCTATGGTGATTTGAGTGCAATGTTCGAACAATTGAATGGAAAAGAATTATCATACAACAATCTTGTGGATATTGATGCTGCCGTCAATCTGATTGATGAATTCAGCGAACCGGCGTTTGCTATTTTGAAACATACCAATCCATGTGGTGTTGCAGTAAGACCAAAACTGGTTGATGCATGGAAAGATGCACTTGCAGGCGATCCAGTTTCTGCTTATGGAGGTGTTATTAGTACTAATCGTGTGATTGACAAAGAAACTGCGGAAGAAATAAATAAATTATTTTTTGAAGTACTTATAGCTCCTGATTTTGCTGAAGAAGCCATGAATATTTTCAAACAAAAGAAAAACAGAATTATTCTGAAACGCAAGCCGGTTGTGCTTCCTGTAAACCAATTCAAATCTATTTTAAATGGTGTGATTGAACAGGATAAAGATTTGAAAAAAGAAACAGTTGAAGAAATGAAAACTGTGACTAAAGTGGCGCCAACAGACCAAGAAAAACTAGATTTACTTTTTGCTGCTATTGTTGTAAAACATACAAAATCAAACACAATTGTTTTTGCAAAAAATAATCAATTAATCAGTAGCGGTGTTGGTCAGACTTCACGCGTAGATTCTACCAAACAGGCAATTACCAAGGCAAATGAATTTGGATTTGATTTGCATGGCGCTGTAATGGCTTCTGATGCATTTTTCCCTTTTCCTGATTGCGTTGAGATTGCAAATAAAGCCGGTGTTAAGGTTGTTCTTCATCCCGGCGGTTCAATCAATGATAAACTTTCAATTGAATACTGCGACAACAATGGTGTTGCCATGGTATTGACTGGTATTAGACATTTTAAACATTAAATAAACGACAATGGGACTGCTCTCTTTTTTAACAAAAGAAATTGCAATAGACCTTGGCACAGCCAACACAATTATTATCCATAATGACAAAATTGTTGTTGACGAACCCTCTATTGTGGCTATTGACAGAACAACAGGAAGAATAATTGCTGTTGGGAAAAAAGCGATGATGATGCATGGTAAAACGCACGAAAATATTAAAACAATACGTCCGTTGCGACAAGGTGTAATCGCCGATTTTCAGGCGGCTGAACACATGATTCGCGAGATGATCAAGATGATTGAGAAGAAAAGAACGCTTTTCCCGCCAGCTTTGAAAATGGTTATTTGTATTCCTTCCGGTATTACTGAGGTTGAAGAACGTGCAGTAAAAGATTCAGCAGAACAAGCCGGTGCAAAACAAGTGAAATTGATTCACGAACCAATGGCAGCTGCGATTGGTATTGGTATTGATGTACTTGAGCCAACCGGAAATATGATCATTGATATTGGCGGTGGAACCAGTGAAATCGCTGTGATTGCACTTGGTGGTATTGTTTGTAATAAATCCATACGTATTGCCGGAGATGAATTTAATGAAGATATTGAAGCGCATATGCGCAAGCAACATAATATTCATGTTGGTGAACGTACTGCAGAACGAATAAAAATTGAAGTTGGTGCGGCATTGCCAGAGTTAGATAATCCACCGGATGATATTGCTGTGCACGGAAGAGATATGCTGACAGGTATTCCGAAAGAAATCATTGTTAACTATGCGGAGATAGCTTATGCGCTTGATAAATCAATCATGAAGGTAGAAGCAGCTATTTTGAATGCATTGGAAATGACACCACCTGAACTTTGTGCAGATATTTTCCGTACAGGAATTTACCTTGCTGGTGGCGGTTCAATGTTAAGAGGTCTTGATAAACGAATCTCAATGAAAACGAAATTGCCTGTTCATGTGGCGGACGATCCTTTGCATGCTGTTGCACGCGGTACAGGCATTGCATTGAAGAATTATGATAAATTTACATTCTTGATAAAATAATTTTTGAAGATATTTTTTTAGATGAAGATTTTCCAAAAGAAAAATGTGTTCACTGTAAAAATATCAGTCATAGCGAATAGTTTAATCTATTCCATCAATCCTGCATCAGAATGAAAAATCTTTTTGTTTTTGTCTGGAGAAATTATTATTTCTTTTTATTCCTATTGCTGGAAGTATTTTCATTTACGCTGCTTATACGTCACAACAATTACCAACATGCTGATTTTATTAACTTCACTACCCGTATCTCAGGTAATATAAATCAATCATATCAGGATATTACAGATTATTTTAATCTTAAAAAAGTAAATAAACAATTAGCGGAAGAAAACACTCGATTGCATGCACAAACATTAAAATCTTTTATTATAGAAAATATGCACGAAACCAGCGTAAAGGATACTGTTTACAAACAACAATTTCAGTATCTTACCGCTAAGGTTATCAGCAACACAGTGAACAAAGCAACCAATTATATTTTAATTAATAAAGGTTCAAAAGACGGAATTCAAAGGGATATGGGGGTTATTACATCCGAAGGTGTTGTTGGTGTTGTGAAAGATGTTTCGGAAAATTTCAGTTATGTGATTTCTGTTTTAAATAAAAAATTAAAAGTCAGCGCTCGCATAAAAAGGAATAATCAATGCGGAAGTATTACATGGAATGGAGTGGATTATCACATTTGTACACTTGAAGATATTCCAAGTCATGCAATTTTCAAAAAAGGAGATTTGGTCATATCCAGCGGTAATTCATTGATATTTCCTGAAGGAATTTCTATCGGCACAATTACTGATTATGAAATAAAAAACGGAGAAAGTTTTTATGTGCTTAAAGTGAAACTTGCCGTTGATTTTAATAGTCTGAACTATGTTTATATAGTTAAAAATTTGATGAAAGACGAACAGATAAAATTGATAAACGCAACGAAAGATGAATAACGATTTATTGAATAATATTATTCGTTTTATTTTTCTGGTTACCTTGCAGGTATTGTTGTTGGACCATATTCAGTTCGGTGGATTTATCAATCCTTATTTATATATTTTCTTTATTTTACTTCTTCCATTTGAAACACCAAAAGCATTGTTGTTAGTACTCGCATTTATTTTAGGATTTACAATAGATATTTTTTCAAATACGTATGGACTTCATGCTGCAGCAACAGTCTTTATGACTTTTTGGAGACCATCCATTTTGAAAAGAATATCTTCACGTCAGGCATATGAACCCGGTATGCGACCAGTGCTTTCAGATTTGGGATTTATGTGGGTGTTTTTTTATTCTTTTATTTTGATTTCAATCCACCATTGTTTTTTATTTTTTATTGAAGTCTTTTCTTTTAGAGATTTCTGGTTCACCTTTGGTAGATCTGTTTTCAGCATCTTATTTACATTGCTTCTCGTTATGTTAAGTCAATATTTTTTCTTTAAGAAAAAGAAATAATAGATTTTTAAATCTTACTTTTTCTCTGCAATTTAATTTCAACAAACCATTTTGGAACTGCATTCGCCAGTGTTATCAACACACACAGGATGATAATGATTGTTAATGAAAGATTAACACAACCTTGAAGAAAAGTTTTTTGTGAAGAAAGTTGTGGAAGATAAAGATTCATCATATTTAAAAATCCTGCGGAAAGCGTTGTGATTCCTACAAAAGTCAGAGGTATTATTGTAATCCATGCATATTTTGCCTTACCTTTATTGATAATATATGATGTGCCGACAGTCAATGCAATCGTTGCGAGAAGCTGATTTGCTGTGCCAAACATGGGCCAAATGGTCGAAATACTTCCTGTATAAATAAAATATGACCAAGCGAAAACTATCACCGAACTAGCGATAATATTGCCTGGTAGCCAGTCTGCCTTTGCAAATGGTTTATAAAATTTACCTAATGCTTCCTGCAAAAGAAAACGACCAATGCGAGTTCCAGCATCAATCGTTGTAAGAATGAAAAGCGCTTCGAACATAATGGCAAAGTGATACCAATACGACATCAATGATTTTAATCCTGGAATAGATGAAAAAATCTGAGCCATACCAACAGCCAGAGAAACTGCACCACCAGTGCGTCCTGTGATTTTTTCTCCTACCTGATTTGATAACTCAACTATATTTGATTGTGTAAAACCCATGGCATGTAAGTCAGGAAGTACCTTAATTAATTTATCAGCCGGAACATTGATAATAAAGTAATCCAAAGGGAAAAGGCTGGAAGCAGCGATTAATGCCAGAATACTGACCATACCTTCTGTAAGCATTGCACCGACTGCAATTGGTTTGATATGCAAATGCGAGCTTAACATTTTTGGCGTTGTTCCGGAACTGACAAGCGAATGAAACCCTGAAATAGCGCCACAGGCAATGGTAATAAAAAGATAAGGGAATAATGTACCGGGAATTATTGGTCCACCGCCATGAATGAATTTTGTGAATGCTGGCATCTTCATTTCCGGTGCTACGATGATGATACCTACCGCCAACATGCCAATTACACTTATTTTCATTATAGAACTGAGATAATCGCGAGGAGAAAGCAAAAGCCAGACTGGCAATACAGATGCACATAAACCATAAATTGCCAACAGGATTGTTAAAGAATTATGATTGAATGAAAACCATGAAGCATAAGGCGATGAAGGAATATAACGTCCAAAAATAACAGCAAAGAAAAGTAATGATACGCCAATGATTGTAGCTTCAATTGTTTTCCCTTTCCGAAATTTAAACATCCAAAGTCCCATAAATATTGCAACAGGAATAGTGGCTGCAATTGTAAATGTTCCCCAAGAACTTTCAGTAAGCGCATTGATAACAGCGAGACCGAGACCAGCCATTGCAACTATAATTATGATTAAAATTGCAATAGAAACAATATGTCCGCTGGTTTTGTTGATTTCTTGTTTTGCAATTTCCGCAATAGATTTTCCATCATGTTCAACAGAAGCTGCAAGAATGACCAGATCATGTACAGAACCTGCCATGACAGCGCCTACTAACATCCATAGAAATCCAGGCATATATCCGAATTGTGCTGCTAATACAGGTCCAACAAGCGGTCCGGCGCCAGCAATCGCTGCAA
>Ga0118677_10012853_pt1 | contig 12192 bp, 4 predicted proteins | sample AliMusrvi5mmetaG_FD_86154 | JGI IMG/M metagenome (GOLD analysis project Ga0118677, IMG submission 86154)
GGTTAAAACTATTGGAATAGACGACCACCGCGACACCGGTCGGGGTATAGGTTAAAAAATCCCCACACCATTGCGGATTGTCTGTAAGCCAAAGCGGCAATGCCCCGTTCACGAGATTCGTCCCTGCCGTGAAGAGAACCTGTCTTGCTCCTCCATAGGGTGAACCACTTATACTGAGCGTTCCAAGACCGGAGCGTACCAACGGGCCTGCAGACAGGATGTTTGTGCTGTTTGCGTTTAATGCGGCAAAGTTAATCGCGCCGCCACCGACTGCCGTGACAGTCCCAACCGTTGTTGTCCACGCCACGCCGGCGGGAGGTGATTGGAGCGCCAATATCGGCTGCCCAAAACTGCCGTACTCATAGGATTGCCCGCCACCGCCGATGGTGAGCCACCCGCCGCCAAGAACATTGCCACCGCCGTAGGCATTAATTGGCCCATTCTGAATCACCAGCCCAGGGAAGGAACTGGCGGAGTTGGAGAGCGTTACAGTTGATGCTCCGCACTTGGTCACCGTATAGGCTCCGGTGATCTTACCCGTCACGATCAAGTTGGCGTTATCAACATGAAACTCCACATTACCCCCCAGGTTGACATCGGAATAGAGCCAGCCACCGGCACTAGCACTCAAATAATTCCCTGCATGCGGGATGACCGTACTTGGGTAAGTGGAGATGCCGTTGTTCAGCGTCAATGGCGCCGTACCGGGCAGCCAAGTGTTGTAGTTGCCTAAAATCATCCATCCGGCCGTGACGCCGTTGACGATCGCCGTGATGGAAGTGTCTCTGAACCAGGCATTGTTGCCGTTAGTCCAAACAGTGGGGGTAGTCGTCCCGCTGACGGCCGGGGACCAAGCCGCCGTGACAGTATCCCAGTTGGTCATGGTTCCCTGAGTTCCTGCCGCCGTTCCGCTATCCCACCACTGGTCCGCGGCCTGCGTAACCGGAACGAATAATGTTGCCACCATGGCGATACACACGACTACCCATACACCTAGTTGCTTGCTCTTCATTGTGCCCCTCCCCGTTAGTTTCTTCATCCTGATAATTCCACCCCTTAAATCGACTTCATTCACTTATAAACTGTCTCGTTTAGGTCTGCGGCGGCCAGCGGCGTGGCCGCCCTACCCATTCGATCCCCGGACTAGCCGGAATCAATATTAAGATTTCCTCACGCGAAGCCGCGAAAGCGCGAAAAGAGGTTTTGAGTTTCAATGCCCTCTCACTCTTTATTTTCGCGGCTTCGCGCCTTCGCGTGAGTCCCTTTTTTTCGGATTATTGAATCTCTCCTTCTCTCAGTGTGCGCCTTTATATTTGATTCCCTGCGCCGGCAGTCCGTTGGCATCAGCCAGACGGAAGTAAAGCCGCCACGATTCGGAACCATGGCTCAATTTGATCAAAACTTTGTTCTCACCCTTCTTCAATTTCACCGGTGTCCAGTCCTGGTCCCGATAGGCCAGCCGCCAGCCGCGGTTGAAGACCAGGCGTTCGCCGTTGATCGCCACGTTGAGACGTTCGTCACTGCCGGTTAACAGGTTTACGGTCTGGTCGGTCTCCGAGATGATGGAGGCCGCAAGATAGGCGATAACGGCGCGAGACGGCTCAAAATGCTCGATGAGCGAAAGCGCCTGATCCGACATCGCCGGCTGGCCATCCGCCAGGAGCGGACGCCATTTTACCGGCGCGGGCACAAAGCCATTTGTCCCCTGCGCCACTCCCTGGTAGGTCGCCTTGAGATCCAGACCTTTTTCAGGCCCGAAATCCTTCAAATGGAAATTGACGCTAGAGAATTCGGCGTTATCAAAAGGCCCAACGGCATACCAGTCCTGGAAAAATTCAGGGTTGGTTTCCGCACTGGTCTTCGCCCAAAGCGCATCCGCCACCAGGAGCCGGGGCGCCACCTCTTTGCCTTTGACACCCTCATGCAGGGGAATGAACCAGCCCTTGCGGTCATTCAGGTCAACCCGGCTCAGTTTTGTGACAGGCTGATTGTTGAGGATCACCATCGGGGCATCGCGGAAACCATCCAGCACCAGAGCCCGGGCCATGTCGGTCCGTTGCTCCTGCCCCGGCTTGAGTTGATAGTCGATCCATAACTTCTTCTCCTTGGGTTGGGCCCTGACGCGAAGCAACCCGACGCGTCCATCGGCCAGGACTTTCGAGCCATCCGGCAGTGTGAACTTCCAGAATATCGGGTCGGGTAGCGGATTGTAGCCGGTGTACGTTCCGCTCTTGGTTTCCGCCAGGAGATAGGTGCGGTGATTCTTCTCGGACTCCACGACAGCGCCGGCCTTCTCAATCCGGCCGCCCATGCCCTGGACACTCCACGGCGTATCGCGCTGAATACTCAGCGGATAGCCGTAGTCCTCGCGCCCGTTGACGCGGATGTATTTGGGACCCGCATCTCCACCCATCAAGGTCTGGCCCTGATCCCACACCCGATAACCCATTTCCAAGGTGTCCTTTCCACTGCGGTAGGCCATGTCGTACCAGCGTTTTTCGGCGTTCCACGCGCAGAGAAGTTTCGTCTCCGTCATGTGTTTTCGGAAGCTGTCGAATGAGCCATACTCGGTCTCGTCCCCGATCTCGATGACGAAGCCCGCCGTCGCCCGGCGATCTTTGTTCGTGTACCAGTCGTCCAGATTCAGCCCTTTTGAACTGCGGTAGATAAAGGCATGGACATAGATGGCCGGCCACTCGTAGGCGACTTCGATTTGCTGGTCGCGCTCCAGCGGATCAAGCACCACCGGGCGGATTGCGGTGTAGGTCACTCCGTCTCTGATGAGGATCGTTTCCCCGTCGTGGGTAAACACGGAATTGGAGCCGGTCACCAGATAGCGTTCCCATCTGAATTTTGGATCGGGGTTAACGGGTGAAGCATTGCCGGAAAGTGAATCGACCTTGCGATCACCGATCCACACTTCACGTTTCGACACATCGCCGAAGGTGGTGATGGTAATGGCGGCGCCGGACGCGTTGACCGATTGCGGATTGTAGCTCACATCCTTACTGCGCCAGCCACCGGCGTAGTCGGGATTGGGAAGAGCGCGCATGTTATCGCGCTTCGGCTGGCCCCCCATGGCCAGAATCTTGCCGCCGTGCTGAACCGCGGCCACCTGAACAATCGCCTGCGCAAACACACCGTTGACCGTGTAACTCATCTGCAGAGTGGACAGTTGTTCCATGTTCGTCACGACGCCAGCCTCGCGCCGCCACTGCGCCGTGATGGGCGTGACAGGCAATATATAGCCGTGCTGTTCCGTGCGTGACCCGAGCGCATAATGCTGTCCGAGCGAGTGGACGTGCCACCCCGAGGGCTCGTTATCTGGCGCAAAATTCCACCATCGCGCATAGGTCATCCATGGAAGCGGCTTGTCATCCACGATGTTGGCCCACTCCTCAGGCCCCCAGGGCATGAGGAGCGCATACCGTGCAGGCGGCCCCTCGTCGCCAAAAACCTGGATGTGGTGCATGTCGGCGCCCGGTTTGTTCATGTCGAGATGAATCAGCGCGCCTTTTCGTGAGAGGGCGTGGACCGCGTGGTAGGGACCATCCTGGTAAAGCATCTGGTACTTCAACTCACCGCGCCCCATGGGATAGGTCAGCCGTTTGAGGCCGGGGTGAAAGACGCTGATCAACTGCTCCATCTGGCGGTCGCGGGCAATTTCGCCCATGAGCCGCTCGAAAGGATCGTCCGCATACTGGGTGATAATTCCAAGCCCCGCCACCGAAATCGCCTGGTAGTAGGTGTCACCCACCTCCTGGTTGGCGCCGTTGTAGAAACCCCAGTTGCGCAGCACCAGGTTCTCCACGCCGTACAGGGCATCAGCCTTGACTCCCGCCGCCTGGAGCAGGTCGCCGGCCAGGGTGGCGCCGGCGATGGAGTTGATGCTGAAGTTCTGTGTGCCGATACTGCGGGGGTAGGAACGAAAGTAGGAGCGTTGAGGGGGCGGGTTCTCGTTGTTTTCAACGTCCGGATGCATCCAGCCCGCCCAGTACACCCGGGCATAGTCGAGTACAGCGGGCGGAAAGAATTCGGCCAGCGCACGAGGGGCAAGGGCGAAATCACTCGTGAGATGTCCTTCCCACTGATGCGGGGGACGGAGGAGATAAGAAGCCAATTCGCGGAAATACTTGTTCGTGTCACCGTTGACCAACCCGTCGGCATTGAACCGTCCGAGGTTCCAACCCCGGATGCCCGCCAGCTCGTTCCGGCGGGTCCACATCCAGTCCGGCATGTCGGCGGGCTTCGTTTGAAAGTGCTGAATTTTCGTCTCCCAATCATCCGGCAGGCGCATGGCCGGGCGCCCCTCGGGGTTGGCCTTCAGCTTGGCGGCCAGCGCATCGAAGTCCAGGGGAGGCGGAAGCTTTATGGCGTCTCCCTTCAACGCTTTGCGGAAGACAATGCGCAACGAGGGCGGGCACACCCAGATCTTCATGTAGCCTGTGGAAACACGCCAGGAATATTTATCGAACCAGCCACCCTCCTGGCCGTTGTATTTCAGATCCACCAGTTCAAGTTTCTGGACGGCGAAGCCCTGCTGCTCAAGCGCTCGCAGGCGTGTGCCGAGGTCATGGCCGTAGAGCGGATTCGAAAGGACCGCGGTGATGTCGATCGCCGCCCGGGGACTCTTCGCGTGCAATGGAAGGGGACCGCAAACCGTGGCCAGACGATCCCTGCCGTCCGACCAGCCGCAGATTTTGTCCCAGAAGCCAACCCCATTGATGAACGCATTGGCCGTGGGCAGGGTATTGGTATTGGCCGCACTCCACGGTTTCAAGACTCCCCGAGCCAATGCCGACCACTCGCCGGGGCGCTGGGTATACTCGGTCTCCGCCCCCCAGCCATGTCGTCCGCGCTCCGGACCGGCGCCTTCCTGCTTTTTCCACTCAAGCACCAGTTCGGCTTTTTCAATGGTATAGCCTTCGCTCAGTTTGGCCTGAATGGTCTCGGCGGCACCGGGAAAACGGACCAGCATCGGACGGATTGCATCAAAATACCGTTCACCCGGAAACCCCTTATCCCAATTCACTGGATCCAGAACGGCGGTCTCCACGTTGGTGATAGTGACAACCGGTTCGGTCGCCTCCGCCCTCGCCATGCTTGTGGTCAAGCTTACGGTGACCGCGAAAACAAGTCCTGCCATCCATCTGCTTGTCGTTGTCATGGATAAATTTCGGGGTTCTCTCCTTACTTGATCACGATGAGGTTTCACGCTACCGCATCGGCGAATTTCGCACCATGATTATATCATCATCTTGTAGCACGATATTTTGAAGCAGGAAATCCGTCTGCCCTGACTCACCTGCACGTTCGCACAACGCTTAAGCTCTGGGTTTCCTTTGAATGTTTGCATTATGGCCGTGACTTCATCTTTGCTTCATGCCTATTTTAATGCCCAATCAAGTACACAAGGAACTGACATGATTAGCTATCCTTCAATTATCCCCCGGTTTTCCCATATGTTGCACGGTGGAGATTATAACCCGGATCAGTGGCTGGATCGTCCAGAGATGATTGAGGCCGATTTCCGGTTGGCCCGTGAATCCGGGGTGAATACCTTTTCCGTTGGCATTTTCGCCTGGGCCGCATTGGAACCGGTGGAAGGGCATTTCGAGTTCGGTTGGTTGGATCGGATCATGGATCGTATGGCAGAGCAGGGGATGAAAGCCGTGTTGGCCACTCCCTCGGGAGCCAAACCCAACTGGATGGCTTTGAAATATCCCGAAATCCGGCGTGTGCAGCCCATGGGGAATCGCGAGCATCAGGCCGGAAGGCATAATCATTGCTTCACCTCGCCGGTCTATCGGGAGAAAGTGACGCTCATCAATACCAAACTGGCGGAACGCTATCAGGCACACCCGGCCTTGGGCCTCTGGCATCTCTCGAACGAGTACAGTGGTGACTGCCACTGCGAACTTTGTAAACGGGCCTTCCAAACCTGGTTGCAACGCAAATACGGATCCCTGGATCAGCTCAACCGGGCTTGGTGGACTGCCTTCTGGGCGCACACTTACACTGCCTGGGACCAGATTGAATGGATCGACAACAGCGTGCATGGGCTGGTGCTTGACTGGCGGCGATTCGTTTCCGATCAGACCGCCGATTTTATGTGTTGCGAACTGGCGCCGCTCAAGAGGTTTGCTCCGCATATTCCGGTCACCACGAATTTGATGGGTCTCTTCCCCGGTCTTGATTACCGCCGGCTTGCCCCGCATCTCGATGTCATTTCCTGGGATTGCTATCCCGCTTACCATGCCCGTCCCGACATGATATCCACAGCCTCCTATATTTCCTTCCAGCATGACCTTAACCGTGGTTTGAAACAGGGGCGGCCGTTCTTGATGATGGAATCCTCTCCCTCGGCCGTGAACTGGATGGGGGTGAACAAATTATTGAAACCCGGAATCCATCGGCTTAAGTCATTACAGGCGGTCGCCCATGGGGCGGACAGCGTGCAGTATTTCCAGTGGCGCAAAAGTCGTGGTAGCGCGGAAAAATTTCATGGCGCGGTGGTGGATCATGTCGGTCATGCCAACACGCGGGTGTTCCGCGAAGTTGCAGAGGTGGGGGCGGCTCTCAAGCAGTTGGACGGTGTCGTCGGCTGTTCTACGCCGACGGAGGTCGCCCTGATTTATGACTGGGATTGCCGGTGGATTTCCGAGGAAGCCGCCGGGCCAATTAAGCCCAATGGCTCATTGTACGAGGATTGCGCGGTAGGGCATTATCGTGCCTTCTGGGCTCAGGGAGTCCCTGTCGATGTGATGGGTTCCGAGGACGATTTTTCCGGCTACAAACTGTTGATTGCCCCGATGCTCTATCTGCTTAAACCCGGGGTGGCCGAACGCCTGAATGCCTTTGTGAAGGCGGGCGGAACCCTTGTGGGAACCTTTCTTACCGGGATAGCGGATGAGAATGATTTGGTGTTTGAAGGCGGGTGGCCTGGACCCTTGCGCCCACTCTTCGGTATCTGGGCAGAGGAGATTGACTACCTCTATGCGGATGAATCCAATCGACTGGTGCCGCTCCCTGCTGCCGGACTGAAGGGCGGCTATGACGTCATTCGTGTGTGCGACCTGATTCACGCCGAGACGGCGCAGGTAGCGGCGACTTACGGAAAGGATTTCTATGCCGGCCGCCCTTGTCTGACAAAGAATGCCTTTGGTGCAGGTGTGGCCTGGTATCTGGCCACGGCCCCCGAGCAACACTTCCTGGATGAGTTTTATGCCGTCCGTATACGAGAGCTCGGCCTGCGCCGGGCTTTGTCAGGGCCGTTACCGGTGGGAGTGACCGCGCAACTGCGAACCGATGGGACGAATGAATATGTTTTCCTGCTGAACTTCACGGGTGAGCAGCAGCAAGTGAATCTAGGGGACAAGGCGTTTACCTGTGTCCTCACTGGCAGGCCATTGGCCTCTGAATGCCAGCTGGAGCCGTACGGGGTGCAGATTATGGTCCATTCAGAACATTGTTCGAAAGAACGGATGACATAGTCCACTTTGAATCTTTTTTCAGACCACCAAAGTTATTTTCTTCATTGCCCCGTTCCTAAGGGGCTCAGGCTCCGCGTGATAATTTCTGAATTCTCTGGATTTCTTCATTTCTTAATCAGTGGTGCACAGCTCTCTGGGGTGCGGTTTGCGGGAAGCCTGACGGAATTGACATGCGCCCGGCAGGTAATTTTTTTCATTCATCACTTGACAAGGCGGCTAACACTTTCTAATGTTCTATGTATCAATTGAAGAGTCGTGTAGCAATATGAATGCCGTTGCCCGCAAAAAATTTGGGAAAATCGATCATCCGCTGGATCGACACAGCGAGATTGTGAATGATTTGATCCGGGATATTGTGAGGGGACACTATCCCCCCGCCAGCCGGTTGCCACGCTGGCGCGAACTCACGGCGCGGTACGACACCACTTTGGCCACCGTTCAGAAAGCGCTCGGACGGCTCGATGAGTACGGATATATCCAACGCGGTGGTTGGCATGGCATCCGCGTGGTTGAACATCCCCCCCATCGGTATAATTTCGGACTGGTGTTCCCGGAACAGGGCGATGCCACCCACCACTTTGCCTCCCATTTCAAAACCACCCTCGCCCTCGCGGCGAGTCAGGTGAGTAACATTGGCCCCCGCCGCCTGTCAGTCTATGAAGGCGTGAACAATGACCGTAGCGAACAGTGGAATAAGCTGGCTTCCGACTTGAACGCGCGACGGGTGGCCGGGTTGATCCTGACCGACCCGCGTATTGCGGAAAGCCCGCAATTAATTGCGTTACTGCACGCCTCGAAGGTTCCCGTTGTGGCCTTGCTGAGGTATGTGAATCTGCCGGGAACTACGCGCATATTAATGCAAGTGGCGGATTTTATGGAACGGGCTTGCGCCTGTCTGAAGGAGCAGGGTCGGCGGCGGGTGGCGCTGGTTTCGGTCAGTGCCGCCGGTCCGGGAATGTGGGCTGCAGCCGAGCCGGCGCTGGCAAGACATGGATTGGAAACCCGCCCGTGGTTGCGTGTTGATGCCACTACCGAGTATGCCTCTGCCATACGACCCGTGATGCAGATGTTGTGCCGGTTGCCGGAAAATGACCGTCCCGATTCCATCATCATCACCGACGACAATCTTGTGCCCAATGCCACTGCTGGCCTCGCTGAAGCCGGTATTCGAACACCCAAGGATCTGGCCATTGTGGCGCATGCCAATTTCCCGCTGCCGACCGCCAGCGCATTGCCGGCCGTGCGACTGGGTTTTGACGTGCACCGGGTGGTTACCACCTGTCTTGACGCGTTGGATCAACGCATCCGTGGCGTCAATGTGCCTGAGTCGATCATCATTCCTGCCGAATTTGAAGAGGAAATGAACGTAAATCGTAATTAGTGAGGAGTCGCATGTCCGTTCCCAGTCAGACTGAACAAGCCTATCTTGACAGTGTCGAAAAGACACAAGCCCGGCGTATCAAGTGGTGGAAGGATGCCCGCTTTGGCATGTTTGTCCACTGGGGCCTTTACTCCCAATTGGGACGCAACGAATGGGTCATGAACATGGAACGTATTCCCATCAAGGAGTACGAACCGCTCGCCGATACCTGGAAGCCGAAACCCAACTGCGCCCGCGAATGGGTGGCCCTGGCCAAAAAAGCCGGCATGAAGTACATGGTCCTCACGGCCAAACACCACGAGGGTTTCTGTCTCTGGGATACAAAAATGACGGACTTCAATGCCGTGCAGCGCGGCCCCCGCCGGGATCTGGTCCGGGAATATGTCACCGCGGCACGTGAAGCCGGACTCAAGGTCGGTCTCTACTACTCGCTGATGGATTGGCATCACCCCGATGGCATCCGTTGCGCCAAGGACGAAGAAGCCCGTAAGCGGTTTGTGGCCTTTACCCAGGGTTGTGTTCGCGAATTGATGAGCAACTACGGCAAGATCGACATCCTCTGGTACGACGTTTCCTGGCCGTTGACATCGCCTCAGGCCTGGGAAAGCCACCGCCTGAATGCCATCGCCCGCGAGTTGCAGCCCCACCTCCTGATCAATGACCGCGCGCAAATCCCCGAGGATTTCGGTACCCCTGAAGAGCACATCAAACCGGCCATCGGTGACCGTTCCTGGGAAGCCTGCATGACCTTCAACGGATCCTGGGGCTGGCAGCAAACTCCGCCCGAAGACTGGCTGTCTTCCCGCAAGGTGCTCGACATGCTGCGCACCTGCACCGCCGCCGGCGGCAATCTCCTGCTCAATATCGGACCGCACCCCGACGGCACGGTTCCCCATGAGGCGGTCGAACGCCTGACGGCGGTTGGCCAGTGGCTCAAGACCTACGGCGGCGTGGTCTACGGCAAGGTGGATCGCGCGACTGGCCTGACCTCCGCCCTTGGCAACTGGACCCGGAAGGGCAACACGATGTATTTCTGGTGCTCGCGCTGGCCGGGCCGTGAATTGGCCATCGGCGCCCTGACGGGCAAACTGGTCTCCGCCCAGATCTATCCCAATGGTAAGAAACTGCCCTTCACCCAGATCGGTGACCGGTTGCTCATCAAGGGTCTGCCTGAGAAATGTCCGGACCAAACCAATCAGGTCGGCATGATCGCCTTGACCTTCAAATGGCCCCCGTACCAGATGTTTAATGCGGGACCGGTGGCGCCGGACGTTCCCCCGCGGGATCTCTCCGGCAAATGGACTTCTCCCTACATCAGTGCCTGGAAAGTTTCCAAACTGTTACCCAAAACGGGTGACGTGACCACAGCGAAATGCGTCAAGGTAGGCAGCAAACTCGACTGGAAAAACGTTCGCGCCAGCCAACCCGAAGGGTTCCTGAACATCCACGACCTCTACGGGGAGCAGGATGGGCTTGTCTATCTCGGCAACAGCTTCACCGCCCCCCGCGCCGGGGTCTGGACCTTGTACGTGGGTCACGATGGCGGGGCCCGGGTATTCGTGGATGGCAAGACCGTGCTGACCGTGCCTGAGAAGTCGAACCCGGCGGTGCCAGGACGGTCCAAAGTTGATCTCCAGTTATCCAAGGGGAACCACGAGATCGTGATTGCCTTTGACACCGCCAACGGCAGCGGGTGGGGACTTTTCACCTGTTTCGAAATCCCCAAGAAATTCCGAGGCAAAGACAAACCCGTATTCCCGCAAACCATTTAACGGAATCAATGATTAAAAATGAAAAGGCTATCTGCATGACTCAACCATCCACTACCGGATGTAGGATGATGACGTGGCAAAGCCGAAAAGTGGAAGATCTACCACCCGCTTCGCTTGAGACACGGAGACACAGAGAATTCAAATATGGCGTATATTTCGCCCACGGAAATACCGTGGCCAAAATAAACGCCACGGTTTCTCGAAGGAATTCTTTGAGAGGGAGGAGTGTCGATAGTTCCTCTTCTTTCTCTTGGTATGGCTCCAAGAAACCGTCGCGGGATTTTTGGCTCGGGGTACTCCCCGAACGAAAATGCCGCGACATTCTCTTCTTGGGTTATATCTTCTCTGTCTCCGTGTCTCAAGCGAAGCGGGTGGTGAATCTGCTCTTGAATTTGGATACACAAGGGATTGCAGGTGGTTGAGTGAAGTGGATAGCTCTGAAAAAGAAAATGACAACAAATATGAGATCAACACGAAAACTGAAAACGGGACTTGCGTTAACTGCGGTGGGGATGATGGCTTTTGGCCTATCGATGACGGAGGCCGCCGAACCGGTGGTTACGCTCACCAACTCGGAAACTGCGGTTCTGGATCCGGCCAACTGGGACAAGAGTTTCCCGGGCGCACGGTATTTTGATGCCATCCGGCCCATGCTGGTCCGTTTCCCCGGCGCCGCCGAAACCATTCAGGCCAAATTGGCCGAAGGCTATACCATTGAAAAGGCCGAACTGGTGCTCGAGTGGGCCAAGCAGGAAACCGCCGGACCGGAGCGCGGACGATCCGGCTGGGGATCAGAGGCAGCGTATACCAATGATCCCGGTGAATGGTCGGCCCTGGCGCGGGGCGTGCTGAAACCCTGGAACGCCGCCACCAGCAATAGTGCGCCCACCGCCAATGCCTATGTCCAGGGCGGTGGCTTCTGGGATAAGATCTGCGGCTGGTCGGATGGCAAGGATCGCCTGGCCAACGTACTCGGCCCCCTGCCGCTGCATGCAAAAAGTCCCGTGGCGGCGCTCGACGTCACCTCGGTGCTTTCGGATCCGCTCTATGGTCGCGACCTCGGTGCCCGCCTGAGGGCGCTGGAGCAGCAGGGCTTCGCGGTGCAGAAACAGGAGTTGACGGATGTCAAATATAACAATCAGGCAGGCCAGTGGTTTGATGTCTATTCATGGACGGTCGGCACTGGCTATATGAAAATTTGGGTGAATTCGCCGTCGTTGCGGATCGTGTTCCGCAAAGACCCGAAGGGGAGCAGTGTCAAGCTGCCGTCGCCCCTGAACTTCGATACCTTTGCCGCTCAACTGAAGGCCAAACCCGAGGGACGTCCGGCCATGCGATTGCCTGACGATTGGGCCGCCAAAATGCAGCGTTTCAACACCAAGCCGGCGGACATGCCGGACTGGATGTGGACCCGCCGGAACGAATTGGTCGGCATCTGGGGTTGGAACCTTGGCCGGTTCAATGCCGACGGTCTGATCAACGGCGACACGAACAAGTTCTTCCGTGCCATGTCCTCATTGCTTCTCGAACCGCCGCATACGTGGGA
>Ga0118677_10012854_pt1 | contig 12191 bp, 9 predicted proteins | sample AliMusrvi5mmetaG_FD_86154 | JGI IMG/M metagenome (GOLD analysis project Ga0118677, IMG submission 86154)
CTTCACAAGCCTGGGAAGGGGGATGGGGGATGGGTTGAAATGGGCAAAAATCAATTTCATGAAATAAAGATACGCAACCTCCTTGCGCGATGTCATATGCAGATTTGTCCGGCCGATTATATAATGGTTTGAGGAGGTGCGTTATCAGCGCTTTGGTTTTCCTCGGTAAAAATATTCCAGACGGCACACCGGTTTACCTCGATTTTTCAGGCCCCCTGACGGGGCACAGCCTGATCTACAATGCCGAAAAACTTTGGGCAGAAGGCCTGGCGCTGCGCCTGGTTCAGGACGCGCTGGCCGAGACCCCGGATATGGAATTTTTAGTCATCAGCCGCGATATAAAACGCTGGGAGTTTGCCCTGTCTTCCGCACATTGCTACGCCGTCCTTTCCCCGGACAACCCTCTTTTAGCGCGTGAGATCAGGGATATCAGCAGCGCTGTGCACGTCAATGTTTTTAACCGGGTGGAAAACCCTGCATCTGTCCTGGTCGTGATCGATCAACTGGTCGATTTTTGTAAAAATGCGGGCACCCCGGTGATGGACCTGCTGGATTACCTGTTAAAATTTGGCAATTTGGGAGGCGCCCATCTCCTGGCTGCTGCGGATAATGAAGGTATTATCAAAAACGACGCGGTCGTCAAAGGTTTTTCAACCTGGATTGTTGGCAGAACAAGGATAGCTTATATTAAAGCCGTTTTTGATATTGCCGAATTTGAAACCGAATCTTTTGGCGAACGCGATTACCTGGTGAAAAACCAGAGGGGGTTGACCCGCTTCGTCGAAGTGGCCTGCTGACCGCCCGCGAAACGCAAATGAAACGTATGCGGTCTGGGCCAGCCTGGTGATGCGTGAGAAATACCCCCAACTTATGTGTTATTTAGTGTTCATTTGCCAGCATGATCTGTATTCCCAGCTTGGTTAAGTCCAGGCGCAAACTTGCCGGCAGTGCGTCATCCGTGATCAGCTTGTGGACCACGCTCAAGGGCGCAACCTGAACCAGGGAATCCGCCCCGAAATAGGTGGTATCGGCCAGCAGGATCACTTCGCGCGAGGATTGGATCATGGCCTGCTTGATTGTGACTTCTGAAATGTTGGTGTGTGAAAGGCCAAAATTCAGGGTAATACCCGTGATCATTAAGAATAATTTATCCGCGCGCAATCCGCGCAGGGTTGCTTCTGCCGGGGGGCCGACCAGAAGCTGGCTGCTGCTGCGGTAAACCCCGCCCGTACTGATCAGGATGTTATCCGGATTTTTTTTCAGGATGTCAAACACCGTCATGGAATTGGTGATAATGGTCAGGCCTTTGCGGGTCTCCAGAATTTCGGCCAGGTAATTTGCGATCGGTCCGCCGTCAAGAATAATGACTTCATTCGAATGCACCTGGTCTGCCGCCAGCCTGGCGATCAACCTGCGGCGCTGATCCACTTCATCCTTTAGATTTTGTTCCACATCCACAATTTCATAATCAATCCGGTAGCGCCTGGCGTGCTCCCGCATGCTTTGATCGAGATTTTTATACCATTCGTGTTCGGCAAAAGGGATGAGAAAGCCGATTCGTTTGGGGAAGTGGGTATCCTTATTATTCCAATGTTTCGGGTCGAGCTGGAAGGGGATTTTTAAGCGCTCAGAGGCTACCTCTGTGCGAATCTGCCAGCCCTGGCTGGTATGCGTATAGAAATCGTATACTGTTTCGCTGGTCAGGATGACGTGCGGTGTGACGACCTGGTTGGGCAGCTTTTGATGATTAAAAATGGCGATAGCGGCTTCAATGCAGCATGGGCCGACAATTTCGGGAAACATGGCCAGGCCGGCTCTGACATAAGAAGGGCTGGCAATTAACCGGTCTTTCATAGAGTTTCCTTCAAGCCCGAAGGGGACAATGATCATCTTCTCGGGTGAAATGTTCATTTGCTGGCAGGCGCGTATGGCGCCTTCTGCAACCGAATCGTTGATGGCAAAAATGAGGTTTATCTGCGGGTAGACAGCAAGCGCATCCAGTGTAAGCTGGTAAGCGATATCGTAGAGACACTGGGTATCGATCGAGAGCAGAAAATCTGCTTTGGGAAGAACTTCTTGTAAACCGATTCTAAAACCACGGCTGCGCTGGGACGTGTTGGTAAGGTGCGCGGTTAAATCCAGGCCGTTCAGAACGCCATTAAAGTGTTCAATCGCAAACTGTCCTACCCAACGCCCCAATTCCAGGCCGGATTGATAATTATCCACAGCTACAACGGATTCTTCAGGGCGGATTGCCTGTGATTCGGCAATGATCGGGATGTTATTTTTTGCAATCCGGTGAAGCAGTGCGCCGTCATGCTTGGGGTTGACGGAAGTTGCAATGACCACATCGACGCGTTCCAATAACGAACCCACGGGACGGTCCGTAAGGATGGTCTCGTCCGGTTCAACCGCTTCGTCCTTGCGCAGGGCTGCTGCCCCGCCGTAGACGCGCTGGACCCGGCAGGCTTTGTCCAGGGCAATTAAATCGCGCCGGATGGTCATTTCTGTTACAGAGCACAAACGGCTTAATTCAACTACAGAAAGAAACCCGCGCTCGTTGATTATGTTCACAATTTGTTCTAATCGATTGTTTATTACCATGCTGTTTTTTCTCGGGAATGTTGATCAGGATGTTCTCGTCTCAGTGGAATAAGATCGGTCCAGAAAACAGGGTAGGATAATCTGCCTGGTGAATCTGGAAACTGAATGGCTGTGCATGGAATAATGGTATCCCACCATTTCTTTTCGGTATATCCCCGGTCCTTTGATCCAGCCCTGTAATGAGGAAGGGGTAGGTGCTAACACCTGTTTTACGCTGCTGCTCGCAATTTTCCATCGAAAGAGGTTGTTGGGCGCAAAGTGCGGCAAATTTTGCCTTGATATATAATTTATTCTGCCTGTAAATTCCTGCTGCGGGTTAAATACCCCTTTTTTATATTTTAACATATTTTGCCCTTATCTCTCGCTGCTGTTTACAACTGGTACCTGAATCCAGAAATCGACCTGTCAATTTTCCGAATTCCCGGTTTCTTGCAGAAGCAGCCCGATCGAATAATTTGTTTGTCTTTTCCATTATCCCGCATTACTAAATTATTCTTAATCATATTGCTTTGTTAACCTTGTTTATATTATACCGCACAAAATGTTTGTTTAAACCTTAAAAATTGCTAAAAATCATGTTCGACTTGTTCAAAGTCATTGACATTGCGTTTTCCGTGTGCTATTATCTAGAAACGTTGTTATAAAAGTAAAACAATGTGTTAATTGGAGCGAACAAAAATGATTTTGGTTCGCTTATATAGTCCAGAAAATGGAGGTGGATTAGTCAAAAAGTATTTGGTGTCGTATTTGCTTATAGCCACCTTTTTGTTCGTTATTTGTTGTCAGCGTTTTCTAGCCCAAAATAAAAAAAAGGAGATTTGAAGAAAATGAAATTGAAATTGCTCAACTTCTTGTTTGTCATCGCCTTATTACTGGCCGCCTGTGCTCCCGCGGCTACCTCCACAGCGGCACCTGCCGCCCCGGCCGCGCCTGCCGCCACAACGGCTCCCGCTGCACCTGCCGCTCCGGCTGCCACCGGCGGAGCAGTCACCCTTGAATTCTCCCAGTGGTGGGAGCCCGAACTCAAGGCTGGCGCTTTCAGAGCCCTGATGGACCAGTTTGAAGCTGCCAACCCGGGCATTAAAGTAAAATTGATCAGCGGCCCATATGCCGATACCAAGACACAGGATGTCGCCAATGCTGCTGCCGGGACCATGTCTGACGTGGTGGGTCTCGACGGAGCCTGGGTATCCGACTTTGTCAAGCAGGGCGCCATCGCCAACATGACCGACCTGATGAAAGCGGCGAAGTATGATGACAGCCAGCTTGCGTCACAGATCCAGGTCAACGGCGGTACATATATGATCCCGGTCGTGAACTTCGTTTATCCCGTCTTTGTCAACATGGACCTGATGACCGCTGCCGGCGTCAAAGCCGCCCCGACCACCCGCGCCGAATTTGCCGACGCTGCCAAGAAGATCACCAAAGCCGACAAGAACGTCTACGGTTGGGTTCTGCCCCTCTCATTGGACGCCCCCAACGGCATCCAGAATGATGTCATGTCCTGGTTATGGGCTTCCGGCGGAAGCATGATGAAAGACGGCAAGCCCAACCTGGTTGGCAACAAGGATGTGGTCAGCACGGTCGAGTTTGTCAAGAGCCTGTACGACGCCAAGGTCATCACCCCCGGTTCATTCACGATGAAGGAACAGGACAAGGTCGAAGAATTTACCAACGGCCGCGTGGGTATGATGATCGACAGCCTGGCCCACATCAACATGATCCGCACCAAGAACGCGAATCTAAAATTCGACATCACTGCCTTACCCGCTGTCGACGGCTACACTGGCAAACGCGGCCTGCCTTACGCTTCATGGGGCATCGGCGTCTCCGCGACCAGCGCCCACAAGGCTGAAGCCTGGAAACTCGTGCAGTTCCTCATGAGCCAGGACGTCAACTCCAAGTTATCCTCCATTGCCAACGCATTCCCCGGCAACAAGAACTCCACGCCTGATTTCGTGAAGTCCGATGCCCTCTTTGGCAAGGCGTTTGACATCTACAAAGCTGGCGTTCCCGCGAATGAATTTGTGGGTCTCCCGGTTGCTGAACAGCTGATGCGCTCTTTTGACGAGCAGTTCCAGGCCTACCTCAACGGTGATCAGAAAGTTGATGATCTCCTGAACAAGGCCCAGGCTGCCTGGATGAAGAATTTCTAAATAAATAATCAGGATTGAACTCTAGAGGTTGCAAGGCTATACTTGCTTGCAACCTCTAGAACTTAAAAATTTTCAAGCTCCAATATACGACAATATCCCTGTTAAAAAGGGGCAGGCTCCATGGTAACGAATAACAGTATTCCAGAAAGCTCAAAGAATCATTCCGTCCAGGTCTTCTATAAAAGACTTGTCCCGCTGGCTTATTTGTCCCCAACAATGATTTTGATGATCGTGTTGTTATTCATTCCCATTGTGATGGTCATCGGCTATTCCATGATGGATAATGTCATCATGGTTAAAAATTCGGTTTTTGTAGGGTTTGCAAATTATGTCACAGTTCTGACCGACGAGGTTTTCCAGGGCGCCATTTTAAATACGCTTTACTTCACGGTCATGAGCGTTGTTTTTCATTTGATTATTGGCCTGACATTTGCCATGCTCTTGAATACAAAATTACTCGACCCGGTCACGAAATCTCTTTTCCGGGTTGTTTATGTCCTCCCATGGGTGTTTACCGCGGTGATCATCGCCATATTATGGCGATTGATGCTTAATCCAAACGGCATTATCAATTATTTTCTCACCACAGTGAACCTGATCAGCGATAAAGTGGAATGGTTGAGCTCCACCAAGCTGGCGCTGCATTCGATCACATTTATCAATATTTGGGCGGGTTATCCCTTTTACATGGTCAGCCTGCTTGCGGGCCTGCAGGGCATTCCCAACGAGCTGTATGAGGCTGCCACGATTGACGGTGCCAACAGCACCCAGCTTTTCCGTTTTGTGACCCTTCCGCAGCTCAGGCCGATTATTATCAGCATGGCCATGCTCGACCTGATCTGGACCACGCAGCAGTTTACACTGGTCTGGATGACCACCGGCGGCGGCCCGATCCATGTGACTGAAATGCTGAGCACCTACACCTATAAACTGGCTTTCAGCTCCTATGAATTTTCTGCGGCATCGACAAGCGCAGTCATTATCCTGGTTATATCGATCATTATGGCCCTCTTCTATGTCAGATACCAGAAAGCGAGCGATGAATAATATGTTTTCTAAATCTGCCATTAAAAGAAAAGAATTAATTTCCAAAATCCTGGTTCTTATCGCCCTTTCGGTCGGGGCGATTTATGCCGGTTTCCCTGTTTTATGGATGCTGCTTTCTTCATTCAAGCCTAATACCGAGATATTTGCATATCCCCCCACTTTTATTTCGAAAACATTTTCCCTGGACGCATACGTTGCTGTTCTCACCGACCCGATCAGGGTGCGTTTCTTTCTCAACAGTTACCTCGTGTCTACGATGGTCACCATTATGACGCTGATCGTGGGTATCCTGGCGGCATACAGCTTCAGCAGGTATGATTTCAAACTTAAGAAACCGATCAACATGATTATCATCAGCGTGCAGGCTGTACCGCCGATCACCCTGCTGATCCCATACTTCAGCCTGATCGTGGCGCTGAAGCTGTATAACACGTATATGGCATTAATCCTGACCTATATGGTTTTCACTCTTCCGTATGCCATCATAATGATGACGGGTTATTTCAATACACTGCCCAGGGAATTGGATGAGGCGGTAAAGATTGACGGCGGAAGTTCTTTTACCGCCCTGTGGCAGGTGCTTGTCCCCATTTCGATACCGGGCATCGTCTCAACCGGCATTTATACATTCATGCAGGCCTGGAACGAATACCTGTTTGCGCTGACATTGACTAAAACGACAGACATGCGCACCGTTCCGATCGGGATTCAACTGTTGATGGGCCAGCATTCCTACAACTGGAATGAAATGATGTCCATGAGCATCCTCGGGTGCCTGCCCGTCTTAATCCTGTTCCTGTTTTTCCAGCGTTATTTTATCGCCGGTATGACAGCCGGTTCAGTAAAAGGTTAACCCCGGCCCTGATTATTTCTGGCTGTGAGTCTTGTGAAAAAGTTAAAGTTCAATCAGGTTGCTTTTGACCTGAATAATATCAAAACTATTTTTGGAGGTTAGTAACATGTTAGTGAATATGAAAGATTTATTGGCGGTAGCGCATAAAAATAATTTTGCTGTCCCGGCTTTTAACATCAGCAGCAATATGATTTTAACCGGCGTGATTGAGGCTTCTGAAGAAAAACGCTCTCCCCTGATCGTCGCAATCCATCCGGATGAGTTGAAATTCGTGCACCCTTCCTTTGTCAAGATGGCGATTGAGGAAGCTCATAAAGCCACTGTGCCCGTGTGTATCCACCTCGACCACGGCGCAGACATCAAAGATGTCATGATCGCGATCCAGGCTGGTTTTACTTCCGTGATGATCGATGCCTCACGCTTCTCGCTTGAGGAAAATATTGCCCTGTGCAAGCAGGTGGTCGAGATTGCCCACCCGGTCAATGTGTCTGTTGAAGGCGAATTGGGCACAATCGGCACAACCGGGCCTGAAGCTGAGGCAGGCACAGATGTGATTATCTATACCAACCCGGCCGATGCGGTGACCCTGGTGAATGCGTCGGGCATTGATACCCTGGCCGTTGCCATTGGCACTTCCCACGGCATTTATCCCAAAGATCGCAAGCCTGAATTAAAACTGGATTTGCTGAAAGTGATTGCTTCCATGGTCAATATTCCGCTTGTGCTGCACGGTGGTTCTGCCAACCCGGACAACGAAATTGCCGAAGCGGTCAAACTGGGCGTCAATAAGATCAATATTTCCAGCGATATCAAGGATGCTTTTTACCAGAAGGCCCGCCAGGTCCTTTCAGACCCTGTGATTCGGGAACCCAATTCCATCTACCCGCCCTGCATTGAGGCCATGAAACAGGTGTGCTACCACAAGATTGACCTCTTCAATGCAACCGGTAAAGCTGACCTTTATTAAATATCAGCCAGAGTTGGTTCCGGGGATAGCTTTCCCCGGCGAATGCAAAAGCTGACAAAAAAAACAGGAAGAAATTATGCTCCCTTTATTTAACGATAAAGGGAGCATATCGAAAATCCAGCGGAGAAATGGATCATGAAAGAAAAAATCGCTTTAGGGCTTGGGGATAATACGGATTACGAGTTGGTATGGAATTCTGGCATGTATGAAAGCCTCATAACCCGGTATGGTATCCATGATTCCGAGCTGTCTTCCAACATAGAGATCAATAGCGAGCGCGATCTGGTTGTGACCATCCTCAGTTTTTTAAAGTCTGGGAATGGCGGTGAGCGATTCGTTTCATCATCCGATATTTTGGAGAAGTTTTCGCAGAATTTTGATAACAAGATCACCCTCGGCGGGACTTCCATCCGCTCCGCGATTGCAATGCGGAAACTTGGCTATACTTCTGCGCTTCACCTGGTCACCATCAATGACCATGTGCGCCGGTTGATGCCGCAGGACAGCCCTTATGTTTGCAGCAATACCGAAGACAGCTCGTACCCGCATGTAATTATCCAGTTCCGCAAGGATACCCGCGTGAAAGCCGGCGATATTGATATCTGCGCTACGCGCTCAAACCGGATTATCTATGACAACGATGTTGACAATATTTTGATGAATCTTAACCGGGATTATTCCAGCCTGATTACGGAAGCAAGAGTCTTCTTGATTTCCGGTTTTAACGCGATGCAGAGCGAAGAACTTCTTTTTAACCGGCTGGAATCCACCCTGGAAATTATGAAAAGCCTGCCGAAAGATGCCCTGGTCTATTATGAGGACGCCTGTTTTTATAATCCGGACTTCAGCCCGCTTGTCCATTCCAGGCTGCTGGGTCGCATCGATATATTTGGGCTCAACGAAGATGAGCTGCAGTTGTACCTGGGGAGAGAGGTTGATTTGCTGGATGCTTTCCAGATGAAAGCTGCGTTGGAAGATATCCAAAAAATTATCCCTGTGCCGTTGATTGTCGTGCATTCGATGTATTGGGCACTGGCTTACGGCGAAAACGCGGCCCGGGTTTCGAATGCGCTCCACGGCGGTATTACCATGGCAACAACCCGCTTCCGTTTTGGAGACGATTTTACAGTTGATAACTACCAGGAAACGGGAAGCCTTGCCCCCAATCAAGCCGGGGCAAAATTTGCAGGCGAGATTCAGAAACTGGTGGGCGATAAAATCTGCTGTAAGCCCGTGGTGCATGTTGAAGAATCAAATGCGACCACCATCGGCCTTGGGGATGCATTTGTGGGTGGGTTCCTGCCAGGGCTTCTTTGATAAACGAAGGGATCAGGCTGCAGACCGCCCAAGGATGGGGCGGCAAGAATGTTCGCAAGGCCCAGAAATAAGAGACTTATTAAATTGAATTCAAAGTAAATGTCTGGTTATTAAGAATAAAAAAGAGAGGTTGGCTCATGAAAAGATCAAGGATTAATGAAATCATTCTTTCGGCTGATGCGTTTATTCGCGGCCACGGTTTTATCCTGCCGCCCTTCGCCTATTGGACGCCTGAAGACTGGCAAAAGAAGGGGCCGGAGGTGGCGGAAATTCCGACCAATTCCCTGGGGTGGGATATTACTGATTTTGGATCGGGAGATTTTGATAAGACGGGCCTTTTCCTTTTTACCGTGCGAAACGGGCACCATGCTCACCCGAATTTAAAACCCTATGCAGAAAAGATCATGATATCTGAGGAAAACCAGGTCACCCCGATGCATTTTCATTGGAGCAAATCGGAAGACATCATTAACCGCGGGGGCGCCAAACTGGCGATTGAGTTATACCAGGCAACCGCCGACGAAGCCCTGGATGAAGTAACCACCGTCGCGGTCTCAGTAGACGGCGTGCAGCACCAATTTAAGCCGGGAACCATTCTGGAACTTGAACCGGGCGAAAGCATCACCCTGACACCGCGGCTTTACCACCGCTTTTGGGGTGCAGGCGGGCGCGTCTTGATTGGCGAGGTGTCAGCCGTAAATGATGACCACAAAGACAACCGTTTTCTTTTATCACAGGGGCGCTTCCCGACGATTGAAGAGGATGCGGAGCCCATTCATCTCCTGGTGGAAGATTATAAAAGGTATTATCGCGCGTAAAAAAGGTGGTTCACTGTCAATCGCCGTGGGATTTTGGGAGTAATTTTGGGTAAAGCCCAAAATTACTCCCAACTATTTTACCCACCACAGTAATTGCCAATGATTCGGCTTTTACTCTGAATAAATAACCAGTCACAAATCAGCCAATTTAGAATAATTTCAATAACATACTCCAGGGTTTAATTTTTTATTCGATTTGTTTGGGGAATATCCTCAATCTTAAGGATAAAGATTTCATCCAACAATTTGATGCAATTAAACCTGTAGAACGATAAAATGATATACACGAATAAAATTGGAGGAAGATTATGACGGAATTGGCGAATCAAAATGCTGCCGGACAGAATGTGAAGCAGATCACCAGCCAGGTTAAAGCTGGCATCTGGTTGATGCGGTTGAGTTATGCTGCGCTGCTTGTCAGCGGCATTTTGGATTTGCTGCCGTTAATCATTGGTAAAAATGCCAACATCACCGAGTATGCCAGCGTATTTGCCCGGTTGGCTGCAGCCGTGATCGTGTTTTTTGCAGAACGCCAGGTTTGGAAGGGCCGCCCCACGCAGGCTGCGCTGCTGACCATCACCACGACCATCATTGCGTTGTTTATCATGGGTCTTGTCGAACCGATCAGAATTGCCTGGCTGCTGGGTATCTTAATTGGCCTGCTGCTTTCCTTGATTTCAATTCAGCTCATGCCGTCTGCCTGGATGGGAAGAGGTATTTTCATTGCTTTTACGGGCGGATCGCTGGTTGCCCTGACGGATTTTTTGGATAAATCAGTCAATTACAGCCCCAGAATTTCAGATCCGCAGACCGATCTGTTATTCATCCTTTCCATTGTGATCGGCGTCTTCCTCTCCCTGCGTTTTGCGACCTACCCGGTAACAGCCAAGCTTGTGCTGGCAATTGCATCATTAACCACGATTGTTCTGAACGGGTTGGGAATTGCGATCTCAGCAGTGATTGCGACCCAGCCGGGCATATCCCCTGAAATAATATTATCCACGAATTTAAGCTTTTTATTGGGCTCTCAGATCGGCATTGTTCTTTCCTCGCTGACAGCGCTGCTGCTGGCCCGTTTTATCACCCTTCCAATCCTTGAAATTGTGGATGTGGTGGACCGGATTGCGCTTGAGGGCGACTTGAGCCAGCGCGTTAAAATTTATTATCCGGATGAGGTCGGGCGCATGGGGGAGGCATTTAACCGCCTGATGGATACGATGGATGAAATTGCGCGGAATGCTGACCGCATGGCGCAGGGCGAATTGACTGTTCAATTTGTGCCCCGTTCTGAGCAGGATGTGTTGGGCATCACGCTTTCAAAAATGGTTTTAAGCCTGCAATCGTTGATCAAAACGGTGACGCAGAGCGCAATTAAACTCAGCAGCGCTTCAGGGCAGTTATCCTCAAAAACAAATTTTGTGGCCGCTGCCGCCGAAGAATTAAGCGCCAATACCACATCAGTCGCCACAGGCATGGAGACCGCCAGCACAAATTTGCATGCTGTCGCCGCGGCTGTTGAAGAAATGACCGCCACGATCGGTGAAATTGCCGGGAATTCCGAAAAAGCCCAGGCCACCACCGACCTGGCTGGCCAGCAGGTTGATCAATTTTCTATCGTCATGAAAGACCTGGGGCAATCAGCCCGGGAAATTGGCAATGTGACCGAAATGATCACCCGAATTTCGTCCCAGACCAATCTTTTGGCGCTGAATGCCACAATTGAAGCGGCGCGGGTAGGGGCTGCCGGCAAAGGTTTCGCGGTGGTGGCCAATGAGATCAAGGAACTGGCCCAGCAAACAGCGGCGGCGACGAATGAGATAAGAAGCAAAATTGCCACAATTCAAAGTTCAACCGCCGGGGCTGTGGCGGATATTGATCAAATTGTTTTAGTGATCCGCGAAGTCAACGCGATCGTTATGTCAATTGCCACCGCCATCCAGGAACAATCCATCGTCATGCGCGATATTGCCGGCAATATTGCCCAGGCTTCAAACGGCGTGCGCGATGTGAACTCGCGGGTCGCACAGACGGCGGCTGTGACCGGAAGCATCGCCGAGGAAATTGGCGCGTTAAGCGGCGCGGGTGGATTAAAAACCGGCAGCGAGGATCAAACCAGCGCAGTCGCCCTCGCCAGGCTTGCCGAACAGCTCAGCCAGATCGTCGCCAGGTTTAGAGTGTAGAAATTTCAGGTCAAGGGTGGTTCCCTTTTCTTTCCGATCCCTGATCATTAAATTTATTCTGAATCGGCCCGGGGCGCTTCCTGGCCATTTGGCGCTGCAGCCTGGCGGTATTGGGCAATCCGGGCTTTGATATCTTCGAAATGTTTTAGTTCTTTTTTCCCGATTTTTTTGACGGCGTCGCCAATCACGGCTTCTTCGAGCCAAATGCGGATTTGGAGCAATTCTGCGACGGTGCGCGTATCAAAGCGC
>Ga0118677_10012856_pt1 | contig 12191 bp, 11 predicted proteins | sample AliMusrvi5mmetaG_FD_86154 | JGI IMG/M metagenome (GOLD analysis project Ga0118677, IMG submission 86154)
ATCTATCAGAAGATGACTTTGACGACCTGGACCTCGATCCCGAAGACCTCGAAATCGGCGGCAAGCACAAGATCAACCTTGCTCACCTCAATCTGCCCGAGTGGCTGCTCGCCGTTCGCCAGGACCGGGCCCAACTCCAGAACCTGCTAGACCACTCGCGCCCGGTCGTGCCGGTCCGCGACGCCAAGCTTTTCCGCGTCCGGGAACTCATCGCCGCAAAGGTAGCCAACCCATCCACCAACATTGATGGCAAACCGGTGCGGAAAATCATCCTCTTCACCGCCTTCGCCGACACCGCCCGCTACCTTTACGAAAACCTCGCCAAATGGTGCCACGACTCACTCGGCATCCACACCGCCCTCGTTTGCGGCGGCGGCCACTACCGGGTCTCGCTCGGCAAGGCGGATCTCGAACACATTCTAACCAATTTCTCTCCCCTATCGAAGCAGCGTGACCGCCAACCGGACCTGCCGCAAGACCAGGAAATCGACCTGCTCATCGCCACGGACTGTATTTCGGAAGGCCAGAACCTTCAGGACTGCGACCTGCTCATCAATTACGACATCCACTGGAACCCAGTCCGCATCATCCAGCGCTTCGGCCGCATCGACCGGATCGGATCCCGGAATAAATCCGTCTCGCTCGTCAACTTCTGGCCCACCAAGGACCTCGACGCCTACCTCAACGTGAAGAACCGGGTCGAGGACCGTATGGCGCTCGTCGATCTAACCGCCTCCGGCGAGGACAACCTGCTGGCCTCCGACCAGATCGAGGACCTGATCAAGGCGGACCTGCATTACCGCAACAAACAGCTCAAGGACCTCCAAAAAGGCGTGGTCGATTTCGATGAGGAAGATCCCGAGGGAATCTCCCTCGCCGATTTCTCCCTCACCGACTTCCGCCTCGACCTCCTGCGGTACCTTGAAAACAACCGCGAGCTTCTGGAAACCGCCGAACTCGGCCTGTTCGCCGTGGTTCCTCCTGATCCATCGGTCCCCATTTCCCAACCCGGTATCATCTTCTGTTTCCGCCAGCGGGACAACAAGCGCCCCACCGAGGTCAATCCGCTTGCTCCCTACTATCTGGTTTACGTGCTCGATGACGGCAACGTCCGCCTTACCTTCATGCAGCCGAAGCAGGCCCTCGACCTGTTCCGCTCCCTCGCCGCCAACCACGTCAGCGCATTCACCGATCTCTGCGACTCATTCGATGCCAGGAATGTCAACGGCTCCGACATGAGCCACGAATCCCGCCTGCTCGATTCCGCCATGGAATCCATCAAGCGCACCTTCGCCCGTCGCGCCACCACCTCGCTGCTCTCGGGCCGCGACGGCTTGCTGCCCATGGCCTCCGAAACTCCCACCTCCGCCGACGACATGGAACTCGTCACCTGGCTCGTCGTCATGGAACCGCAACTTTGAATTTTTTCGTGAAAATGATTTTTGTTGTTTACCTCAAGCGAACATACGTTCACAAATAGCGAACAATGAGCACGCTCTCCGATCTCTTTCCCAAGACCCGCGCAGAAATTCTCCGCCTTCTCTTCGAGACCGGTGACCAGGAAATCCACCTGCGTGATCTCGCCTGAGTGATCGCTCAATGCCAGTTGGTTTAATACGGCAGGGGCGATGAGGTGCTGGTCTGGATCCATCCTGATATTGTCTTGAAGCTCATTGAAAATATCAGGATGGGGTTCGAATGAGATGACTTGGCCATTCGGCCCTGCCAGGTGTCGCATCAAACTGGTCATCTGGCCTATGTTGGCCCCGATATCCAATGCCATTTCGCCGGGATCCAGGAGCCGGGGGGGGCGTGGGATGCCAGCGGAATCAGATGTCTTCCGATATGAGAATGCGTCCATCGCCAAGCACGATCTCCAGGGGCTTGCATTCCGTACTTTGGTCGAGCCAATCTGGGCACTCAAACCACTGAAATATTTGTGAACTTCTTCTCATTGGCCCCAGCAGTAATTCGTGTTTCAGGAGCGCCTTTGCCACGACACTTCCCATGGACGCAGGCAAGCCTGGCGCGTCAACGACATAGGGCGGATTTGATAACCGCGCGGAGACGGTTGCGCAGGCACTTGGCAAAGAACACGAACGGATAGCCATCTTCAAACCCAACGCAGAATCGCGGGACCTCGTGAGACGGCGTGGTAGGCAACCAGAAGCCGCGCTTGATCGTGAATGCATACGTGTAGGGCGAATCCTTGGCACTTTCGACGACCTTCTGTGAGTAATTGCCATATGGGTAGGCTAGAACCGGCAAATATCCGTCACCCAGGCCGGCGGCCAGGATCTGGTGGCTTTGCTCAAGCTCCCGGTTCAATTCGTCCGGGGTGATGGATTGGAGTCGGCGATGGAGCAGGCTGTGCGAACCGATGGTAATGAGCCCGGAGCGGGTCGCTTGCTGCATCTGCTCCAGTGACATGAGCGGCGAATATGGCATGTCGGGATCCCAGTGACGAAATGCACGTTGAGCGAGCGCTCAACCAGCTTGGGGATCGCGTCGATCGGGTCAAAGTACATTTGCCCGCTTTGCACATTCCACTCCTCGTCTAACACCTTGGCGTCGCCATTCAGCACATAGTTGAGTGCGCTCTGGTCGTGCTGCTTGCAGGATTTGGGAAAATTGTGCAGCATCTCAAACGCCTTGGCAAAGGTGCCCGCGCTACGAATCTTCGGCAAATCCATCATCAATAGCCCCGCATTCAGGTACGGCCGTTGCGGATCCGGCGGCACCGGCAGATCCATGGGCATGTCGCGGGCGATGAAGCCCTCGACCACACCGCCCACTCCCGTCTCCGGCACATCCATGCGCAGCAACTCGCTGAGGTCTTTGAGCACCAGAATGTCCACATCAACATAAATAAGGCGTTCCACGGTCATATTGTCGGGAAGAACCAGGCGCGCATAGGTCATGGTCGAACCATGTCGAAAGGAAGGGAACGAAGCGAACATGTCATCCACCTTCACGAACTCGACCTCCGGTCCGCATTTCAACTTCGCCATGGCGGTATGTACTCGCTGCTGTTCGGTCGCAGTCAGGCCGTCATGCAGGAAGAACACCTTGATCGCCGTTTCCCGAGAAACCGACAGGCGAATGCTCGACAGCGTCCAATCGCCCCGGTAAGATAGCGCGAATCAGATGCAACGGCAATTTGTAGATCGGTCGAACTCATTTGCTAAATCTCAACAACATGCCAGTGCCCGGCATGCTAGACCTCACCAGCATGAACTTCTTTGACAACAGGACACGAGTGCGAAAAACCAACCTCAACCAGCACTCGGGAAAACTTATCACAATATGAGCGCTTTCAGTCAGCAACAGACGCTCTCCTTGCTTCAATCCCAGTCAGACTCTGCGGCGCCTCGCAAGGGCTCCGGCAATGACCAGCGCAGATAATCCGAGAGCCGTTGTGGTGGATGGTTCCGGAACAGGAACCGTGCCGACCAAAACGCCTGGCAGATTCTGAGGATCCTCGCCCGGGTAGAGTCCATACGCATTCGCACGAACCGTCCAGTTGTCTGATTCAAATCCAGTGCGCGTGCTATCGTTGGTGAAAGCGACCTTTGTGAACTGCTCCCCCTGCAACGCGTAGAAATTTAGAAATACAAATGGCTCGCCATTATCAGTTCTGTTATCGATAGGATTTCCATGGTAGGTATTCGGAAGTAAACCGGGAAGTGTGGCTGTCGTATATTGCGCAATCGGGTTGTTACCGTTGTAGAACGTCAAAACATTATGTGCGTCCCCTGCTGACCACCAGAGCCCAAAGTAGGCTGATGGTGTGCTTAATGTGAGTGTGGTGACGGGAATCGCTTGGCTCTTACCCACACCATTCGGCGGATCACTCTGCACAGGATAGTAGCCCGTCGGACTCGTGCCTACCGTATAATTGGCTCCGCCGAATTGATCCGCATGTTGCATGTAAACCTGATCGATTGTTCCTATATTTCCCAAAGTGGGATCCGTCCACGTGACATTGGAATAGGCACCGGCTCCACTGGTCGTCAATGCAGTGAAATCGATCACAGTCGTGTGCGAGATCGTGGAATTGACGGCAGTAGTGCTCCCTGCATAGGTGAGAATCAGCGTAGCATTGAGCGGTTGCGAGGCCAGAATGGTGGCACTCGTCAGCACAAGCCAGAAACAAACGCGGATTCTGCCCGTTTGATGACGGGGCACGATGAGCAAACGCGAAAAAGGAGACGAAGTTCTATGGACTTTCATAGGTAAACTGGGTTCTTAGGTGGGGTTGGGGGTAGCTGTTGGCGGAGGAGATTGACACCGCTGAAGCGAGAGTCAAATGGGGATTGGCAATTGGGCATTGGACCTTGGTCTTACGTACAGAGTTCGTGATCCGGGCGGGAAACTACAGGGCGTTTATACACCCACCGGCGCAGTGGCTGACTTGGAATCGCGCTCTTTGCAGCCGGAAGGATCATCTGCGTGGCGGTTCACGGTGCAAAAAATTCGGCGTTCTTTTCCCCCGGAGTAAGGCCGGATCCCGTGACTTTGCTGGTTGCGGGGACGAGAGTGGAGGCTATGGTGGTCGGCGTGACGACCCAAGCTCAAGCCGGTGGTGGAATGTTGATCGCGGCGCCCGGGCGCTGGGATGAGGCGTGTTTTTCGCTGCCGGCGCTGCGGGCACTGCTGGCGTCGGGCGTCGGTGTGGGTGTGTTGTGCGAGGCCGGACAACGTGGGTACTGGGAGACACTGCCGGGGCTCACGGTGCTCGATTTTCCGCCCAAAACCAAGCCGCGGGTGCTGGCGGGCGAATTGGCTGGCCGGTGGCAGGCGGCTCTTTTATGGGAGCCGGGTGTGGCGGCCGACGCCTGTGTTCGGGCCAGGATTGCCCGGCGGCTCGGGCCCAATGAAAAGCCGTTGAAAAAGCATTTGACGCATCCGGTGGAATTGGTGGCGGCGGCCCGCCCGCTCGAGCATCGGGTGCGCCATTATTTGGCGTTGGTGGAATCCTTGGGCTTGGACACCTCGCAAGCCGGCATCTTCGCCCCGGTGGCCCTCGGGTTGCCGCGCCAACCCCAGGCATTGCTGCTGAGCCCGGATTCGGATTTCGGACCCAGCCACGAGTGGCCGCTGGAGCGCTGGACCGAGTTGGCGCGGGCACTCCAGGCAGCCGGGTGGTCGCTGACCATCGCCGGGTTGGCACAGGGTGGCCGGGTGGCCGAAGTGTTGCTAGACCGGCTTGGCGGCAGGTTGCCCTTTTTGAGGACCGCGTCGCTGGCAAACGCGTTGCCGCTGCTGGCAGAGCAGGCATGGGTGGTGGCGGCGGACGGTTCGCTGCCGCATTTGGCCGCGCACGTGGGAACCCGCTGTGTGACACTTTTCGGCCCGAATGACCCGGCCTGGAAACGCCCACTCGGCAGAAACCATATCACGCTGCGCCGCCACGTGCCATGCGCCCCGTGTTTCCTGGCAAAATGCCCGATGGACGGGCGCTGCCAAACTGAACTCACCGTGGAACGGGTGCTGGCATCCGTGTCGGAGTGCCTCAAAAATGAGATTGTCAGGTGAGTTCGGAGCCCGCCGCGCTCGCCGACAGCGGTGGGAGGCTGGCGGCGGCGACGGCTTGGCCGAGCCGCTTGGTGTTTTCATCGGGGACCACCAGCGTGATCTGAAGTTCGGGAAACTCGTGGGCGAGCACGGTTTCGGCCTCATTGATGATGATATGGCCGCCCTCGCCGCTAGTCACCCGGCCTAGAATCAGCAGGCTGGCGATGTCGTAGGTATCGGCATATTGGGCAATGGCATATCCTAGATAACAACCCATTGTTTCATAAATCGCCGCCGCCCGCGGGTCGTCCGCCTCCTGCGCCTGTTGCACTTTGACGAGTTGCTCGGGAAAGGGCATCGCCCCAAAATCAAAACCTGCGAGGGGCGCGAGGCGGGCAACCGCCTGCTGTGAGAAATACAGGGCACCACAGCCCCGGTCCCCCGACCATTCGTCCACTGGCGCATCATCGCGGAAATCCACCGGAGTAAAGGCGAGCTCATTGAGCCAAGGGGTGATGTGGCCCTTGGCATCGACGTAGCCGGCGGCCTGGGATGTGCCCATGGCCACTCCGAGCACCCGGTTGGCGGACAGTCCCATGGAGCCCGCCAGAGCGGTCACCTCACCATCGTTGACCACTTCGAAGGGGACGTTGTGCCAACGTTCCTTAAGGGTGAAAAAGATCCTGCGGATGGACGTTTCAAAATCCTGCGGACTCACTCCCCGGAACAGCGAGGCGGCGCACACCTCGTTGTTGATATAAACCCCGGCCGAACTCCCGCCAATTGCATCCACCCTCGGCAGATGCGCCGCAGCACGGCACAGAGAGTCATGAATCCCCTCAATATGATAGGCCGGATCACTCTGGAAATATGGGTCCCAGACGACCTCCTCCGAGAACACAACCTTGCCATCAATCACCGCAGCACATTTGCGGTCCGAGCCGCCCAGATCAAAACCGATGCGGCAACCGTCCAGATTGCGCCCCAGAGTCATGGTGCTTTGGTTGGCGGCCGGCAACTCGGCGTGCCTGACCGCAACGACCGAGATGGGGGATCCGAAGATTTTCCGGCCGATAAAATCCCAGTCAAAACTCCGCGCCCCGCCAGCCGAGTAAATGACCCCCAGTGCTGCCGCCACCTCTGGGGCTCCCGCCATCAGCAGCCGGTTGCCTCCCTTTTGCCACAACAATAATTTGAAAAGCCGCTCCACGTACTTGAGCGTCAGGGCGTCATTCTCACCGCCAGGCGATAAAAGCGTGTCCGCCAACCGAAACACCGTGCCGTCATCGCGGCACAATGCCAATTCCACGGCACGTTTCCCTGGATCCGCCTGAGCCCTGGCGCGGTATGCACGGTTCCAAAGCACCGCCGGCACAAACTCAGGATCAAGCACGGGTCGAAATTCAGGTAAAATGGCAAATGACATAACAAGCAACGCACGAAACGGACAAACCCTAGCCTCACCGCCGAATAAGTCCAAGCCAAGATCCGAAAAATTCAGGTCTCCTCCGTCAGTTTCGCAAATCCGCTGAATAACTTGGAGTCCTCAGGTGGCCGACTCGGCAGTGCCTCGTCGCTGGATAGGTGTGCCTCACAGATCGCCCACAATTCCGCCGGCTTCACACAGCGCCGCACCCCATGCTCGAAGACCGGGTCCAACCCGTGACTGACGTAGCCCAACGTGCGCTTCATCCGCTGCACATGTCCCAGCGGCTCGTAGCGCGGCGCTTCCCGGGCGATTTCCTCTGAAAGATCCCGCACGTAGCTTAATAAATCCCGGTAGGTCGGTATGATCAACTCACCCCCACAGAAGGCCGCCCGCAGCTGCCCGAAGATCCACGGGTTACGGATGGCCCCACGGCCAATCATAAGCCCGGCGGCACGGCTCCGGCGGTGATAGGCCAGGCCGCTCGGCACGTCCACGATGTTTCCGTTGGCTATCACCGGGCAACTCAGCGTGCCCACTGCGGCCAACACGCAGTCAGTGTGTACCGGGCCTTGGTAACGTTCGTGAACGCTGCGTGCATGAATCGTCAGACCGTCAATGGCATGACGGCGGAAAATCTCTAGCAAGCCCGCAAATTCGTCGCTCCCCACATAGCCAACCCGCGTCTTCACCGTGAAGCGCCCGGCTATCACCTCGCGCAGCCCGCCAAGTAACCGGTTGAGTGCCTCCAGATCCCGCAGCAAGGCCCCTCCAGCCGCTTTGCGGCACACAATGGGTGCCGGACAACCGAGGTTGAGGTCGATCCCTGCTACCGGATAACCCTCCAGCATGACGGCACTTCGCCGCAGGCTTGCCAAGTCTGAACCGATGAGTTGGGAAAATACCGGACGACCGGTATTGTTTTCAGTGATGGCACGCAGGATGTGTGGGTTGAGGGAGGAGGCGGGATGGACGCGGAAGTATTCGCAGACGAACCAATCGGGGAGGCTGCGGCGGGCCAGCACGCGCATAAAGGGCAGGTCGGTGATGGCCTGCATGGGGGCGAGAACGAGGGCAGGGCGGTGGGCTGGGAGCAGGTCGCGCATGAGAGGAAGGTGACGGGAAGTTGGAGCGGTGGCAGGAAAAGGCTTGACATGCAAGTCGAAGTGGGCAGTTTCGGCGCAACAACAACCTAGGAGAGCCCAGTGGACAGTGACTTATTGCATACGGAAAAAATTCTAGCGGATCGCAAGACCTTTTATTTGGATCTGAAGCAGAACCAGCGTGGGATGGTGGTCAAGATCACGGAGGACGTCGGAGGCAATCGCGACACCATCATGGTGCCTGCGGAGATTCTTGGGGATTTCATTGCGGCGTTGAGCGATATCAAGGCGACGGCCGACGAGCAGGCATGAACGAGCAAGCCGGGACTGGGTCGGGCAAGCGCAGGCCGGAGGCAAATGGCGCGGGCGGACGTTTGGGCCGGTGGTTGGGGGAGGATTGGCGGCATTGGGGCAGCAGGCGGTTTTTTTCTTCGTCGCCCTCGGTCAATGTGGCGCGGCTATGTTATTTGCTGGTGTGCGAGGCGGCGGGAGTGGCCATAGCGTTGAGCACCAAGGGCACGGGCATCGAGGTGTCGGTGGGATTTGGATTGCTGGGTGGGGTGACGGTTGCGGGATTGTTTGTGTTCATGGAGTCGCTGATGAAGGGCTTCACGCTGCGAGGGTTTTCCACGGCCACCTTTGGTCTGGGGGTTGGGCTGCTGTGTGCGTGGTTGCTGACGCGGGTGAACATTGCCAATTTGCTAGATCTGGCGTTTCGGGAGCGGATTCACGCCGAGGAAGGGATGGGGGATGGGCGAGCGGACTTATTGCTCAACGCGCTGCGTTTGGCCTTTGACGTGACGTTGTTTGCGAGTTTGGGGTTTATCGGGGCGGTGTTGGCGCTGCGCAGCAACCGCGACGACTTTGCCTTCATCATTCCGTATGTGCGCTTCCGCCAGGACGCCGCCTCGGGCCAGCCGGTCGTGTTGGATGCGGAGGCGGTCATTGACGGGCGTATTCCGGCGATTTTCCGTGCGGGCTTTCTGCATGGGCGGCTCATTGTGCCGCGCTTTGTGTTGGAGGAACTCCAGGCAATGGCCAGTGCGTCGTCCAATGCGCTTCGGCAACGCGGCCAGCGTGGGTTTGAGTGTTTGCAAAAGATGCAGGATGCCCCGGATATCCAGATCACCATTCATGATAGCCACAGCATCGCCGCGGAAGAGAGCGTCTCGCAACGATTGATGGAAACCGCTCGCTTGCTGGGGGCGAGAATCATGACTGCCAATGATAATCTAACAAAGCTGGCAAAGCTCCAGGGCTTGGACGTGCTCAATATTTATGAACTCGATGAAGCGCTCAAGCCTGCTGTGGCCGTGGGCGACCGGGTTCGCATCACCTTGGTGCGAGGCGGCAAGGACGAGCATCAGGCGGTGGGCTATCTGCCCGACGGCACCATGATTGTGGTCAACCACGGTGCCGGAGCGATTGGCAAGACCGTCGAGGTGACGGTCATCAGCACGCTCCAGACCAACGCCGGGACGATGGTTTTCGCCGAGTTCAATTGAGCGGCCGCTGGAGCTCCTCACCTTACGGCCGTGGCCGTGGAACGGTGCGTCTATGAGTTGAATTGGCCAGTAAAACCAAGATGTAGCGGCGAAACGTGGAAAATGCCCACTGGGGCTCGAGAGTCTGAGAGATTGCTGAATATGAATCAGTCTAAATACCGACATTTGTAGGTATTTTACCCGTTGCAAAAATTATGCTTGCAAATGCGTGTAGTATTCCCTTCGGTGCCGTTTTCCGCGCAGGTCGCGATTTGTCTTTTTACTTATACCATATAATTTCAGGCAAAATCCATGAAAGCAATACAAATCACGATGGGCTTGAATCGAGCGTGGGTGAGCACACGGTGGCTGGCGGCCGCCTGCGGGTGGCCTGGGGCGGGGAGAGCCGCCCTGTGGGTCGCATTGGGCTGGGGTTTGTGGAGCGGGCCAGCAGTGGCGGCGCCTTATCCGGCGGGAGGCAAAGCGACGGCATGGGTGCAGCCGAATGGCAGTCATCTCGAGCTGCGGGTACTGGGGGATGAGTTTTACGCACGGACCGTTACAGCCGCAGGCTACACCGTGGTCTTTAACGCGGCGGATCAAACCTATTATTATGCGGTGGCGGCAGCGGGAAGCCACTCCCTGGTGCCCTCCGGCATCGCAGCCGATAAGCCGCCGCCAGACTGGCTGCCGACGCATCTGGCTGAGCCCCCAGCAAGTGTGGCTGAGCAGCGTCGAAAGAACATCGAGAAAATCGCCCCTCACCGCAGGGCTGACTGGGAGGCTCTGGTCAAGGCCCGAGGTGAGCGCCGGGGCCGCGATGCCTCCTCCCCACTTCCGACTCCCTCAAGTCCGCCGCTGACATACAAGCCGGCCGGTGGGCCGACGGTTGATACCAAGGTGGGCTTGGTGATTTTGGTGCAGTTTCCCGACGATCCGAACACGCCCGTCGTCGATCCGGTCGCCTTTCCGACGACTCAAGCGAAGATGAATCGCCTGTGCAATCAGGTTGGCTACAACGACGACGGTAACATCGGTTCGATTCACGATTACTACATCGATCAATCCAACGGCCATCTGTCATTGACGCAGGTGGTCACCCCCATCCTCACGCTGCCACATCCGCGTAACTTTTATAGCTACTCCGATTACCCGGTCAACACGATCCTGCGCGACAACGGTGCCACCGGTGACCTCATGGCCACCGACGCGGTGCTGCTTTTGAAAGCTGCGGCCTTTGATTTCTCGACCCTGTCGCTGGACTCCTTCAATGACGTGATCGCCACCAGTCTGCTGTTTGCGGGCGCTGATTCCGGGGTGTATGCCAAGGGACTGTGGCCGTTTTCCGGCTCATTCCCGATCGCCATTGACGTCGGAACAGCCGGGGTTCACAAATATATTCTGAACTATCAAATGACTGACATTGCCGATGCCGCGCCGGGCATGGGCACCACCTGTCATGAGCTCGGCCACATGCTTAAGAAGTATCCGGATTTGTATGACTCCAATTCGGACAACGGCGCGTCGGCGGGCGTGGGGACCCATTCCCTGATGGGCACAGGTGCCTCCTTGAATAACGAAAAGGCACCGGCACCGATCGACATCTATTTGAAGGACTTCTCCGGCTGGGCGACCATCACCGATCTGACTCCGACGACGGCCCTCAGCGCGGCACTGCCAAGCACCGGCAATATCGGTTACCGGATTCGCAAACCGGGCACTGCCACCGAGTATTTCATCATCGAGAACCGCGGTGCCGGCGACCGCTGGTCGGCATTTTGCCCGGACGTGGGCATCATGATCTGGCACGTCGATGAAGCCGTCACCACCGAAAATGAGGATCAGCAAATGACCCAGGCCCAACATTACCAGTGCGCCCTGATGCAGGCCGATGGACGCTGTGATTTGGAGCACAACACCAATACGGGAGATAATACCGACCTTTTTAAAACCACCAAGGGTATCTTTAACAATGCCACCACGCCCAATGCCAATTGGTGGGATGGCAGTGCCTCTGGCATCTCAGTCACCGTGCCCAGCGCGCCTGCCGCCTCCATGAACGTGGTCTTTGGGGCCGCTCCACCCACGCTGGCCTTGGCTCCGGCGTCCCAAAATGTGCTGGCTGCCGGTGGGACTTTCAGCTTTCAGGTGACGTCAAACAGCACATGGACTTGGAGCCAGGACTCCGTTTGGCTCAGCACCAGTGTGGTAGGCCCTCAAACGGGTAATCTGACCTTCACGCTCACGGTCCCACCTAACACCACCATCGTCCCCCGCACTGCGGTGTTTACCCTCAATGTCGCGGGTGGGCTCACCGCCACTCACACCCTCACCCAGGGCGGATTGTTGCTTCCGGACCTGGTGGTCGGCCCCGGTTACCCGAGTGCCTGTGGCCCGGCCATCGTGAAACCGGGTGGTAACGTCTATGTTTATGGTTCCGTCAGCAATCAGGGAGCGGTACCCACCGCCGCCTAATCTGAGATCTTCTACCTCTCGCCGGACACCACCATCACCACTTCCGACTACTTGATCGGCCAAAAATCCCAGCCGTCGCTCGCTGTTGGTGCTTCTGAGTTTGTTCTCATGGATGACTCGACCGCGCCCTTGACCTTGACCGTGCCGTTGACCGTGCCCGGCGGGACGTACTATGCCGGCTGGATC
>Ga0118677_10012857_pt1 | contig 12191 bp, 12 predicted proteins | sample AliMusrvi5mmetaG_FD_86154 | JGI IMG/M metagenome (GOLD analysis project Ga0118677, IMG submission 86154)
CATCTACCCGATGGCGACGACGGGCGCGGTCTTCATCGACACCGACGGCAACGGCACCTACGACGCGCCGCAAAAAGCCGGATAGGCCAACGGCGCGTCGTAGGTGCCGTTGCCGTCGGTGTCGATGAACACCTCGGTTCGAAAATCCCGCTCGGCCTATCCTTCCGGGACGAGACCGGGCGGCAGATACGCCTGGCTGATCTGGTCAACGGCCCGACGATCATACTGCCGGTCTATTACAGCTGCACCAATGTATGTTACAACCTGCAATGGGGACTGGCCCGAATTCTGCCGCAGATCAAGAGCAGCCCCGGCAGCGACTACCGTGTCATCTCGGTCAGCTTCGACGAGAATGAGACCCCGCAGCTGGCAGCAAAATTCAAGCGGGTCTACCTGGGTGCGATGCAGGCCCCTTTTCCGGAGGATGGCTGGCACTTTCTGACCGGCGATGCCGCAAATATCCGCTTGCTGACCGAAGCGGCCGGCTTCGCTTTTATGCGTAAGAATCAGGACTTTATCCACCCGGTGGCAAGCTTTATTGTCGCCGGAGACGGAACTATTGTCCGCTATCTGTACGGTACGACCTTCCTTGCCAAGGATCTGACCCTGGCCCTGTACGAGGCGCGGGATGGGAAGGCGGGAGCTACCATCCGCAAGGTGGTTGATTATTGTTTCACCTTCGATCCGAACCAGAAGACCTATGTTTTCAATCTATTGCGGGTCAGCGCCACCGTGGTGATCCTCTGTACCGGAGGTTTCCTGGTTTTTTTGCTGCTGACCGGCAGGAAACACCAACGACGTATTGCGGAGAAATAATGGATCCAACTGTAAACAGTCAATCCGGCGGGCGCGGCGGGTTCTGGAGCGATACCGGCAGGACCGGCATAAGTTCCTGGATCTTCTCCACCGATCACAAACGTATCGGCCTGCTCTACTTCTATACGACCTTCAGCTTCTTCCTGATGGGGGTACTGCTGGGGCTGTTGCTGCGCATAGAGCTGATGGCGCCTGGGCGCACAATAATGGGCCCGCAGACTTATAATGCACTCTTCACCGTGCACGGGGTGGCGATGATTTTCCTCTTCATCATTCCCGGCATCACGGGCGCCTTCGGCAATATGGTCATGCCGATCCAGATCGGTGCGCGGGATGTATCCTTTCCTCGCCTGAACCTGTTCTCATGGTGGCTCTACGTCATCGGCGCCGTAATTATTCTGGTTTCGCTTGTCACAGGAGGCGGGCCGCCCGACACCGGCTGGACCTTCTATGTCCCCTTCAGCGCCCGCACCGGCACCAATGTATCTCTGGCGGTGCTGGGGGTCTTCACGATCGGCTTCTCGTCGATCCTGACAGGTGTCAATTTTGTAACAACCATTCACCGCCTGCGGTGCGAAGGGATGAGTTGGTGGCGTCTGCCGCTCTTCACCTGGTCGCTGTATGCCACCGCATGGGTGCAGATCCTGGCCACGCCCATTCTGGGCATAACCCTGGTTCTGGTTATGGCCGAGCGACTGTTGGGCACCGGCCTGTTCGATCCAACCCGCGGTGGCGATCCGGTCATGTTCCAGCACCTGTTCTGGATCTATTCGCATCCGGCTGTCTACATCATGATCCTGCCGGCCATGGGGATCATCTCCGACATCATCCCGGTGTTTTCGCGCAAGCCGGCCTTCGGTTACAAGATGATTGCTTTCTCCAGCATCGCCATCGCCGCCGCCGGCTCACTGGTCTGGGGTCATCACATGTTCACCAGCGGAATGAGTGACACCGCGATCATGGTTTTTTCGTTTCTGACCTTTATTGTTGCGATCCCTTCAGCTATCAAGGTCTTCAACTGGGTCTCGACTCTCTACCGGGGATCGATCTCGCTGGAAGCACCTATGCTCTTTGCCCTTTCCTTTATCCTGCTCTTTTCGATCGGCGGTTTGAGCGGGCTGATACTGGGCGCGGCCGCCACTGACATCCACGTCCACGATACTCATTTCGTGGTGGGACACTTCCATTATGTCATGTTCGGTGGAACCGGCTTCGCTTTCTTTGCTGCCATGCACTACTGGCTCCCCAAATTCTACGGCCGAACTTATGCCGAGAAACCGGCCGTCGTGGCCTGGGGGCTGATGTTCACCGGCTTCAACATCCTCTACTTCACCATGCAGGTACTTGGCTTCAAGGGGATGCCGCGGCGCTACTACGACTACCTGCCCGAGTTTGCCAGCCTCAACCTGGTTGCAACTATCGGTAGCTGGATACTGGTCGCCGGGCTGGCGCTGATGCTGGTCAACCTGTTTCGCGGCCTCTGGTGGGGGACGCCATTCGCGGGCAATCCCTGGGGCGGAGCCACGCTTGAGTGGAGTATTCCGACACCACCTCCGACGGAAAATTTCGTCGAAGAGCCAATAGTTACACATGGGCCATATGATTTTAGCGTACAGATCTTTGGTGGCAAAACAGGCGGGGAGGTTCCATGAATGATTCTCACGTAACTCGACGCTTTCAGAAACCGGTGGGCCTCTTCTTTCGTCTGCTGCTGATAATCTTCACGATTGAAACTCTGGTGATGTATCTGATGGATGCCCTTCTAAGGAATATCCCGGTGCATCTCCAGAACATAATCGATCCCCTGAGTTTATCGATTATGAGCGCCCCATTCATTTGGTGGTTTATCGTCAGGCCGTTTCAAAATCTTGCCTTGGCAGAAAAGAGTCGAAACGAACAAATTCAAGCTGCCGCAGTACTGGCGGAGCAGAAGGAGTTTGCCGAAAGTCTGTTGCGTAACAGCGCGGTGCCGGCATTTGTCATCAATACCGATCGTAAAGTGGTGATCTGGAATCGTGCCTGTGAAGAACTCACCGGTATCGGGGCAGAGGAGATGCTTGACAGCGATCTGGCATGGAAGGCGTTCTACAGTACAAAGCGCTCCACTCTGGCTGAAATGGTTATTGACGGTACCCCGGACGAGATGCCTGATTATTATAAGGAACTTAGAAAATCCAGCTTCATCCCGGAAGGGTTGCAGGCCGAAGGATGGTACGACAATCTGAACGGCATGGATCGCTATCTCATATTCAGTGCTGCTCCGGTGCGCAACAGCAGGGGGGAACTGCTGGCCGCTATCTAAACCTTTGAAGACGTTACGGAACGTAAAAAATATGAGGAGCAACTGGAATATCAAACAAACCACGACGGCCTTACCACTCTGCCGAACCGTAATCTCCTCATCGATCGTATCCACCAGGCCCTGCTTATGTCGCAGCGCGACGGCCACCAGGTGGCGGTATTTTTCATTGATCTGGACAATTTCAAATTCATTAATGACAGCCTGGGGCACGATATCGGCGATGAACTGCTCAAGACGGTCGCCGAACGACTCGTTGCCTGCGTCAGGGTGGGTAACACCGTTGCGCGCCAGGGGGGGGACGAGTTTGTAATCATGATTTCCGCCACTGATGTCGCCGATGTCGCCGACCGGATAGCCGGAACCATTCAGGAGGCTGTCTCCCAACCGTTCAGAATTAAGGAACACGAGCTCATCATTACCTGCAGCGTCGGCATCAGCATCTCGCCCAGGGACGGGGAGGATGTGCAGACCCTGATCAAGAATGCCGATTTGGCCATGTACCAGGCTAAGGAACAGGGACGCAATCGGGTTCGTTTTTATACTGACGAGATGAATGCTCGCTCACTGTCACGCATGACCATGGAAAAACATCTGCGGCGAGCCCTTGAGCGAAACGAAATGTTTTTGTGCTATCAGCCCAAGGTGAGCCTGCGCAGCGGGCAGGTAACCGGTATGGAGGCGCTGGTGCGTTGGCAGAGCCCGGAACTGGGGCTGATCTCACCCGCCGGTTTCATACCGGTTGCCGAGGAAACCGGACTGATTGAGGCGATCGGCGAGTGGGTTCTGAAAACCGCATGCAGGCAGAACCGTGAGTGGCAGGACGCCGGCCTGTCGGCGATACCGATTGCAGTTAATCTCTCGGCCTCCCAGTTCCGCCAGAAAAATCTGGTCCGGGTCGTGGATCGGATATTGCGGGAGAGCGGCCTGGAGCCACGATACCTGGAATTGGAGATCACCGAGAGCATGGTCTTGCAGAATCCGGACCGAGTGACCACAATTTTAAACGAGTTGAAGGCATTGGGCACCACCGTTTCCATGGACGACTTCGGTACCGGCTACTCCAGTCTCAGTTACCTGAAGCGTTTTCCATTTGATAATTTGAAGATAGACCAGTCGTTTGTCCGGGACATCACCAGTGAGCCGGATAGCGCGGCCATCGCAACAGCCATCATTGCAATGGCTCACAGTCTGCATCTGAAGGTGATTGCCGAGGGGGTCGAGACCGTCGCACAACTGAACTATCTGCGGTTACACAATTGTGATGAGATCCAGGGCTACCTCATCAGCAGGCCGATTGTAGCCGAGGATTTCGGCAAACTGCTGCGCGAGAACAGAACGCTGACCTATGGCGACCTCCAGACGGAAAGCTCAAGTCATACCATTCTTCTTGTCGATGACGAAGAGTTGGTGGCAACTTCACTACAGAGAATGCTTGTCCTGGAAGGATACCATGTGCTGACCGCATCGAGCGCGGCGGAAGGATTTGACCTGTTGGCGACCAGGCGCATTGACGTGGTTGTCTCCGATCTAAGGATGCCGGTCATGAATGGGAACGAATTTTTGGAACGGGTTAAAATAATCTACCCGGATGTCGTCCGGATGATTATGACCGGTGATCCGGATCTTCATGCTGTAACAAACGCCATTAACCGTGGGACAATCTTCAAATTTCTGACCAAGCCCTGGGACGAGAAGCTGTTCCTGGCAGATGTCGAGGAGGCATGCGTGTTCCATGACAAGTTCAAAAGCGATGGGTCCGGTTTCGCGGAATGATCGTCAATCCCTATGTATCGGTTTTCTCGCTTAGAAGCGCCTGATGAAACAACTAACTGGCTGTAAGTTTGTTATAAAGCCAACAAACAACACCCGGTAATACTTTTGGCTGTAGCCCCGCGTGAGGCCGCCTTTGACGTCAACAGGATTCTATAAATGACTCATCATCCACACAAAGACTACGCCGGAGCCAAACTCGGCATGTGGCTGTTCCTCTTCACCGAACTGCTGCTGTTCGGCGGACTGTTTCTTCTCTACGCGGTGTATCTCAAACGCTACCCGGTGGAGTTTGCTGAGGGGGGTAAACAGCTGAACTGGGCCTTGGGAACGGCCAACACAGTGATCCTCCTCACCAGCAGCCTGTTTGCCGCCATGGCGGTTACCGCCGTGCAGCGTGACGAACTTCGCCGCACAATGGGATTTATAGGTGGGACAATCCTCTGCGCCGGGGGTTTCATGGCAATAAAGTACTTCGAGTGGAGTGCGAAAATCGGCCACGGCATCTATCCCGGTTCCGAACACCTCAAAACCGTGCCGCCGGGGGAGTCGGTCTTCTTCAGCCTGTACTACATGACCACCGGCATACACGGTCTGCATGTACTGATCGGGGTCACGCTTTTAGCCTGGGTGGCGGCAAAAGTCAAAAGCGGCTCGGTGCATGCCGGCGATTACGTGCTGCTCGAGAACGGCGCACTATACTGGCATCTGGTGGATCTGATCTGGATTTTCATCTTCCCGCTGTATTACCTGATTCTGTGACGGTTTGATCATGAGCGAACAACAGCACATTATAAGCTACAGAAAATTGACCGTCATCTGGCTGGTGCTGGTGGCCCTGACGGCCCTTACAGTCGGGATCACCCGCGTCGATCTGGGGGGATACAAGATACTGTCGGCTCTGACTATCGCCTGCCTCAAGGCCGGGTTGGTGATCGCCATTTTCATGCATATGAGCAACGAGGGGCGGTTACTGCGCTGGCTTTTGTTCGTTGCGCTGGTTACCCTGGCTATTTTTATCGGACTTACCTTCTTTGATGTGCTGTATCGCTGAGGAGCCTTTGTGAACCCGCTTCTGACGTCTACAACCGAAACCATCGACCCGATATTCATGTTTTTATTCGGAGTCTGTCTGCTCTTGCTGGTCGGAATTACTGTTGTAATGCTGTACTTCGTTATCCGCTACCACCGCTCCCGCGCCCCGGAACCAACATCCCGCACGGATGGAAATCTGTGGCTGGAGACTGTCTGGATCGTACTGCCAAGCCTGCTGGTTCTGGCCATGTTCTACTACGGCTGGTCAGGCTATCTGACTCTGCGCAGGGTGCCGCAGGATGCCCTGCCGGTGACCGCCACAGCCCGCATGTGGTCGTGGAGCTTCACTTACGCAAATGGCGTCGTCAGCCCCAAACTGGTGGTGCCGGTCGGCAAGCCGGTCAGGGTCGAACTGGCCTCGCTTGATGTCATCCACGGTTTTTTCCTGCCGGCTTTCAGAGTCAAGCGGGACGTGGTGCCGGGCATGAAGAACTATGTCTGGTTTGTGGCCGGCAAGCCGGGAAGCTATGACCTGTTCTGCTCACAGTATTGCGGCACCGGCCACTCGGCGATGATCACTACAGTGGAGGCGCTGCCCGAGGGCGAATTCGCCGACTGGATTAGGCAGAGTAAGGGAGGAGGTGCTGCCGCGAAGATCGATGGAAAAAAACTGGCTGAGCAGAAAGGTTGCCTGGGATGTCATTCACTGGACGGCTCGCCCGGTGTGGGACCGAGTTTCAAGGGGATCATGGGGCGCAGAGAGGTGGTCGTTACCAGTGGGTCCGAGCGTACGGTCACAGTGGACGACGCTTATCTGCGGCTGTCAATACTCAACTCCCGCGCAGATGTAGTCAAGGGGTTTCAGCCGATTATGCCGACTTTTGGCGATTTGAAGAAGGAAGAGGTCGAAGCGCTGGTGGAATTCGTCAAGGGGATCAAGTAATGCCGGTTTTCTTCAGATTGTTCCGACTGAAGCTGTCGTTTCTGAATGGTGTCGCCGCCGTTGGCGGGTATATCCTGTTTCCGTCCGCCATTCACAGTTTGAAGGTTTTTGCAGCCTTTGCAGGTGTGGCACTGTTGGCCGCCGGAGGATCGGCTCTGAACCAGGTGCTGGAGATCGACCTGGACAGCCTGATGGTTCGTACCAGACAGCGGCCGCTTCCGATGAAGTCGCTGACGCCGGCGCGTGCGGCCGCTGTCGGATCTGGAGTCATTCTGGCCGGTATTCTGCTGCTGATCGCTGTCGGCGGATTTCTCCCGGCACTGCTGGGGGTAGCCGCCCTTTTTTGGTATCTGGCCGTTTACACTCCCCTCAAACGCCTCACCTCATTGGCCCTGCCGGTTGGCGCGCTCTGCGGGTCCTTTCCACCGTTGATCGGGTGGTGTCTGGCCGGTGGCAGGCCCACGGATTTCCATATAATGTTTCTGGCCGGACTTTTGTTTCTCTGGCAGGTACCACATTTCTGGCTGTATCAGCGAAGTCATCAGGACGACTACAGCCGGGCCGGAATCCCGATATTCTGCAGCCGGGTCGTCGGAATGGGACAAAATCCGTTCTTCTGCATCTGGATTGCAGCCTTCGGTGCAGGCGCAATGCTGCTGCCCGCTTTCGGCATTGTCGGGCGTCCACTGGCGCAATGGTATGCCGTATTTACGCTCTCGCTGATTCCAATCGCCCTTTTTTGCACGGACCGCCTGCTCTTCCGCTTCCTGAACCTGTTCCCTCTGCTTGTTTCCATTCTTTTTCTGATCCAAAAAAAAATCTGATCATCATGCAGAAGACTTTTTTAGTCTTGTTTGGCAAATTGTGCTATAATGCCCCATATATAAGGAGGTGAGTTATATGAACGCACTTGATTTTATGGCGCGGTTCGGAGAGGACAGTCTGCGTTTCTATGAAACTCTCGGCAAAGATGAGCGTAATCGGGAGTTGAGTGACTTGTATAAATTGCTGGCAGACAGTCAGAGAAGGCATCTGGATGCCTTGGAGGTCGTAAAGAGAACCGTCAGCAGTACTGACGCGGAATCAGTGCTGGTGGAGCGGGCAGGTCATTTCGTCAACGGTTTCCGGCAGCTGCTGTTCACTCACGATATCATGAAAGAGATGAAAAATGACCGTGACGCGTTTGCGCATGTGCTGCATGCGGAAGAAGAGATAATCAACCTGTGTGAAGGAATGGCTAAAGCCGAGCCCGATGTGAACACCAAGGCGCTTCTGGCGTGGCTTGCCGAAAGTGAAAAGCGGCATCTGGAAGAAATCGAGGGGATCTATGATTTTGTAGAAGCTCCAGGTTGTTACCTTGAGTGGGGAGAGTTCTCCAATCTTCACCCGCTATAGCAGGGTTGGAGTTAAAGAACTCAGTTTACCCCATTTGTGCGTCAGCAGTGATGGGAAAGGAAGGTATCTCATGAAAACGCAACATTATGAGCAGGTATGTTACCGGACTGAGCAGCGCGAGGAAGCTGTTATGCTTAAAAATTTGAAAACAGGAGAAAAGGGTGTGTCATTCGGTTGTACCTTGGCGGGAGAGACTGTTCAGGTTCGCCTCGAAAATGGCGAGCTTGATTCATGGGAACGCACGGAATGCTCTGAAATGGCCAATTAAATGTTCATAGTTGTGAAGGTTGATTATTTTAATTATTCAGACCGGTAATTCTGAAAATTGGTGGTATATTTTGCACAGGGTCTGTCGGGAAGTTGCAAATTATTCTCGAACAGAACCTGCATCCGGTTTTAAGGGGTTTTATGGAAACCAGACTCAGAGCGTCCCTCCCTGATCAGGAACTTGTAAAATTGTATGAACAGATGGTTCTGTCAAGGGAGTTTGAGGAAGCGTGCGCCGAGCAGTATACCAAGGGACAGATAACCGGTTTTCTGCATCTGTACAGCGGGCAGGAAGCGGTGGCGGTTGGAGCTACAGCCGGACTGCACAGGGATGACTATATCCTTTCCGCCTATCGGGAACATGCCCAGGCCATTGTCAGGGGCGCCGATCCGCGACGTGTGATGGCCGAACTGTTCGGCAAAGCCACCGGTGTCTGCAAAGGTAAAGGCGGCTCGATGCATCTTTTCGACCCGAGCCTTAACTTTATGGGAGGTTATGCGATTGTGGGGGGACAGTTCCCGATTGCTGTCGGTCTGGCATTTTCTGCCAAGTACAGGCAGGAGAACCGGCTTGCAGCCTGTTTCTTCGGGGATGGCGCGGTCAACCAGGGTACCTTCCACGAATCGCTCAACTGGGCCCGCCTCTGGGAGCTTCCAGTCCTTTTCATCTGTGAAAACAATTTCTACGGCATCGGCACCGAGGTTCACCGCTCTTCAGCCCTGGCTGCTATCCACAAGCGCACCTGCGGTTATGACATACCTTCCGAAAAAGTGGACGGCATGGATGTGATTGCCGTCTACAAGGCGGTCAAGTACGCTGCCGAGAGAGTGCGGGAGACTTCGCTCCCATATTTCATCGAGGCGGTCACCTACCGTTTCCGTGGGCACTCCATGGCAGATCCGGCCAAATATCGCAGTGTCGCCGAACATGAAATGTGGAAAGCGAGGGATCCGATACCTGCGCTGGCCAAACGGCTTATTGAGGAAGGTATCACAAGCGATGAGCACCTGGCGGAGATTCGTAACAACTGCCTGACGATCGTACAGGGTGCGGTCAGATTTGCCGAGGAGTCGCCCTGGCCGGAAGATGGGGAGGTGTACAGTGACATCTACGTCTAAAATGACCTACAGGGACGCATTAAATCTGGCCCTGAAGGAAGAGATGCGGCGGGACCCCTCCGTGGTTTTGTGGGGGGAGGACGTGGCACTCTACGAAGGGTCGTTCAAGGTGACACGGGGGCTTCTGGCCGAATTTGGCGAAGAGAGGATAAAGGACACGCCTATCTCTGAAAATACAATTGTCGGAGTGGCGATCGGCGCGGCCATGGGGGGCTTGAGGCCTGTAGCTGAACTGATGACGGTCAACTTTGCCCTGCTGGCGATGGATCAGATAATCAACCACATGGCCAAGATCAGATATATGTTCGGCGGACAAACTTTCCTGCCGATGGTGATACGAATGCCGGATGGCGGCGGCAGTCAACTGGGAGCCCAGCACTCCCAATCACTTGAAAGCTACTTCATGCATTGCCCCGGCCTTAGAATAGCCTATGCGTCCACGCCGGCAGATGCCAAGGGGCTCTTGAAGAGCGCCATCCGCGACAACAATCCGGTGATTTTTCTGGAGCATGAACTGCTCTACAACAGCAAGGGAGAGGTGCCGGACGACCCTGAGTTTCTGATACCGTTCGGCCAGGCCAATGTCATCAGAACCGGGACCGACGTAACAATTGTCGCCTATGCCCGCATGAGCATTCTGGCGTTGCAGGCGGCAGACGTTCTGGAGAAGGAGGAGGGTATCAGCTGCGAAGTGATTGACCTGCGCACTCTTTGTCCATTGGATACGGAGACTTTTATCGCATCGGCCAGGAGAACCGGTCGGGCCGTAGTGGTAGAAGAGTGCTGGCGTACAGCGGGACTGGGCGGAGATATCGCCCATCGCATCCACGAAGCCTGCTTCGACACTCTGCTGGCGCCGGTCAGGCGCGTGTCCGGACTGGATGTGCCGATGCCGTATTCACGCAAGATTGAAAAGATCTGCATTCCGCAGGCAGAAACGATTGCGGCCGCGGTGCGTGAGGTCGTCAACAGGAAATATTGAGTTCAATTTTATTTGAATGGAATTATGAGGGGAAAATGGCAACAGAAATTACAATGCCCAAGCTGTCCGACACAATGACCGAAGGGCATCTGGGAGCATGGCGCAAGAGCGTTGGCGAAAAGATAGAGCGGGGCGACGTCATCGCCGAAGTTGAGACCGACAAGGCGACCCTGGACCTGGAGGCCTTCACGTCCGGCATCCTGCTGGAACAGCGTATCCAGGCCGGAGAGCTTGTGCCGGTTGGGACAGTCATCGGTTTGATAGGCCTGCCGGACGAAGTTGTGCCGGCAGACGTAACCACCTCGAAGTTGCCCGCCCCGGAGATACAACCGGTCTTGTCTCATGAACCGGCCCCAGCCTTAACGCCTACTATTATTCCGACGCTGAATCAGCATGACCAGCCGCCTGTCACCCATGCTGCGCCGATTGTGCGTCGCCGTGCCGCCGAACTGGGAATAAACCTTGCCAGCATTGCCGGCAGCGGCCAGGACGGCAGGATTTTGATGGATGACTTGGAGCAGTTGCCAAAATCAGAACCTATCCTTGATAAACCAGCCATAGCAACGCCTGTTGATTCTGCTAAAGAGACTCGACCTGCATCTGCCGGTCAGGCTATGGCCGTAGAACCGTTCAGCCGCATGCGGGCGGCAATTGCCAAGGTCACGGCAGATTCATGGCGCACTATTCCGCATTTTTACGCATCAATCGAAATTGAAATGGAGCATGCCGAAAAGGTTGTGCTGGATTTGAAAGCAAAGGATGTGGCGGCATCGCTTAACTCCCAGATATTGTCCGCCGCCGTCGCCTCTCTACTGAAATATCCTGGACTGAATGCGGCCTTTACAGATAAGGGCATCATGAAATATGCCACGATAAATCTGGGATTTGCCGTGGCGGTTGAAGGCGGACTTCAGGTGCCGGTTATCAAAGGAGCCGAAAACAAGGGGACACGCGAGTTGAACGATGAGGCCGGGCGTCTTGCGGCCAAGTCGAGGGTCGGCAGCATTGCAGCGGACGAGATCTCGGGCGGCACCTTCAGTGTATCAAACCTTGGGATGCATGGCGTGAGCTCTCTTGCCTCGATCATCATGCCAGGCCAGGCCGGTATTCTGGCTGTCGGCGCAGTTGCTGACCGTCCAACGGCCCGGAAGGGAAATTTGGAAATCGGGCGATTTATGACTGCAACCCTATCTTGTGACCACCGCATCATTGATGGTGTCTATGCAGCCGGTTTTTTGAACGAATTCAAGCGGCTTCTGGAAAATCCGGGCGAATTACCGGCCTGAGAGGAGGGCGACATGAAAATATTCATCAGCGGCGGCACCGGCTTTGTTGGTGAACACCTGAGTCGCGAACTGCTCCGCAGAGGGCACGAATTGCTCCTGCTGACCCATCAGCGCAGACAGCTTTCCGAGGGCATTGAACAGATCGAGGGGGATGTTACCAAACCGGAATCACTTGAAGGTGCTGTCAGAGGTTGCGATGCCGTTATCAACCTTGTCGGCATCATCCGGGAGTTCCCCTCGAAGGGGATCACCTTCGAAAAGCTGCATGTTCAGGCC
>Ga0118677_10012859_pt1 | contig 12190 bp, 9 predicted proteins | sample AliMusrvi5mmetaG_FD_86154 | JGI IMG/M metagenome (GOLD analysis project Ga0118677, IMG submission 86154)
ATCGATTCTATGGTCGCGGTCAGAGTTCGGTCGTTCAAGCCAGGTGCTGTTTGATCGAAACTGCCGAAGGATCTGTTCTGGAAATCACTGAGGCGCATGGCAAAACCGAATTCGTCGTCGCATACTGCCGAAAGGCGATTGCCGACAGATGGGGTGTTTGCTGTTTTGAGCCGTTCCGAAGGGTTTCAGATATTGGCCTAACGCGGTCCTGGGCCGAGCGTTAGGCGGCCGGAATGTTTATTTTCCGCAGTGTCCGGTTACACCTCACGCAAGAGGAGGATTGGATGCGGCAGAACGAATAGTCCATTCATTTTCCGTGTGTTATGCGTGACAGAGGAAGACTGGAGTTTGGAGTCTGGATGTCCCAGGACAAGCGTGCGCCGAAGGGTTGTTCGATGGACCGGGAGCTGCGGTTGCCTCGTGAACCGTGGCGAGCCCCGGTTGATGGACGACATCAGGTTCAGCCGTTGCCTGGGCGTGCGGGGCCTTCACGGCAGCGTCAAGCAAAGCACCGACTACTGGCGCTCTCGGGCCGCGGCGTTGGGAGAGGCGGCGGGACGCTGGGCACACCGGGCGCTCGAGCAACGCGGAGCCGAGGCGATCCGCAGTATCATGGGACTGTGCCACCTGGCAGACAAACGCCGCGCCGCCGACATCGATGCCGCTTGTGCCAAGGCCATGGACGCCGCGGCCGGTCTGCCGGCCTTCCGGGCGATCAAACAGATGTTAGAAGCCGGTGGTGGGGCTTCCGAGCAGATCCAAATGGTGCTGCGCGAGGTCGATCCGATCATCCGGCCGCTGACTGACTACGCCGATTTCATCCGCGGCAAGGACCCCGCCGGCGATTTTTTCCATCCCGAAACCACAATGCTATCAGAACCGCAAACCACATCCAAAGCATCATGAGCCAACTAACAACCCTCAAAACCCAGGCCCGCAAACTCCGCCTTGGCGGCCTTGCCGAATCGCTCGAAACGCGCCTGCTGGAGCCTCCTCCAACCGCCTTGCCCACGACGAGTTCCTCGAACTGCTCTTCCAGGACGGACTGGCCGTGCGCGAAGGGCGCACGGTGGCCCGGCGGATCAAGGGCGCCGATTTTCGCGAATCGCGCAGTTTGGATGGATTTGATTTCAGCTTCAATCCGTCCATTCCGCGTGCCCGGGTCTATCAACTGGCAACCTGCCGGTTCGTGGCCGAGTCGCGCGACGTGCTGCTGGTGGGGCCGCCGGGAGTCGGCGAAAGCCATCTGGCCCAGGCGCTGGGACGCGAGGCCATCCGCCTCGGACACACGGTGTATTACCGCTCGATTTTCGATTTGGTGCGCGATCTGGCGGCCAGTGAAGGAGGAGCCGAGGAGGGCCGTCTGCTGGCCCGTTACCTCAAGCCCGATCTGCTCATTATCGATGATATGCTACGCACCCGCCAGTACCAATTGTTACTTGTCATTGGCATCGTTGCAAATGTGTTGTCACACCACAAGCATCGTGGCGACATCCACGGCGGCCTGGGCGTTAGAGCATTGCTCAGAACCGCCGGGCGCTGCCGGTGCCGCGCTGGTTGGAGCATGCCCGGCTCAGGTCCAGCGCATTCACCGGATCCATGATGAAGTGGACCATGTGGTCCGGGGACACCCAGTCGCGCAGGTCGGGCGGCAGAAGCAGCGGGGCATCGCGGTGAATGTTGACGTAACGGACGGCTATGCTCACCGTTACGACACGGCGCGGCAAGTCCCTTCATCCGGTTGGCCCTAAGTCCGACAGGACGCTAAAGACGATTTCATCATTCTTTGCGGACCGGCGCGAGGCTGGCCCCGTCCACCCACCGCGGCTCGAAGTACCGCTCGACCGGCTTGGTCGGATAGACCCGAGCCCAATCCGCCAAGGTCTGCGACATCCGCGTCAGCGGATACTCGAAATGGGCAAGCCTCGGGCGGAAACACTCCATTGCCGCTTGATTCGACAACAACACGACCGACACGTCGCCCGGGATGGTAATCCCCTGATCGCGGAGAAAACATGACACCAAAACAAATTCGCGCCAGTCGATCATGACAAGAGCCGTCGGTCGCACACGTTGCCAGAGATTCACCATCGTCTCATACATGACTTCCGGATTGTTGTAGGGTGCCGCAGGCAAATGATCTTCGGCAACAAACCCGGCTCCAACCGCAGCCAGTTTCGACGACATCACCTCGGCCATTCGACTGCGAAAACTATCGGCACGGGCCCACATCGGCATCATCACCACACGGTGGCCCCAAGCCAACAACTCATCCATCGCCCGTTCCACCATTCGCGAGGTTTGCACCGCAAGCATCGGCAGCGGCGTGGCACCTTGCACTCCTCCAAACAAAACCATCTTGGCCGCGCGTGCCGCCGCCCAATCGCAAACCGATGGCTCAGCTCCCCACACCGCGAAGATATTGGGTTTTTCCTGCTCCAGGCAGCGATCCCAAACCTGCCATGCCACCTCGGCAGGCCCGTATGGCAGGATCCGATGGCGCACATCCCAACCTTCGTGAAAAAGCTCCTGATGCAATTCCGAAACCGCGATCAGGGCCGTGCTGTTTCCCGTGGTCTGCCCCTCGGGAGTCACGAACAACAAGCGCCTCTCCAACGGGCGTTGACGCACTCTTTCCCTCAACTGCTCGATGTCCACCCGCATCCGCTTGCGCGATCCGTCGTGCCGCAGCCAACCATCCGCCACCAGACGCGATACCGCGGTGGAGACCGTCAGCGGACTCACACCGAGTTGTAGCCCCAACACCCGAACGCCGGGCAAACGATCACTCCAACGCCCGCTCAGCAGCGCTTCCCGCAAGGCGTGCTCAGTCCGGTCCACTACTGTCAATCGTTCAAGCGCTTCCATCGTTACCCTATTGGGACAGCCCGAAAGTATAGATGTCAACGCGTTTGTCGAGCTTGTTCTCGGTCCGCGACGATTTTGAGAACCATGGTTCGTGGTCGGGTCCGCCGCCCATTTCGCGGCAGAAGAATCAGTCCTCAACCAATGAAAGATCGGCAACGGGCTTCGGGTAATCCTTCCGCGCGACATCCGCCTTGGCCTCGTCCACCATCTGTTGGGTTATCGTGTAATGATATTTCCCGTAATCGTTCACCGTGATCTGGCCCACCCAGAAAAAGCCCCACTTGTCGAAGAAGTCTGTTAGATCCAGTTTGGCCACATCGCAGCAGATCTTCACGAACTCGAACTGGTTCCTGATCGAATCGTCCCCTGATCCGGCGTCGGGCCGGTGGCGCATTTCCTCCATCACGTCGGCATAGAAATCTGGTCTGCCGTTGCGGGAGAAATTGAGATGAAGCTGCCAGAAGGGGACCAGGCGGTCGAAGACATCCCCGACGGCAAGGAACGACTTCCCGGGATTCGCCTCGATGATGTTCCTGCGGGCCGAGGCATAGTTCTTCTGTGCCTTGAGGCGGCTCTCATTGCCCATCATGCCGCCGGTGTAGAGCGAAAAGATGTTATTGCTGACCTCCGTCATGCCTCCCCAGGTGATTTGACGCATTTGCAGGGCGTGGCCCACCTCGTGGCAAAACCCCCAGCACGGGTCGCCGACGGTCACCACGCCCGGATCGGCGACCATGCGCATGGTGTCCTTGTTGCCGAGATAGGCGACCCCATCGCCATCACGGAACATGTAGTAGTTGAAGTTCACGCGTGCCAGGATGCGGTTCGCCGGCACTTTGTTGTACTTTACCAAACCCATCAGCGCATAATGGTGATGGAGCATCGTGTCGTAGCTGTGGATCAACTCCACGCCCTTGCCGCGGGTGTACACGTTGAACCATTCCACCGGATAGGCCACCTGGATGTGTTTGCCGCGGGCATCCATGATCGGACCCACCGCGTGATCCAGCAGGCGGTTCCAATCCTCGTCGGTATGCTTCGCCGCATCGAAATATCCATTCACCTTGCCTGTCGGAAAATGAACCGTCACCTTGGAAGCATTCGCTGCATGGTCGTCGAAATAGCTCACATACGCGTTGCCGGGGTTGTTCACCTGGATCACGTTCACGCCCTGGTTGAGCGGGATTTCCTGTTGGTGCAAGCCCCAGCCATTGGGATCCTTCGCCGGATCGATACCCGCGGGCGGCTTGCGCATCCAGTCGGGAAGGAGCAGGGAGAGTTTCTTGTCCCCGGTGCTTCCCACCAGCACCACGTTCTCGCCGGCATCCAGATAGATGCCCGTGATGTTTTCATAGCGGCTGAAGCCATCGCCCAGCTTCAGTGTCCTGCCCAGTTCGCGGGGCGAGGGATAAGCCTGGTAGCCGGCGGCTCGGTAGGTTTTGTCATACGTGCCGTCCAGCAAGCCGGCAGCCACCGTCTTGAGCAGCTCGCTCTTGAAGCCGGCGAGGTCTTGCTGATTCACGCCCGTCTTCAAGCAGCCGCAACTGCCATCGCTGAAGAACTTCAGGTCGGCCTTCAGCGCCTCGACGTCGGTCACGGCACCACCAGCAAGCGGCGGGCATAACAAAATGGAAATGGAAAAAACCAGGCCTTGCGCGGCTCTATCAAGTGTGGTCATGGGATTCTCATCTTATGTTCTACTGGCTGATCGGTGCCATCGAGAGCTTGAAGCAGTCGCAGTTTGGCAAAGCGGTAGGCGGTCACGTCGGTTTCGAAGTCGTCGTACCCGCGGAAGACCGAGGCGATGAGGCGGCGGCAGCGGGCCGGGTCCTTGACGTGCAGTTGGCGGAGCAGTTCGCGGTCCTCGAGGCCGATGCGCTGGGCCTCGAAGCGGGTTGACGACCATGGTTGACCGGGGCCCGGATAGAGAATGTGGGTATCGCCGGCGGGCAATTGGTTGTTGGTTCCAGGAGCCGCGGGGTGATCCACCACACTTTGCTTGAACGGGTCGACCACGTACCGGTTGAGGCCCCAGTGAAGAAAGCCGGTGGTGCCGAAGCGGGCGGCGCCCCAGCCGACATAGACCTGGCGCAGGCGCTCCATGTCGATGAGACGGTTGACCCACGGGCCGGCAGGGGTGAGGCAGGTGTACACCCAGCACTGGTCACCCTGTTTCCGGCGCTCGTCGAAAAAATCGCGATGGTGCTGGTATTCGTCAACATTGGGACACCAGATGTCCACCGCTCCGACCAAGTCGCGGGTGACGGTGGCCTCTAACACGGGTATGCCCGGCAGATGCCGGTGGATGAGATCGGCGACGAACATGTAGTCTTTGGTTAGATGCCCCCCCGGTTCATCCTTGATGTGCTGGAACCAACGGTCCTGCAACTTTTCCCGCGCGATGAAATCGCGGAGCCGGGCCAGGGATTCGACGAGTTCGGTGGTTCCCTCCGGACTCTGGGCCGGGTGTTTGCCGACGCGGGTCACGAGTTTACCATTTCGCTCCTGTACGAGGTCGGTGCCCTCGACATAGCAGAAGCCGTGCCGCTCGAAAACCGTGATCGTGCGCTTCATGTTCGCGTCCTTGAGCATGATATGCCCCCCGGCGTCGGACTCGAACCGCAACGGCAGCCGGAAGGTGTTTTGCCGGCCCTTCGCCATCATGGCGGCATAGCGGTCGAGGATGTTCCAGAACTCCTCGCTGTCGGATGCCGCCGCAGATCCCCGCAGCATGTTCTTTTCGGAATACCAGTTGGTGTAGCGCAACGTGTCCTTGCCGATGGGCGGCACGGTGGCGGCATGGACGCGCAGGACGAGCTGTTTGGAGACGCTTGCGCTACCGGCACGGATCGCGATGCTCATGGTGTAGTCGCCGGGTTTCGCGCTGCCGGGGATTGCGTCCACCTGAGCCGCTAGGGCCACCACGGACGCGCCGGTTTTGGCATTGGGTTCTAACGGTTGGAGCACCTCGAAGATGCGGAAAGGGGCCCGTCGGATCACATAAGTGTTCCGTTTGCCATCGAACTTTTCGGTGCGGCTGTTCAGGCCGGAGTTCACCTCTACCGGGACATCGAGCAGGCGATAGAAGCGCATTGCCGCCGAGGGCCAGACATCAGGCCCGGTGGCCTCAACCTCCAGTGCCGCGTCCGGGGGCACGTCCCGCAGGAGGAGATGCACGCCGGCGATCGAGCCGCGTGCGGCGTCGAGACAGACCGGCTCGGCCATGGCGACCTCGCGGAACTTCGAATCCGGATAGAGCGGTTCGAGTTCATCGACGAAGGCGACCTCAATACCAGCGGCGCCGGCAACGAGCGACCAGCACAGCAGGGCAACGAATGGAAGGTGTTCTCGCAATTCGTGTTAGTCGGCTTTTTGATAACTCAGGAACTCGACACCGTCGGCCGGGATTTCAAAGCGCGGTTGGGTTGCGGCCGGCAGTTTGGTCTTGGTCCAAAGATCCGTCAGGACATATTTCCCGTCGGCGTTCAATCCCAAGTCCTTCAAGGTCTTCTCGACGGCGACTGGTTTGCCGTCCCGGTTGAAGATGCCAATCCAGCCGTTCTTATCGTTGCCACGCTCGGGGGTTTTCCACACGTCGGTTTTCCCATCGCGATGCACCAATTGGCCGATTACGCCGTTCTGGTCGCAGCGCAGGATGTCGGGATGGGTGAAGAGGCTCATGGAGAAATCATCCATGCTGTAAAGGACCCCGCCGAGCATCAGGGGCGACGCCGCCATGGCGCGCTGCACCATGAACGTGCGCTTCTGGTCCTGCGTGAACTTGCAATCACGACCGCCATTGTCGGTGACCGTAAGGCGGCCGAAGCAAACCATATCCATGTCCAGCCAGCTTCCGACCTTCGGTCCGCCGTAGGCCTGCAGGTTTTCCCAGCGGCGGAAAGCGCCATCGAGGCTGCCGCGGTTGTCCCAAATGTCGCTGGTGATGCGAACCATGTTAGCCTTCATATAGGCGGCACTGTGTTCGATCTTGATGTCATCGCCCGGAGAAAGACTGAGCACAATCCTGCGCCCGCACTTGGCGATGGCCTTGACCACGGCGTCCACCTCGATCGGATTCGGCACGATGTCATCGAACTTGATGAAGTCCACGCCCATGTCGGCATACTTTCTGACCAGTCCGTCGTAGTATTCCTGAGCACCCGGCTTGGTCATGTCCACGCCATAGTTCCACCAGGGGGTGGCGGCCCACGGGCACGCGGACTTCTTGTTGACGATATCCTGCATGTGGTAATTCGCACTCTCGACCGGCAGGTTTTCCTCCACCGCCCTGCGGTTGATTCCGCGCAGCAGCCAGATGCCGAACTTCACGCCCTTCCTGTGGGCATGATCAATGGTGTATTTCAATCCGTGTGGGAAAAAATGTTCGTGGGAATCAGGCCGGCCGTAGGCATCGAGTTTGATCGTGACGCCCTCACCCTGGCCGGACAGAAACCACCCGTTGTCCACGGTTACCGTGTCGTAGCCGTATGACAGGAGTTTCTCGCTAAGGAAATCGATGTTCTTCAGGAGTTCATCTTCCGTGACGGCGATGCTGTATCCGGTGTAACTGTTCCAACCCATGGGCGGGACAGGCTGTCCGGCGGCATTCCGCACGGCTGCGACCGGACCGTTAGACGGTTCCGCGGTGTTCTGGGCCCATGTTTCCGTGACCACGGCAAGGGCGGCTATGCCGGTGAGGAGCGATAATGAATTAGGGAAGGTGTTGGTTGTCATGTGTTGTGTTGTTAGAACAAGGTTATTTGCTTAATCACCGCCCTGCGTCTTCGCCTCCTCGCCGCCCAGCGCCCCTATCATCCCCTGCCCCGGCGCGACGGTCACCTCGGCGGGCTTCATTTTCACGGTGCTGATGTTTTTGCCCAGCACGTCGTCGGCGATATGGTTTCCGCTCACGTTCACATTCTTGCAGCCCTCGAAAGTCAGCATCGCCTTGCGCCCCTGCCACGGCTTGTATTGTGTATTGTGCTTGATCGTGTTATCCGTGAAGCTCAGCCCGTCCACGCTCCGCGCGTATAAGACCGAATAATCGAACACCTCGAACTGATTGCCCTCGATCCGGATGTTGCGATGGAACGGCTTCTCAGGATCCAATCCGGGAATGATCGGATCGATGCTGATGATCCCCTCGCCGAACTGGTACCAACTCGTCAGGCAACTCGGGTGGAACCGGTTGCCGCGGATCAGCACGTCGCGCACGGCACCCGATTCATACCAACCGTTGGCGTCGCCCGCGATCAGGATGGCGGCACCGCTCGAGATGAAGTCGTTGTTTTCGATCAGCACCTTGCCGGGAGTGGAAACCAGCAGGCCGCGTGCCCGGCAACAGCCGAAGGTCGTGTTGCGAACCGTAAAGTCCGGTGCCCATGTCAGATTTTCCAAGGCATCTCCCACCTCAAGACCGTCAGGCACCGCGGCGGCGAATTCGACATCGAAACGATCGCGGTCGATTCGCGTGTAGGCCCTGATGGAACCCAGTCCGGGCGTTTCCATCGACGTATGCCGGATGAATCCGACCTGTTCTCCGGGGCGGCCCCAAGTCATGCCGGTGCTCATACCTTCCATGAACTTGCATGCCAAATGAGTGCGATCCTTCATTTCCACAATTTTCACGCTGGTGCCATGCACGTTGATGGGATCGTCCATCAGGCCTTCGAACTTGCAGCCGTCCACAATCACCCGGCCGCGGCAATTGGAAACATGGAAGCCATCGGCGTGGCCGCATTGATAGCGGCCCTTGGCATAATTCGGCATGACGCTGGTTTTCGTCAGCGTGATGTTTTCGCTGAACTGGCCCAGAATCCCCAGGCCAGCGGCCCCAAACAGATTGACGTTTTCGAGGACCGTGTCCCTGCAGTTGAGGATGAACACGCCGGCATGGTCCCGGGCGCTGTGGCGCATGATCAGGATGTTTCCTTCCCTCGGCTTGCGCTGGAAATCACACGTCAGGCGCACCAACTCGTTGCCAAGCGCCTGGGCCGTGTACTTGTCCCAGTTGCCGCCCAGCGGGGTGTCGCCGCTTTGTTGGGGAATGATACGCGTATCGGCATCGAATTCCATGCACCCCCACCACGCACTCTTCCAGTCCTCACCGTGGAAAACGATCTTGCCGTTTGTAATGTCATAGGGTGATTCAACCGGATTGATCCGGATGTCGACGTAGTCCTTGGCGACCCGCACGATTTTCGCCTGGGCGACGAATGGGATATCCCAGTCGATGTTCAGGTTGCGCACCGTGACGTTGCAACAATCCTCCAGCGTGAGCGGTTGCATCCGGCCATGGCAAATGAACTCGCTGCCATTGGCCTCTATGGTCAGGCAGTTGATGCCTTTCAAGACCACCGGGCAGGTTTTCGGATTGTTATCCGAAGTGTTCGATTCGTGGTAGTCGATCTTGTCACATTGCGCCGACCGGAAATCATAGCGTCCCTTGGGAAAGACCAGGGTGGCCGCGGAATCCTTGCGGCAGGCCTCAATCGCCGCCCGCACTCCCGGCACCGCGTCCTCCTTGCTGTCAGGCTTGACACCGAAATCAGTCACCCGGATCACCTTGCCCTTGGCTCCCGGTGGCACATCGGACATGGATGGCGCATCCGCTGCCGGTGCATGGATCCTTGAGCCGATCAGGACCGACAGTAAGGCTATTAGGAGTTTCATGGCATCACAGGTCATGGTTTCCCGCATTCGATTGCGTGGGGGTTGCGAAGGGGGGCTTAGATCGCGATGGCCGCAGGGTGGGCACGGGCGCCGCCGCCTCGCGCGGCTGGGGCGCGACATTCGATGATACTCCGGGAAACGCATACCAATAGGTCGTCGCCGCGTAGGTGAGCGTGGTCGGTTGCCAGGAGATCAGTTCCATGTCGAACTGCAATGACTTGCGGAAAGGGATGCCGTCAAGATTGCGGGTGCGGGTCGAGGTATTATGTCCCTGGGTCATTTCCTGATCCATCCGCGGCTCGCCGCAAAACGGCGTGTTGTGAACCGGCATGGGAGCGTACGAATATCCATAGTAATCCTCGGTGCCGGTCCCGACATGCGACGGGAATGCCTCGCCATCCACCCGGATTTTTTCGTCACCCTCGCCATACCATGTCGCCACCGGATTGAACAGCGCCAGGGTGTCACCGACATAGACACCGCGACCGGTCAAGGTGACGAAGTTCCAGTCGCGGGGTGGTGGTGTCATGAGTTCCGCCTCATGATGCCACACCGCGTGAAAATGCATCGAATGTTCGTCCCACGCCCACGGGCTGACAGTTGCGCACAGCGACACCTTGATCGCTTGCGCGGCGAGGTTGGTCAAGGTGACCCGGGCATTTTTCTGATAGGGCATGACCCAGCGGCACACCATCGCGCCTTCCGGATCCACCGTGCGATACCAATTTTCCACCCGGTTCAGCCCGACACCGCTGCCGAAAAAATCACCTGCCGGGCACCAGGCGGTCTGCTCGCCGTCGCACTCCATTTGGATGATCAGCGAACGCAATGCAAGCTCCGGCGAGGCAAGCCGGTCGGGCGGCACGCGCAGTTCCATGCGGCGCACAGCTGCGGGACCTGGCGGCATATCTATCTGTAGTTTGCCACCTGGGGCGACATCTTTTTCCGTGGTGACAGACTTCCCTTGGGGATGATCCGGTGGGGTGGACAATGTCTTGTTCACCCGTTCGACAGCGGGCCGGACCGCCTCCAGAGCGGAGCGCGTGTACGTTTGCACCGTCGTGCCGGAGGTGTAGGTGCGGTAGTTGATCTGATAATAGCGCGCGCCATTGCTGGCTTCCTCCCAAGTGACCTTGCAGTGCTTCGCATAAGGAATGGGGAGATAGAAATTGTTGCCGCCGTTGCCATCGGGCCGGTAACCGGGATGGGGTTGCGCCAATGGCGGGCCAATGTTGAGGTCGCCGCTGAGCAGGTCGTATGCGGGGAATATCATCGCAGGTTCCGGCGCGCCATCCAGATAGATGCGCAAGTTGCCCTTCTTGTTCTGGTCAGTGGTCAGCCAGAAACGCACGATGCAGCCGGGCCCATCCACATCCAGCATCACCTTCTCGGTGCGGCCCTGGTTTGCCTCATTGCGGATGAACTGGTTCTGATCGCTGTTGGCAAACCAACCGGGCTTGTCTGGTGCGACCGTTCTGCGGTCATAACTGCTGGCCTGCCTGCAGGTGAACTCCGGCTGCGGCCAGCGGGCAACGGCCGCATAATCGGTCATTTCATCTAGCAGAGAACGGATTGTGATCTGGTCACTACCGGTCGCCGCCCCACACAGGAACACCGCCAGAACGGCAGCGCAAGAAACTGATAGGAACGGACCGGAGTTCATGGGACCTAATGGATGCCGAGTTGTTTTTGCATATCCTCCAGCGCCACGCCCTTGGTCTCGGGCACCATCGTTTTCACCCACAGCAGTTGCAGGATCATCATGCCGCAGAATATGAGGAAAACGTAGCCTGGCGGAAAGGCCGTGACCACCTTCGGAAAAAAGGTGGTGAGCAGCGCGGCGAAGATCCAATGCGTGAAACTACCCAGCGCCTGACCTTCCGCACGGTGGCGGTTGGGGAAGATTTCGGAGATGAACACCCAGATGACGGCGCCCTGACCGACCGCGTGGGCGGCAATAAAGGCGAAAATGCACGCCGGCACGATGGCAAAGTGTTGGGTGAAGAACGCCCACGCTGTCAGGCCGAGCGAGACGATGTAACCGAACGATCCGATGTAGAGCAAGGTGCGCCGCCCCAGGCGGTCAATCAGCCACAAGCCGACGAAGGTGAAGATCAGGTTCGTCACACCGATACCGACGGATTGGAGCAGTGCCGCCTTCGCGCCGAGGCCGGCCATCTCGAAGATGCGCGGGGCGAAATAAAGCACCGCGTTGATGCCGGAGAGTTGGTTGAAGAACGCAATCAGGAATGCCAGCAGGATCGGCACGCGCAGCCCGGCCGTCCAGAAGCGGGTGGAAACCACGCGTTCGGACGAGGCCGCCAGGATGACATCCGCGTGGGACTCAAGTTGCGCCGGAGTGGCCTCGGGTTCGATGAGTTTGAGCACCTTGAGTCCGGCTTCGCGGTCGCCCTTGCGGCCGATGAGCCAGCGCGGGCTTTCGGGAATGCCGAAGCACATCACGGTGTAGAGGATGGATGGAAACGCCGCCACGCCTAACATCCAGCGCCAGGCATTGTCACCGATTCCAGCCAACAGCGCGTTGGAGGCGAAGGCGACGAGGATGCCGAAGACGATGTTGAACTGGAACATGCCGGCCAGCCGTCCGCGGCAGGCGGGAGGCGAAATCTCCGAGATGTAGAGCGGCGCG
>Ga0118677_10012860_pt1 | contig 12189 bp, 9 predicted proteins | sample AliMusrvi5mmetaG_FD_86154 | JGI IMG/M metagenome (GOLD analysis project Ga0118677, IMG submission 86154)
GACTGAGGATCAGGCCTATTGAGCAGGCGTGAGAACAAGTTTTCGGCAGGCTCTACATCACGAGTCCAAAAGCACAAACTCGTTTGTCCAAGACGCAGCGAATGATCTGCTTGTCCAAGGAGCCAGTTAAGAGCCACGCAATAGGCTGTGGCTGCTTCGTCCGAACTTGGCGCATTAAGGCTCTGGTCGAAACCATAAGAACCGAAGGCATCCTTATCGAAGGAAACGATAGAGGCTCCGAATGACTGAGTATTGGGCACACCTTGGATTTTAGGGTTGTGAGTTGGTGCCAGCGGCTGTTCAGCACGACCTGAAATTAAGCATAGACCCTTTGAGAAACCACTGCGCGCATCACGAACTTCAATCGTATGCCGCTCGCGCCAGAATTGTCTAATAAGTTCATTCTCTGTCAAAAGCTCGCCATTCACTCGAAATGTGAAATTCTCTGGTCCAAGACGAACCTCATCACCACTCGCTGTTCGAAGCCACCAAGCAAATTTGTCACTGGATCTACCCTCCACCGGTTTACCCCAACGGAGAAATGGTGGCTGGGCCGTTCCGATTTGGCCGGCGAACCGGATAATGGCTTCGAGTCCCGGATGTTTTGTCTGATTGGCGGCCTTATTCATCTGCTGCCAGAAGTCATCACGCTTGCGAGCATTATTGGCATCTCTATTAAGGCGCTTCTTCTCCGGCATAGGTGCTTCCGGGTCAGGATCTAGGCCAAATACAGCAGTCAAGCCGTCTGCTAGGAATTCAGAAACGCCGCCAGCAACTTTTGGCCGTGTAGTCTGTGGGCAACTAAACTCCTTGCCTCGCTTGTCATCCCCGGTCGCTTGGGGTCCAGCACCAAGGATGTTCCCTTTCGCATCAAGATCGATAATCCAACGGACGGCTTTTGGCGCAAATGCCAGATCATTCAGCAACTTCCGAGATACCGCAAAATCGTATAGATGTTTCAGTAGCATGGTCAGTGGCCTCCGTTTTGGGATGTAAGGATGCGGATACGCTCGGGATTGCATTCGAGTTTCGATTGTTCGATGCGGGCATGGAAGAAAGCGGGTTGAGGTTTGATTGGCTGACGGTTCCAGCGCGTCCGGTTTGCGGCAAATTCCTTGCGGCGCTTGGTCTGTTCGCCTTTATTAATCCCGACTAGAGATTGATCGAAATCTAGTCCTTGCTGCGTTTCTTCTTCATTGTGCAACCAGCGAAAGCCTTCGGCTCGTTCTTGGTGATCAAAGACATCATAAAGCATAAGACCAATATCTTCAGTGATCGGGGCGACAGATTCGTCGCTGGCAGCGAGTTCTGAAATTCTTCGTTGGAGCGCCTCATCTGCGTCAGGTTCCCATTCAAAGTCGGCTGCAAATTCCCTCATACCGAGTCCAGGACGATAAAAACATTTACCAGAGCGGGCTCTGCGTTCGATTTCAGCCAGATATTTCTCCAGTTTATCTTCGGGCCGATTGGCCAACGGCGTAACTCGGACTTCGGCTGTGATAAGGTATTCCACGTCTTGCAAGGCTAGCATATTGCGTTGAGTGCCGTCCTCAGCTCCGCCTCCGGCTTGAATGCAAGTGGTCTTATCCGGCGAGTTCATCCAAGTCTTAGCACTGTCGAGACTGATGACCTTGGTAACTTCATTACGCCGAAAAGAAACCCATCGTCCGCGTTTGACCACACGAATGGAATCGATGAGATAGAACATCTGGGGCTCCCAGAAAACAGCTTCAAGAATGCCGCGCGCAGCGGAGGGCGTCATTACTGGGTAGCTAACACGCTCAACTTTCATCTCGGGGCGAGTGAAGCAGGCGAAGTCGCCCCAGACACGGAGAGTAACGAGGTTTTGTTTCATAGGAGAAAGTCGTCTTGTGGTCGTTTGTCAATCACAAGGCCGAGTTCAGGGTGATAAAATCCGTCATCGAGAACGTAGAGTTCAAGATTTGGAAGCAAAGGTCGGATTTGTTTCATAGATTCGAGTTGTTTAAATTTATGTGAATGTAAATTAACCATGAACCTTTGGAGACGGCGGAGGTCATCGCGAGTAAAACGTGGCTGACCGGGAGCAAGTTGCCTATTGCGAATTTCCTCAATAAGCGGCGCTGCAAATTTTCGCCCGTGGGTATCATTTGCAACGATGACGGGCTGGCCAGCGTCGTCGATGACCTTCGCTTTGCGGCCAACTTCGCGGAAGCGCAGTAAAGCACGGTCTTCCTGGATTGATGTCTCGCCTCTTGCCGAGTAGTCAGTGTTCACCACTTGGTAGAGTGAATCGAAATAGCGTCCGAACAAATCTGCATCAGTAGCGAGTTTTTCCGAGGCATCATCGCCCAATCCAGCCAGCGATATGGCTGCTTGATCTGCTGCGGCGCGATAGACCCCAGGAGGCAACTTGTGATCTACCGGGCGGAAAACGTGCATTGAGCCCGATGCAAGACGCCCCTCGCGGTTGCAGCGACCCGCTACTTGGACAATCGAATCAAGCGGCCCCATCGCGCGCCAAACGACGGGGAAATCCACATCCACTCCGGCTTCGATGAGCTGGGTAGAAACAACCCGACAAGGTTGACCAGCGACGAGTCGCTCGCGGATACGCTGAAGGAGATCGAGTCTGTGCTGTGGACACATTGCAGAGGAAAGATGGATGGGGCGCTCGTCAATTGGCGGGCTTTTTTTAGTCATTTCCTCCCACAGTATCGCAGCGTGTCTCGTCAAGTTCACAACGCACAGTACTTGTGGCGAAGCTGCCAGGTGATCAGCAAGTTCAGGCCAGTCGATCGTTTCGTTGTCACGCGGCAAATGATAGTTTACGCGACGAAGGCGACGAAACAGTTCAGACGGTTCAGGCGCAATCTCACGCAATTCATTAGCGGCGAATCCATCAGGCAAAGAATCACTGCGACGAAATGCGGGTTGAGTGGCAGAACTAAATACAAAACTAACCCTATAATTAGTAGCGAGTTCTCGAAATACACTAAAGGTCGGTTTAAGTAAATGTGCAGGGAGCGTTTGTACCTCGTCAAAAATCACCACAGAACGCGCGATGCGGTGGAGCTTCCTGCAACGTGAGGGGCTAGAGGCGAACAACGATTCAAGAAATTGGACGGAGGTAGTAACAATTACGGGAGCATCCCAATTTTCAGAAACCAGTTCGATCCTAGATTTCTCCTCTTCAGATGCACCGTCGCGAGGTTTGACCGATGAATGGTTTTCCAGCACGACATCATCACCAAGAACTCGGCGGTATTCAGCAGCGTTTTGTTCAATGATAGAGAGATACGGAATCACTACAATAATTCGCCTCAGTCCGTGGGATTTAGCATGGGCTAACGCAAAGGCCATTGCCGAAAGAGTTTTGCCACCACCCGTGGGTACGGTCAGCGAGAAGAAGCCTTGGGGCTGCGATCCAGCTCGAAGGCAAGCATCAAAAATCTGGTTTCGAAGGTCGGAAAGTGGACTATTCGGGTTGGCTATCTGTTTGCATTCGCGTTCGGCTTCGACACACAGGAGCAAGCGTTCTGTATCCAAATTTAAATCCTCAAGTGACTTTGCTGGCCAGATAGCAGAGTCTATCCGGTCAGCATCGACGAGACAGGAAAACAGTAGGCGGGTATAGAATTCGACAGAGAGATCACTGGCAACATGCGAAGGAATGCCGGGAGGAGTTGGTAGTTCACCCAGTTCTAATTCGATACGGCGCACCAATTCAGGAAGATCTGCGGTGACTGTGGATTTGGTTACTGCGACTTGAGCATCTGATAAGTCGTGCAGCCCTGCATGGTGGCCTGCTACGGAAAATACGGCACCAAGTTGCTGGTGTGGTGTCATCGCCCAAGCAGCGCCATAAATGGCGTGTTGGGTCTCGACACTACTGGCGCGTTCACCACGCAAATACGACTGAAATTCTTCGCGGTACTTTCCCAAGTCATGCAACAGTCCAGCCAGTTCAGCTTCATCGGCTAGTCCCAGCGGTTCAGCAAAGCGGCGCGCAAGGTCGGCAACGTTGCGGAGGTGATCCTTGAGCGTCTGCCAATGCTCTACTCCTGCCTGTCTTCCGTCAGCCTCTTCTGCTGTATGCGCGTAATATGTCACAAATGATCTTTGGTGGCTGGTAATTCGGGATGGTGCTGCTCCCATACTGCGCGGTCGGATTCGATGAGCTGCTCGAGTTGCTCGGGCTTGGGCAGGGCGACGAGGTAGCGGGAGACAAAGAGCTGATGATCTAACCCGCCCGTTGAGTATTCCACCTTAGTCTGGTCTTTGTCGGTGCAGAGCAACAGGCCAATGGGCGGGTTATCACCTTCGGCCATCACTTGATCTTTCCAGTAGTTCAGATAGAAATTCATCTGCCCGGCGTCCCCGTGCCGGAATGGACGAATTTTGAGGTCGATGAGCAAGTGACAGCGGAGAATCCGGTGGTAGAAAACGAGATCCACGTGATCGTGCTCGTTGCCGACTGTAATGCGCTTCTGCCGGGCTTCAAAACAGAAGCCGGTGCCGAGTTCCAAAAGAAATGATTGGAGGTGATCAAGCAGGGCACTTTCAAGATCGGCCTCCAGATAATGCGGACGTTCAACGAGGCCGGTAAACTCAAGAATATAAGGATCGCGAATAAGGTCGGCGATCTGCCCCGGAGTTTCCATTGCTTGCTGTCGGGCGCGTTCGATGACTGATTCTTTGTCGGTGGAAAGTCCGCTGCGCTCGTAAAGGAGAGACCCTATTTGCCGCTGGAGTTGGCGCTTGGTCCAATTTCCCTTGAGACACTCATTTTCGTAGAAGGCCCGTTTCCACGGGTCATCAAGGCGTACTAAATCTGCCAGATGCGTCCATGAAAGTTCGAGCAGCTTCTCGATTGGCAAAGGGGGCGGGGTTCGATCACAAGAATTCAGCGCCGTTGATGCTAAACTATTATGAGGCACTTCGCCACGGGACAAATTCCGCACCGCTGGTGCGGAAATCCGCGATGCCACCTGGGGATAGTGCAGATAGAGGAGCCGCATCCGCTCCAGCATGTCGGGGCTGGCACCGGGCACTTGGCGCACGCGAAGGTCTGCCGAGACCCGTTTTAGCAGACCGACTCCATATTCAGCCCTATCTTCACCAGCTTGCTCGAACTCGACCAGATAGGCTCCGATAAGCCAGTTCCGAAAGACAAGGTGCCGATTGATGGCTCCAGCGGCTCCCGCTTGAGCCTGGCTGTGGGCTTCTCCAATGGCGGTGATGAGGGCTGTGTAGTTCATTGGAAATCAGAAACAGAAATCAAGATTTACAAATGGAATCATATTGATGTTCTTTTCGTCAGTCAAAGGCGAGATCATAATTCCAATACCGAGGCGCTGGAATAAGAAAAAAAGATACTCCAAAAATAATTTTTATTTGTGCCTTCGCAGGTACGGCAGTGTTTTGTTTGAATTCACAGGCCAAGGCACAAATCGGCAAACCGTAGTTCATTTAAAAAAGCAATCACTGACCCGCTTGAATAACACTGCCAATCCGTTCGACCGGCTCTAATGTCCAAAGGCAGTGGGAGTGGTTGCTTGCAGAATTTTCTCTGAATGATTATATAGGTGCATGTTTGAATTTCCGGCGCTGCCGCTTCGCAAATTTTCCGGCCTGATTTTTTCTGTCATCACTCTCATATTGCTAACCGGGTGCGATGAAGCCTTTCAAAATGGGGCGATCCGCGCGAGGGAACAGGGCGATAAAAAATATAAGGAAGGTGATTTCCAGGCGGCGATCAAGTTTTACGAAGCCTCTTTGGATGGATCAGAGAAGAGCGCGGAAGTCCACTACTGCATGGGGCTTCTGTATGACGATAAACTCAAACAACCGGTCAGTGCGATCCATCATTTCCAACGTTACTTGGATCTTAGCCCCAAGGGCGTTCATGTTAAGGACGCAAGGAATTTCATCAAGGAAGATGAACTCAAACTGGTCACCTCATTGAGCAATGGCGCCCTTTTAACCCAGGACGATGCTGCGCGCCTTAAGAATGATAATCTCACCTTACGCAAACAACTCACCGAATTACGGGCACAACCGCGCGGAATGCTTCAAAAAGGAGGGGAACAGAAACCGATCCCACCTGGAGCCCGAACTTATGTGGTTCAACAGGGAGACACACTGGCCTCGATTTCGCGGAAGTTTTACAAAAGTGCAGAGCGTTGGAAGGATATCGAGGACGCCAATTTCAACAGCCTAGGTGGCAAGAACAAGCTCAAGACCGGGATGACGCTCTATATCCCCTAAGCACCTATTCTTCGTCCAAATTATCCACCCCTTTTTTATAGACAAGCCCTCTCAGCTTGCCATGAATAAAGAGATCAATCGCTCCATCCATCACTGCCTGGACATTGCTAGTTTCAACCCCGGTGCGCAAATCTTTCACCATCTGGTAAGGCTGAAACACATAACTCCGGATCTGGTTTCCCCAAGCGACATCCCCTTTCTCCCCGTATTGCCGTTCGATTTCCGCACTTTTTTTATCCTGTTCCACCCGGTAAAGCTTTGCCATCAGCATTTTCATCGCAAGCTCACGATTCCGTCCCTGGCTTCGTTCAGCCTGACACGCTACGATAATCCCTGACGGTTTATGAGTCAATCGCACTGCCGTCTCCACTTTATTGACGTTCTGTCCCCCCTTCCCACCGGCCCGATAAGTATCGAGTTCAATATCAGCAGGGTTAATTTCAATCGGAGCATCCTCGGCCAGTTCAGGAATCACATCCACACTCGCAAAGGAGGTGTGTCGTCGTTTATTGGAATCAAAAGGCGAAATCCGAACAAGCCGATGAACTCCCCGCTCGGTTTGAAGATACCCATACGCATAGTCACCAGTCACCTGAAACGTAATCGACTTGATCCCTGCCTCGTCTCCGACTTGAAGATCAATGGTCTGGCTGGTAAATCCGTGACGTTCAATCCAGCGCTGATACATCCGAAGCAGCATATCGGCCCAGTCACACGACTCCGTCCCACCTGCTCCTGAATGAATCGTCACAAACGCATTGCTACGGTCATATTCACCCCCCAGCAGACTCTGTAACTCCAAGTCACCCACGTTTTTTAAAATCAGCGCGTATTCGAGTTCCACCTCTTTAAGCGCAAGCGCTTGAGCATCTGCCCCAGTCTCTTCAGTCGCCAATAATTTTAAAACATCAAGATCATCCACTTGACGATCAATGACGACCAACGGATTGATCTTGCCGCGAAGCTGGGAAACTTCCTCCACATATTTTTGAGCACGTTCTCTTATATCCCAGAAATCGGGCTCCGTCATGAGCCCTTCAATTTCATTTAAGCGGGATTGAAGTCTTGGCAAGTCAAAGAAACCTCCTGAGCTGAGCAATGCGTAATTTCAACGACTCGGAATCAATGGCTTGAAGATCAATGGACATGGAAACCAGAATAAAGACTAAGGGCTGAAGAATAAAGAAAAAAGGCTGGCTCGTAGAGAGTTGGGCGCAACTCCAATCCTGCGCCAGCGGGCTGACTCCACGCGCTGTCCTCGAAAAATTCGCAGCCGTGCAAATGCTCGATGTTCATCTGCCCACCACAGACGGCCGGGAAATTGTTCTCACCCGCTACACCCAACCTGAGAAAGATCTGATGCTTCTGCTCTAGCAACTCGGACTCACCTTGCCGGAGCAAGCGCCGCCGCAAATCAAACCCCTTCATACCAACTCAAATCAAGCGCTGCTGTAGTGCCGACCTTTTGATGCTGATATAGCAAAATAGCGGTTCAGAAGCTCTTCGCCCCATCCAGTCCGCGAATTGGGACTAGGCACTTATCATCATCCTTCACGAGCGTCTGGTTTTACGACCTCATCTAGCCAAACGCACTGATTCGTATAACTCTGGATTTCCACAAAATGCCTTGAGACATGACGGGTTTGAGATAAAGTCGTTACGAACATCGCTTTCTATTCATGATTAATCAATTAAATGTAAAACATACGTTAAATATATGAAATGCGATTTAAATAGGCGGAGATCCTGTTCATATGCCTCAGTATTTTTTTTGTTGACGGTATTGATGATCGTCTCGAGGGGGGTGACCGCCCCTGTGCCTGTTGAACAAGCTAGAACGGCTGTTCAAAACTGGCTTATCCGTGAAGGGACTCCTTTAAATGCCGGGATAGGGACGCACGTCACGGGTTCAAAAACAATTAAAGATAAAGTGGGACGCGAGCTTTTTCATGTGGTGTATTTATCGAAAACCGGAACCTCGACATCCGGGTATGTGATTGTGAGCCCGGACGATTCGACAGAGCCGATTATTGCATTCAGTTCCGGAGCACGACTTGATGAAGCACCTGGGTCTCCCTTGTATATGATTGCACTACGGGACATGGGGCATCGGTTGAATGCTGTGAGGAATGCAACTGCAGCGGATTCGCACACAACCGCGTATGCATCGCAGGTCAAGTCGAAGTCGAAATGGGCTACGTTGATGAAACCTATTGCCTCCGGGAAGCAAGGTCTTAACGACATCTGGCTTTTGCTGCCTTCGGGGATAGGAAAGATACAGATTAAATCGATCACATTTGAATAGCCAAGGCGATGCCAGTGAGCCAGTGGAAGGGGGGGTATAATTTCAAAATCATGCAAGTCAATATTTCCGGAGAGATTCCTCCTGCTCAACGATCGTTTCGTCGGATTCTATGGATCAGTATGCTGGTTTTCGTCGTCGTAATGGGAGCAGGGTATTTAGTGAGCACGTTCTTATTGAATACCTGGCTTCGTAGTGATGCATTTCGTATTTTTTTAAATAAAAAAACATCCTCATTCTTTCATGTGGATGGTCAATATCAGCCGATTCAGTGGAATGGTTTTTCATTTTATACGGATGGATACCAGGCTCGAGGAGAGGTTGGATCGCCCTTTTCTGAATTGCGAACAGAGCAGATCCGAGCTGAGTTTTATCCACAGGGGATTTTTCATCGGGCATGGCAGATTAACGATCTTCAAATCCAGCGGTTGAAAATTAGATTTGGATCGTTGATCCCGGAATGGAAGGGCAGGGTGTCATCTTTTCCTGAAAATGCCGGTTCGAAAGAAAGTTCGTGGATTCCAAACCGGCTCGATATCCGGCATGCACAAATTCAGCAGGTCGATTTGAACTGGAATTTTGAAGGTGGGGTCGGGGGGGTCCAGGAAATGAGGGTTTCGCTTGAACCTGAGGGGACTGCACTTCGGGCGAGTGCGGTGGGGGGGGTATTGGTTCAGAGCGGTTTTCCTAATTTAAAGGTCGATCATTTAAAAATCCGGTATCAACATCCCGATCTTTTTGTCACCGATGCGCTGTTGAAGTTGGGAGATGCAGGGGTGATTAATCTGAGTGGACAGATCGCGCTGGATCGTGGGGAGGCGTTGGATTTACAGTCTTCATTCAGTGGAATTTCGATCACTCAATTTCTTCCGGAGGATTGGCGTGCTAAATTGCATGGAAACGTGGCCGGCGAGGCGACGGTAGAGGGAGGGGGGCTTGATTCGATGCAAGTGATTGGAACGTTGCGATTGAATAATGCGCAGATCGAGGCTCTGCCCATTCTGGATAAAATTGCAGCCTTTACCAGCACAGTTCAGTTTCGACGACTCACGCTTCATACGGTTTCAGCCGATTTTAATTGGACGAAATCGAAGTGCAGATTCAGTCATCTGCTAATCGAGTCGCAAGGAGTGATCCGGGTGGAAGGGGATGGTGTGGTGGATCGCGGGAATCTGAATGGTAATTTTATGGTGGGGATCGCTCCCACAACGCTTCGCTGGTTGCCGGGTTCCCAAGAACACGTCTTTACCCAAGAACGCGCAGGGTTCGTTTGGACTCAGGTAAAGGTGAGCGGTTCGCTGATGGATCCGCAGGAAGATTTAAGTCCGCGTTTGATGATTGCCGCAAAGGAACAGATCCTTCATGAGGTTCAGGGAACCGTTGAAAAAGGAGTGCAAGGGGTATTTAATTTATTGAAGCCGTAGCAAAAATTAAGAGTTAACACTCAAGAATCATTAAAATAGCAGGCGTTTTACCACTTCTCCGGCAGCAACGAATCCGAAGGTGCCAGTGACAAAACAGGCGGTTCCAAATCCATTGGTGCAGTTCATTCTGAGATTGGTTTCGAGTTCGGGTGTTTTACAAACTTCACCGGTTGTCCATGGATAAACCTGGGGTTCATTCGAGAAAATGGTGGGGACATGATAGCAGTTTCCCCTGCCTTTGGCCCATCCGTGTTGTCGGCGGAGTTTGGCTCGGACGAGTTTTAAGAGTCTGTCTCCGGTTGCCTCTCCGAGATCGCCGACTTGCACCTGTGTGGGATCTCTGCGTCCACCCGAGCCGCCGACGGTGAGGACGGGAATGTTGCGTTTTTGTGATTGGGCAATGATCAAGGCTTTAATCGACATCCGATCGGTGCAGTCGACGACAAAATTATAAGGGGTTGCCAACAGCGTATCAACGTTAGCGGGAGTCAGGAATTCCAAGATGCTGGTCACACAACATTCAGGATTGATGGCTAATACGCGTTCGGCCAGAACTGCCGCCTTTGGATGCCCTATTTTTTCTTCCAAGGCGGAAAGTTGACGGTTGATGTTGGTGATACAAACATCGTCCCTGTCAATGAGTGTGAGTGAACCGATCCCGGAGCGTGCCAGTGCTTCCACGATCCATGAACCGACTCCCCCCAGTCCAATCACAGCGACATGGGCCGCCTGTAATCTTTCAGTAGCGCCTTGTCCGTAGAGTCGATCGATTCCACTGAAACGCAGGGTGCGAGGGTGGGGCAAGGGATCATGCTTTAATGGTTTCATGGGGTAAACGTTTATCAAATTGGATTTAGCTCTCCACGGGGGACGGCTAAGCCGTAACAATTTATTATTAATCGCAGATGACACAGGTTTTCGTAGATAATAGGAGGATAAAATCTGAAACCCACCCTGCGTATCGATCTCACTGTTTGGTGATCCGACAATATCGTAATGTTCCAAGCCTTTCTAATCTTAAAATCTGTGCTTATCTGCGGTTAAAGTTTTGCATGATTACGGCTAAGCGTCGATTTTTATACCGAAATATCCCGCTTGCCAATAGGAGTCTCCTCCGACTAAATCTTTCTCAATGTAAGGATTCAGAATTTATCCGCACATTTTAAGAGGGAAAAATGAATATGATCAAGACTAGGGCTGCAATTGGCGACGGAAATGGCGCCTTTACCATTGAAGAAATTGAAGTGGGACATCCTCATGCGGACGAAGTCCTTGTAGAAATCAAGGCGGCAGGGATTTGTCATACCGACTGGGATTCCAAATCGTGGGGGCGTCCGTTAGTGCTTGGACACGAAGGCGCTGGCGTGGTGAGGGAGGTTGGTGCAAATGTTTTGCATGTCAAAGTGGGGGATCGAGTCCTGCTGAACTGGGCGATTCCATGCGGCGGCTGTTTCCAATGCAATCTTGGGAATCATTCTCTTTGCGAAGTCAGCCGTCCTGCCACCGTTCACGAAACAACTCGCGGACACGCGCACGCCGAAGGGACTAAGCGGCAGGGTAATCCCATTGATCGTTCGTTCAATCTTGGAACGATGTCCGGTTTCACGCTGGTGCGGAAGGAGGCAGTTACCCCCATTGAAGTTACGATCCCCTTTTCTTCGGCCGCCATCATTGGCTGTGGCGTGATGACCGGTTACGGTTCGGTCGTCAACACTGCCCGGGTGCAGGCTGGGAGCAGTGTCGTCGTTCTTGGAGTCGGCGGTGTAGGATTGAATGCCATCCAGGGTGCGCGGATTGCCGGTGCGGAAAAAGTCATCGCTGTCGCTCGGAAGGCGCACCGGTTGGAAACGGCAAAGCAATTTGGTGCAACACATACCATCCAGGTTCAACCGGGTGATGATGAACTCTTGCTTGCCGCTGAAGAGGCGAAGAAACTCACCGAGGGGCGCGGAGCGGATTATTGTTTTGAAAGCACCGCAAATCCGAAGCTTGGCGCGGCTCCCCTTGCTTTTGTGCGCAACGGTGGCATGGCGATTCAATTGAGTGGTATCGAGCAGCGGATCGATTTTGATATGAGTCTGTTTGAGTGGGACAAGATTTACATCAACCCGCTTTACGGCAAATGCACGCCGGGTATCGATTTTCCCCGGATCTTTCGATTGTATGAGAAGGGCGATTTGTTGCTGGATGAAATGGTGACTCGCACCTATTCAC
>Ga0118677_10012862_pt1 | contig 12188 bp, 8 predicted proteins | sample AliMusrvi5mmetaG_FD_86154 | JGI IMG/M metagenome (GOLD analysis project Ga0118677, IMG submission 86154)
GTTTAATCATTGGCCCCACCGAAGCTGAAGGTAAAGCTGAATCCCTGCTGTTTTTTGTTTGGAACACTGTCAACAGCATTAAACCCATAACCGTAATCAAGTCCGATCTGACCGATAATCGGCAGGTAGAGTCGCAGACCAAGTCCGGCCGATTTTTTCAGCTCACCATAATTTACCGACTGAGTGTTACGCCAGAGATTGCCCGCTTCGGCGAAAGCCAGGGCGTAAATGCTCACTGACTGTGACATGGTCAGCGGGTACCGCACCTCCGTGGTGAACTTGGAATAGAATTTCCCCCCATAAAGCGTCGATGAAGGATCGGACGGGTAGAGATTTGATCCGAGACTACGGTCGCCATAGCCTCTCAGAGGCACGGTAGGGAGCGTTGACATGCCACTGCCTCCCATATAGAAGAAATCGGTGTAGGGGATGTAATCATTGTTGGTAAAGTTGCCTATATAGCCGTGCTGGGTTGAAATGTTCCAGACAAGTTGTCTGGTGATCGGGAAAAACCAGCTTGACGTTCCGATGATCTTATAGAAATCAACCGTTCCCGGCAGCGGTCCACCGGCAAGTTCTCCCGAGATCGAGTTTTTGCTGCCTTTTCGAGGATAGATCGGGCTGTCTATGCTGTTGCGGGAAATGGTTTGTGTTATCGAATACTCATCCGCCTGATTGGGAGCATTTGCCTGTGCGGCATATAAACTTAAAAGCCCACCTGTCGTGTGAAGGTATTTCAGTTTCCAGTTGATCGAAAAGTAGTCATCCGGCCAGGCAAGACGTCTTCCGATGGACATGGTTGTGCCGTACTGATCCATAATGGTTGGCGTAACACCATCGCTGTTGTAGATGTAGGCAGAGTGGGTTTTAAACACTGAAAATCCAACTGCGGTCGGAGTTCCGAATGCCCATGGTTCAGTATAGGAGAGGCTGAGCGTATTATAGTTGTCACTGCCGAACTGCCATTGAAAGCCAAGTTTCTGACCATCGCCGTGCGGAAGAGGCTGGTAAGCCTCACGATTGAAGAGATCCTTCAGCGAAAAGTTACTGAACGTCAGACCGAGTGAGCCGGTAAACCCGGTGCTGCTGTATCCGACTGAAGTGTTAAAGGTATCGGTCTGCTTTTCACTGACATTGTAGGTAAGGTCAACCGTATTGTTCTCAGGATTCGGCTGAATATCGGGTGTAATCTGCTCGGGATCAAAGTAGTTGAGCATGCTCAGTTCCCTGATACTGCGCACAACGTTCTGGCGGCTGAACATATCGCCCGGAAGCGTATAAAGCTCCCGGCGGATGACATGATCTTTTGTTTTGGTATTGCCTTTGATATTGATGGTGTGCAGCTGGAACGGTTCGCCTTCCCTCAGCGAAATATCCAGATCGACCAGATTTGGTTTGACGATTTTCTCCTCAAGTTTTGCTTTGAAGGAGAGATACCCGCGATCAAGATAGAGCGAACTGACATCGCCATTGTCCTGAGAGAAATTCAGTCTTTCCTGAATGAGTTTTGCATTGTAGACATCACCTTTTTTGATTTTAAAGGTGGTGTTGAGTATATCTGTGGTGGCAAAATCCATGGTATTGCCTGTCCAGGTGATATTGCCGATATAATATTTCTGACCTTCATCAAGATAAATGTCAAGAAACAGCCCTTTTTTGTCATTGGTATAACTGATCGAATCACTGAGAACCCTGGCATCACGATAGCCATTATTTCTGTAGAACTCAACGAGGGTGTTTTTGTCCTCGTTCAGCTTATCGGTATCAAGTTTGGGAGAACCGAAAATTTTACGCCACCATGAGTTTTGATGGGTTTCATTGAACACCCCTCTGAGTTTTTTCTGATCGAAAACGGTATTGCCGTGAAAGGTGATTTTTTCAATGGAGACCTTTGTTCCTTCAGTGATCGAAACGAGGGCATTGACATGATTTTTGCCGTTTTCCTGAAGGTGAAATTCCGCTCCGGCAGTCAGATAGCCCTTTGATGCATAGAGCTTTTCGAGTTTGTTGCAGGCGGTAAGCAGCTCCTGCTGGCTTATTCTTTTCCCGGTGACAAGGCCAGCTTTGCGACGAAGCTCATCACTATCAAGCTGTTTGTTCCCTTCAAAGGTAACCTTGTCAAGCAGTGGCAGTTCCTTGACCGTGAATTTCAGGGCGATATTTTTCTGGCCAAGGTCGGATTGCTCAACGCTGATGTCACTGAAAAGCTGGAGCTGCCAGAGATATTGCATAACGCCGGCAAGTTCCGGGCCGGGGATGGCAATCCGGTCGCTCACTTTAAGAGGAAGACTTGCGGTTATTTCCTTTTCGTTCACGGTTTCAAGACCGCTGAAGGAGAGAGAGGTGACGGTGAACAGCTCCTTTTTGAGGTCATTGTTTTTGGTCTGCTCTGCAGCAACAGGCCGGTGATTCGTTCTGGACGTTTTGGTCTTTGCTTCAGCGGTGCTTTCGAGTGTATTCAGGGCAAGAGCAAGCAGAACCAGGGTTATCAGCTTTCGTGTTTTTTTCATGGAATATCAGGAAGTAATCAGGTTAAAGCTTTTTGGCAGGTATGTTATGGCACTGAATTTGTTCACTTGTCAATCCAAACCGTCGTTCCCTGTTTTGAAAATCCAGTATGGCATCATAGAGTTGTGAACGTCGAAAGTCAGGCCAGTAAGTATCAGTGAAATAAATTTCGGAATATGCACTTTGCCAGAGCATAAAGTTGCTGATTCTGAACTCTCCGCTCGTACGGATCAGAAGTTCCGGATCAGGCATCGAAGCAGTCGAAAGGTATGACGATATAAGTTGTTCATCGACAGATTCAGGATTGATCCGACCAGCCTGAACATCAAAGGCTATAGTCCTGCAGGCATGCACAATATCCCACTGACCGCTGTAACTGAGAGCAATATTCAATACGAGTTTATTATTGTTCTTTGTAAGCTCCATGGTCTGCTTCATCGTAGAACGAACTTTTTCCGGCAGTATTTCAATTTCACCTATGACATTAAGGCGGATATTGTTCTCATCAAGTTTACGGGTTTCCCTGCCGATAACCTTGATAAGAAGTTGCATCAGAGCAGAAATTTCTTTTTTCGGGCGCTTCCAGTTTTCAGTTGAAAAGGTGAAAAGAGTGAGATATTTAATGCCAAGTTCTGTGCATGCTTCCACTATATCTCTGACTGAATCAACACCGGCAACATGACCTTCAATTCTTGTTTTGCCCTTCGACTTTGCCCATCGTCCATTCCCATCCATAATAACGGCAATATGGAGAGGGAGTGTGCACGAAGCTTTAAGCTCAGTTTGGATTTGTTTATCAACAGAGGTATTGACTGAGGAAAACCAGTGAGGATTAAAGGTTGATGAAAGGTTCATTTTTTGGTTGAGTGCCATAAATCCTTTTTACTCCTTATCGCTTGACAGGCAGTCATGAACAATCCTATTTCACATACTGATTTCCGGGAGCGTAAAATTGCTTGAATTGAATAATATGCAGTTATTTGCTATTATACAAACTTTACACATAACGAGAGCCTGTAATGTCTGCAGGCATTTTCTTTTTGAATTTAAGAAATATCAGGTAGAGACCTTATTCTATTAAAATAATTCATAATAGACGTGCATTTAAGTAGTTACGAGGATTTACGCTCCAGGTTGATCTCAAAAAAGATAACCTGTGAAGATGTCGTGCGTTATTATCTGGAACGTATAGATCGTCATCAGGATGATAACATTTATATAACAGTTTTTCATGCAGAGGCACTGGAACGGGCAAGGAACCTTGACAGGAAGCTCAGTGAAGGAGAGAATCCCGGGAGACTTTTCGGAATGCCGATGGCAATCAAGGATAATATTGCCATGAAGGGAGGCCGGCTTACCTGTGCATCGAAAATTCTTGAGAATTACGAAAGCGTTTATGATGCAACAGCTGTGCTGAGGCTAGAGCAGGAAGACGCTATTTTTCTCGGAAAAACCAATATGGATGAATTTGCCATGGGTAGCTCGAATGAGAATTCGGCCTTTGGCAATGTTCCTAACCCTTTTGATAAAAACAGGGTGCCTGGCGGCAGTTCAGGCGGTTCAGCTGCAGCGGTGGCCAATGGACTTGCCATGGTGGCTCTTGGTTCGGATACCGGAGGGTCAGTACGACAGCCTGCAGGGTTCTGTGATATTGTAGGTTTGAAACCTACATACGGAAGGATTTCTCGATACGGGCTTGTGGCGTTTGCGTCCTCTTTTGATCAGATCGGAGTGCTTGCTCGAAATTGCGATGATGCTGCGCTGGTGCTTGAGGTTATGGCCGGCAAGGATATACATGATGCAACCTCTTCTTATCATGCCGTTACCGGTTACTCTTCTGAAATGGCGAATGTATCGGTTGAAGGACTTAAAATCGGTGTTCCCCAAGAGTATTTCCCGGAGTCCCTTAATTCGGATGTTGCCCGTATTGTGAAAGGAAAGCTTCATGAACTTCGCGATCAGGGTGCTGAACTTGTCGATATACACCTTCCGAACAGTGAATATGCCATAGCGGCCTATTATATTCTTGTTACTGCAGAGGCCTCTTCCAATCTTGCACGGTTTGATGGAGCGAGGTATGGATTTCGTTCTGAACATTCGGAAGACCTTTCTTCCATGTATGTGAATTCGAGGAGTGAAGGGTTCGGCAAAGAGGTTAAGCGCAGGATCATGCTTGGCACTTATGTGCTTTCTGCAGGTTATTACGACACCTACTATAAAAAAGCGCAGCAGGTAAGACGGGTATTTCAGGACAGGTATCGTGAGGCACTTGAGAAGGTCGATGTCATCGCCGGACCGACATCGCCATTTCCGCCGTTCGGTATCGGTGACAAGACAGAAAATCCGCTTGAGATGTATCTCGCTGATGTTTTCACCGTTCCGGCAAGTATTGTCGGTATGCCGGCTGTCAGTGTTCCGCTTGGTTTTGACAGCCTCAATCTTCCTGTCGGAATGCACTTGATCTGTAACTTTTTTGAAGAAGGAAAGCTGCTTGGCATTGCAAAGAAAATGCAGCACTCTCTATGATATTAGGGTGAAGACATAGCAACCATTAATCATAATATTCTGTACCATGAGTGTATTAGTAAACAAGGATACCCGTCTGCTTGTGCAGGGGATAACAGGAGCGGAAGGGACCTTTCATACCTCCCAGATTCTTGAATATGGAACCAATGTCGTTGCCGGAGTTACCCCGGGAAAGGGTGATATACTCTATCATGGCAACGAGAAGGACAAGTTCTGCCGCCCCGTACCTGTCTTCAATACCGTGCAGGAGGCAGTTGTAAAAACCGAAGCCAATGCGACCGTTATTTTTGTCCCGGCTTTTTTTGCAGCTGATGCCATTATGGAGGCTGCCGATGCCGGATTGAAGGTGATTATCTGTATTACAGAGGGTATTCCTGTGAATGATATGATGAAAGCCTATGCCTTTGTCAAGGAAAAGGGAGCTGTTCTTATCGGACCTAACTGTCCGGGCGTGATTACTCCGGGTGAGGCTAAAGTTGGCATTATGCCGGGCTTTATCCATAAAAAAGGCACCATAGGTGTTGTTTCACGCAGTGGCACGTTGACCTATGAAGCAGTGCATCAGCTGACCCAGGTTGGTCTTGGTCAGTCAACCTGCATAGGTATTGGCGGAGATCCGATCATTGGTACACGGTTTATCGATGCTATAAAGCTCTTTGCAGAGGATGATGAGACCGAAGGGCTTATTATGATCGGTGAAATTGGTGGAAGTGCCGAGGAAGAGGCTGCCGAGTATATTCAGAAATATTTCAAAAAACCGGTTGTCGGATTTATTGCCGGTCGTACTGCTCCTCCCGGACGCAGAATGGGTCATGCAGGCGCTATTGTGTCTGGTGGCAAAGGAACTGCTGACGACAAGATCAAAGCAATGGAAGCGGCCGGTATTCACGTCGTTGACAGCCCTGCTGATCTTGGCGAAGCCATGATCAAGGCTCTCGGCAGGTAATTCACCCTCCCAGATTGATCAGCATTAGTAGATAGTAAATGATAAAGGCGCATTTCCATGCGCCTTTATCATTTGTGGTTCTCAGTTCGGAAAGCTTGTTTGTGATCCGAAGGATATCAACCGGTATATGATGTCAGCGTAGTACCGAGATACCCTTCCGGTCGATCACGTCCAATAACCGCTTGGCGGCTCCGCCGGGCTTCTTTACCCCCTGCTCCCATTGCTGAACAGTTGTTTTACCAATCCCGAGCATCAAAGCAAAAACAGGCTGGCTAAGATGGTTTTTTGTCCGAATGCGGCGGATGTCCTCTGGCCGAAAAGCCTTTGCTTCGGGCAAACAAAGCGATTCTACTGTACGCATCGTTACTTCGTCCATCGCTCCGACCTCAAAAAGGTCCTTGGCCATTTCATGGGCTATATCAAGAATCTTGCTCATTAGCTGTTACCTCCCTGTATTTCTTTGTAGAAATAAGTATTTGTAATTGTTTGTCTGTTGCACTTAAAAAGTCTTTGGCTGTAAGTTGAAGTGCGGTTTTCTCTTTGTTTGAGATGTTAGCCTTGTCGTTTTTAGCAAAAGCATAGAGAAAAACCACTCTACTCCCATCGCTTTTCCGGTATCCGACAATAACGCGGAAACCTGAACGCTTGCCCCCTCCTTCCCGAGGAATTCGCTTCTTGAACAAGCACCCGCCCAAGGAACCTTCAACAATCCCTGCTACAACATCCTTCGCGGTAACCCACAACACAGAGTCAGACAGCTCTTCATCTTCCGCCCAGCGGGAAAACCATTTATTAGTAAATACTCTCATTTCTTTAAAGATATCACTAAGTGCTATACTTCGCAATAAAAATTTATTAGCCAAGCAATGATCTCAAACCAAGTTTCATGGTAGCCGAGGTATCACTGTTTCGGGCTTGTAATCCGGTATCATTCAGCAGCGTAGGTAACTGAGTAAATCAGAAAATAAGCGATTTCCCCATCCCATTATACTTCTTAATCATCATTATATTACTTAAGTTAATCTCTAAGTCTTGTTGCAGCTTTCTTCTTTTCAACCCCATACGATAAATATTGATACGCTTCATACACGCTTCAGAGTTCAGATTTCAGCTTACCCGGAGTGAATATCAGGAAGTGACCGAAAATTGGGACCGATTACGCTTGAGGTCACAATCTGTGACCTCAAGTATGGACGGTGGAAGACGATACCTTCCCATTGCCTTTACTGAACAGTGAGGCAAAGAACGGGCAGAATATGGAAAACAGGTCATCTAAACGCTCTCACAGCAACTAAACAAGCAGTATGGGAAAGGTTTTTCACCAACGAATTTAAAATATTGTCGACTTTTTTTTCAGGCATATCCTTCGCGCTTGAAAGTGATTCGTCACCCGGCAGGTGACGAATTGGCCGGTAAATCAAAACACTCCCTGATAGGAAGAGAGTCACAGGTCGCTCAGAACTCTCCTGGGGATCACAGCGAATTTGCCCGCTCCTTTTTTCCCTGGAGTTTTATTCCCGTGACATAGGGACTCCTTATACGGGATAGTCAGTGCAAGTAGCCGACGGCGATGATTGCCTGAAGATTATAGCGTTTGGTATCGCAAAATGCGACACCATCCCGAAAGCATCTTGGAGACAGAAATGATCGAAAACAAGCAAATGATTCCTGTTGATAAAATTCACAGTATGATTTTCACTCTTCGTGGTGTCCAGGTAATGCTGGACAGTGATCTGTCACTCATTTACAACGTTAAAACCAGAGTTTTTAATCAGGCAGTAAAAAGAAATATTGAGCGCTTTCCTGAGGTATTCCGATTTGAGTTGACTCCAGACGAGTATGATAACATGAGATCACAAATTGTGATCTCAAATGCTGACGATAACGCTTTAAGATCACAATCTGTGATCTTAAAAAAGGGCGGGCGAGGACAGCATAGAAAATATCTTCCCTATGTCTTTACGGAACAGGGTGTTGCAATGCTTTCAGCCGTGATTAGAAGTGAAACGGCAATCAAGGTGAGTATAAAAATCATCAATGCATTTGTTGAGATGCGGCGTTTAATTCAGAACAATGCACAGATGTTTGCACGATTGGATTCTGTCGAACGACGTCAGATTACCTTTGAATCCGAAACCGAAAAGAATTTTGAAAAGGTTTTTCAAGCGCTGGAATCTGCAGAACTAGCCAAGCAGGGTATTTTTTATGCTGGGCAGGTGTACGATGCGCATGTTTTTGTATCCGATCTGATTCGCAGTGCCAGAAAAAGCTTGATTCTGATTGACAACTATGTGGATGATTCGGTGTTGACGTTACTCAGTAAACGATCTTCAGGTATATCCTGCACGATTTACACAAAAGTTATTTCAAAACAGCTCGCATTGGATATTGAAAAGCATAACCAGCAATACCCGTCTGTCTTCATGAAATCTTTTCAAGAGGCTCATGACCGCTTTTTGATTATTGATGGATCCGAGATTTACCATATTGGAGCATCTCTCAAAGACTTAGGGAAAAAGTGCTTCGCTTTTTCACGATTTGAAACCGGAGCACTCGAGATGCTTAATAAGCTCGAAGGAAAAAAATATGAATCAACTGAAAATGCACTTGCCAAACCTGACAAATGAGAATATTGCCCGCATCCGAGAGCTTTTTCCATGTTAGAAAAGAATGCAGAAAGAACTCCCAGGCTAAAGACCTATGAAATTCAAGTTAAAATCGCGGCTTTTTCAGGTATATGCTGATCGTATTGCAATTCCCCCCAGCTTTCATGGTCGCATTACCTTGCTCTGATGAGAGTCTTAAAACCTTCTGGACGGAAATTGTATAAACGAAAAACTATTGAGTGTGGCTCCACATTTGAATAGGATCGATTGGGCATTGATACTTTACTGCTGATCACACAAATATGTCAGGGAGTTGCCATTGTTCGAAACAGGCATAGGGGTCGTTCTCCAAAAGCAGTTCCTTCGCCATTCCGATCTTCTCCAGCGCTTGGCTCCGCTCTGCTGCTGGTAACGACATGATTCGATTCTCAATTCGACTAAAGAAACGCGCGATTCGATCGGCCTCCTCCCACTTCTCGATGATCGCAATCAACTCTTTCCTGGACTTTTCCCGCACGGCTTCAATACGACGCTTCTCTCGGGCAAGCTCCTCCTGCCGCATTTTCACCTGGTATTCCCGCCATTCTATTTCCTTTCGTTTGCGATACTCCAGATAGTCGGAAGCAATTGTCGGAGCCTTTGCAATTACTTCCTGAACGATCTCATCAATGTACCTGTGCAATGATCTCACCCGATCCTCTTTCCAGACCTTCTCCCATTGCCCGTCATAATCAAAGGCCGAACTCATGCGAACACCCAACTTGCCACAACAATAATCACGAATATTTTTATACCCCCAGTCCCATGATGGCCTATGCGGGTTCGGTTCAGTCCCTTTTCTGTAATATTTTTCATCCTGACTGACCACTTCCATCTCTTCAGTCATTTCGTAAATCTGGATAATAAACGGGACGCTTCCCACACGACATATTGTCACTCTCATAGGTGACCACTGCTCTCTGAGAGTAGAATATTCCTCGCGTTTCTTTTTTTTGGGGACCAAATGGAGATCAGGAGTGCTTGATCTGAAGTTTTCATGATGCCCTGCAATCATCACCGGACACCCTGCTTTTTCAAACGCCCTATAGAGTTTATTGGCAAAAATGAACGCGCTATCCAAACCGGTTTTCCCCACCAGGATGTATGGAAGAAGATACTTTCTCGGCTTGTAGTGCCCAGTATCAGCCCAATACTTGCTCTCAGTCAGGACTTCGCGGACATGAGGGAGCAAGGGATGTGTTATCAGTTTAGAGGCGGCCTTGCGAGAAGTCGAAGGATGCACGTATGATGGATCCGGTGGCTCAACCTCAAATATTGATTCCCAGTAAGAAGCATTGATATTCCATCGAGACGGGGTTCCCTGCTTTGCATTCATAAGCTTTGGCTTGGGCTGCGGCTTGCCAGCTTTCAACTTCAGCCAATACCCTCCTGCAGGGCATGGGACATCCATCTTCTTGCAAGCGTTACCCAATTGAGATGATGAAACACCCAATTGGTTGGCCGCCTCCGATAATGGAAAGTTCCAAACAAAATCGTAGAGCCAGTCCCTTGTAACCGTGCAATACATCTTAAGCATGCAGAGAACAACTTTTCTGATTTGCAAAATGTGAAGTTATCACCCAGCAAAACACCTTTCAAGTATTCTTGTGACTGGATAAATGCACTTTTTTTACAAATTAAACAGAAATCACCCGAAAACGTACCCCGAACCCATGTGTGACCAAAATGCCACTATGGGAACCTGAAGATTATACCGGAGGCTTTATACTCGAAAGAAGAAGGAATGCACTTCTATTTTTTTTGATGTCACGGAGGGGCATTTTACGCTAGATGAATAAGGTAAGCTGCTGCATAAAAAGATCAACAAATTTGAGCTTTTAATTCTGCTATTCGGTAAGGTTGTAGATTATATCCAGAACCCCTCATCCATTACAATAGGATAACAAGTTTGCAGAGCTCTTCATCCGGAATCTGTCTTTACCGAATCAATTTTCCTTAATGAACTTGCGGATACGATGGTGTGGATGGGCGGGAATATGGTTCAAAGCACACTCAATTCTCTCTACACCACACAACATTGACCCTTATGAATACAAGCTATCGCAGCTTTGAAAACAGTATTACGAAAAGAAGCGGGGCGGGAACTGTTTTCTAAAGCGAAGGTGATTTCAGGCCTCAAAATCGTACGACTTGTAAATCTTGACAGATACTCTGAGGCTCAACCAGTAGGACATTTTGATTGAATGAATTCAAACATTGGACGGAAAACTTCAAAGCATTGTGGGTTCAAAGTAGGTACAACATCTTTAGCAAAGGACGTTTTCTCTTTATCAGATTTAAAAACGATTTTACTGCCACCTACACAAGGTTCAGACTGAAAAAAACTATCAGTCGCCTCTTGTCCATAAAATAAGTGTTCGATTTCACAACAGGAATCACCACCGAAAGTGGCTTGAGATGCGTCATCTTTGATGACCTGTTTTTGAATACTGGTATTGCTTGGAATGGGTAACATTATTGCATAAGATTCTCCATCAGCCCATTGTTTAATCAACCCTTTCATTAAATCTTGTTCTATGACAGTACCGTTCATCCCATTCCAATGATCATATGCTTTATCAAAATCGAATAATGCGAAAACCGGGAGACCTCCCATTTCGGAATGAATGCGATTGTCAGTCAAAAGCTGTTTGATATAGGTGCAACTAAATGCATAAAAAGGGATAAACGGCATATCCTCAGCATACAGTTTGTACCAAGCTGTCTTCAGAATAACAGGATCAGTACTACCTTCAGTAAATAATACGGGTTTGTGCTCTATTTGGATCGCATTGATGATACTAAGTAGCTGCTCCTGCTCTGAATACGTGATTAAATCAGAGCTGAGTTTTTTGATAGCAAAAGATTTTGGCAAATCGTAGCAATTAGCATGATTATCTTTAATGTCGAAAAACTTAATTTTTTTCTTGTCATGAGGAATCAGAGTAACTGCACTATGACTACTCATCAGCACATGATTATTTTTGGATGCGTTATCGGTGATTTCAAACACCTGTTTCAGAAAATCGAACTGCCATTCGGGGTGAAGGAAAGAGTCCGGTTCATCCAAGAGTGTGATACAATTACGGTCTTTGAAAAGTTCGATGATGGAGTAAATGTAGACAGATTGGAACTGTCCATCACTGAAGTGAGAGATATTCGCCGCCATACCATTTTCGAGCGTCAATGGCATTGAAATTTCTGCCAGCATCTCAAGTGTTTTAAGGTTATCGAACTGGCGAAATACTTCAGATGGTTTTCTTTCAACTTTTGATTGAAACAATTCGGTGTTAACTGGAACACTATACTTGTCTGTTGCGGGATTGTATATGTATCTATGGTCAAACTCACCTTTAACACATGAAACTAATGTATTAAGAAACTCTCTAGTGATACCTTCTGCTCCCCAGTAATGCGTTTTTTGATCAAATTCCTCAATTATCAGTTTTTTATCTGCAAACGCAGGTCGTCGCAGTATCAAATTAAAATTCGGGGCAACAGATTTGATTCTCAATTTCTGCATTATGAACTGCCTAGCCTTATTATCTTGTTGCTGTATAAGC
>Ga0118677_10012863_pt1 | contig 12187 bp, 7 predicted proteins | sample AliMusrvi5mmetaG_FD_86154 | JGI IMG/M metagenome (GOLD analysis project Ga0118677, IMG submission 86154)
ATGCCCGAGGGTCTTGGCATCGGTGAGGTCGTTGATCGCCACGAACTCGATGTCGGCCTGCTGACGGAGCGCCGCGCGGATCACGAGACGGCCGATCCTGCCGAAACCGTTGACGCCTACTCGCACTGCCATTTCATCCTCCAGATCGTTTGCTTCGGTACCCTACCAGAGCCGCGCACGGCGCGCGGACGCGGCCGTCGGCGCCCTAGTCCTCCGCCGGCGGCTCGGGCTGCGACGTCGTGGGGATGCGGCCCAGGAAGATGTTGCCGGTGCGCCCGTCGATGGAGAGCCACTCGCCGGTGCGAAGGTCGTGCCCCGCGAGGCGCGCCGACCCGCGGCTCTCCATGACCTCGAGGTCGCGGCAGTCGACCACGGCGGTCTTGCCGAGGCGTTTTGCCGTGACGGCGGCGTGCGACGTGGCGCCGCCGCGCGCCGTGAGGATGCCGCTGACGCGCGTGATCATGGCGATGTCCTCGGGGACCGTGTCGGGCCGCAGCAGGACGATGTTGTCGTCGGGCGCCTCCGCCTCGATGGCGCCGATCTGCTCGGCGCTCACCGCGATGCGCCCCGAGTAGGCGCCGCCGGCGACGCCCATGCCGACCCCCGCCGGCGGCCCGTAGTTCGGCGACGAGGTGTCGAAGTAGGCGGCATCGCCGGCCTGCTCCTGGACGACGGCGCGCTTCTGCAGCACGTACAGATCGGCGGGGGCCGGCGACTCGAACGTGAACTCGATCTCCTGCGGGTCGAACTCGTGCTCGCCGACGAGCTCGCGCGCGACCGCGAGCAGCTCGGCGTAGATGCCCGGGTAGTCCTTCTCGAGCGAGTCGGCCGTGCCCTTGTAGGTCGCACCACCGAGCCGCTGGGCCTCGGAGATCGGCAGCGGGAAGACGAGGCCGCCGACGAGGTCCTCGCCCTGGCTGCAGACGGTGAAGTCGCCGAACAGGCGCACCTGGCGGCTGTACGGCTCCAGCGGGTTGTGCGTGAAGGTGACGCCGGAGCCCGACTCGTGGTTGAGGTTGCCGAAGACCATGCGCTGCACCACGACAGCGGTGCCCCACTCCTCGGCCATGCCGAGATACTGGCGGTAGAGGCGCGCGTGCGCGGAATCCCACGACTCCAGCACCTTCCAGATGCAGGCGACGACCTGGTCGAACGGGTCGTCGACGAACTCCACGCCCTCCTCGCGCGCACGCGTTTTGTAGGCGAGCGCGAGCTCGCGCATCTGCGGGATGTCGAAGTCGAGCTTCTGCTCGACGCCGTAGCGTGCCTTGAACCCGGACATGATCTCGTCGAAGACGTCCCGGTCGATGCCGTCCGACATCGCCCAGGACTGGAGGAAGCGGCGGTAGCTGTCCCACGACGCCCAGCCGAGGCGCGCCTCGCCGGCGAGCGCATCGGCGAGCTCCTCGTTGAGGCCGACGTCGACGAAGGTGGACATGAGGCCGGGCATCGACATCGCGGCGCCCGAGCGGATGGAGAGCAGGAGGGCGCGGTCCGGGTCGCCGAGGCGCATGCCGGTCCGCCGCTCCAGCTGGCCGAGGGCGTCGCGGATGCGCGCGATGGTGTCGTCGTAGAGCGGCCGGTAGGACATCGCCGGCCGGGCGCCGTGCAGCTCCGTACTGAGCACGAAGCCCTCGGGCACGTTGTGCCCGTAGGACGCCATCTGCTTGAGGCCGAGGCCCTTGAAGCCCAGCGTCATCTGGTCGTCGGTCAGCGGCCGCGGCTTGTGCAGCGGGGACACGAGGCGCTCGGGGTCGTAGTTCATCATCCGCGTGAGCGCCTGGCTGCTCAGGCGGCCGTTGAGCGTCGCGATGCGGCGGAGAGCCGCCGCGACGTAGCGGTCGAGCGCCTGCATGCCGAGCGCCGAGACGAGGACCTCGCGCAGGACCATCTCGGCGACCGCGTCCACCGACATGCCGCGGGCCTCGCACTGGCGCGGGTCGTGGATGAGGACGGTGTGCAGCACCTGGTCGTGGCTGAGGACCGACGTCGTCGAGAGCTCGGTCACGCTGTTCACCAGGAACTGGAACACGTTCTGGTACTGGTGGAAGGTGAAGTTGTGCTTGCTGAAGCTGGCCTTGAGCATTGCGAGGTTGGCCTCGAGGGCGCGCGAGTCGACGCCGTCGGCGGCGAGTGCGCGCTCGAAGCGCACGATGGCGTTCGCCATGCGGCGCAGCGAGGCGCGCGTCACGTAGGGCTCGATGCCCTCCTCGACGAGGTCGTCGAGCAGCCGCCCGACGAGCGTCTCGACGCGGAACGAGAGGCCGAGTGCGTCGAACTTGGGCTCGCTGTAGTTGCCGTAGATGGAGGGGATGCCGGCGGCGATGTGGCGCTTCTGGTAGATGTTCTCCGTCGCCACCGACGGCGCCGGCGCGAGCACGATCGCCTTGAGTTCCTCGAGCACCGTGAGCGCGGCGTCGAGCAGGCGGTCGCGCGCCGCGGCCGACGTGCGCCGCCGCCACGCCTCCACGGCGCGCTCGAAGCGCCGGCGCGTGGGCGGCTTGATCTGCAGGCCGTGGCCGACGGCCGCGCCGACGTCGCCGGCCGAGAGCGAGTACTTGAGGGTGACGAGCTGGTAGGTGCGCAGGAGCAGCGCCACGCGGCGCCTGTCTGTCTCACCCGGCGCCGCCCCCCCGTTCCTCGTGTCCGCGGCGGGAGCCGGGAGCCGGGCGAGCTCGGCCTCGAGCGCCTCCGGCGTCGTGGCCAGAAGCCGGTCGAGCAGGTCGCCGCCGGCCGCGTCACTCTTGGGCGCCTCGGCTTGGCCTGCGCCTCGCTGGGCCGGCGCGCCGCCCGCCGGGCGCCGGGCCGATGCGCCGGCCGCCGGCGCGGCGAGCTCCTGCAGGCCCGCGAGCACCTCGTGCGGGCCGCGGGCCCAGCCGATCTCGGCGCGCACGAGCTCCATCGTGTTGGCCGAGACGAACGGCTCCAGACCCGCGGGGTCGAGCGTGACCCAGTACTCGAGCACCGCGCGGCAGAACGCGACCATCCGGTTGGACGATTCGGCGTGCGCCTGTTTGCGCAGGAAGTGCATGAGCGTGTCGCGCCGGCCGCAGATCTCGTCGATCTGCGTGGAGACGGCGCGCAGTTCGCCCTCGGCGCCGACCTCGTTGAAGTACACGGGCAGCGTGCGCAGCAGCTGCTTGGCGACGAAGTAGATCGGGCGGATATCGGCATTGAGGAAGCGCGTGACGTCGCGCTGGAAGAGGTCGGTATCGGCGATGTAGACGCCCCCGAGCCGGAGCTGCACGTTGAGGGCGGCGGCGAGGCGCTCGTACAGCGCCGGGTTGGACTCGATGATGTGCATCCAGCAGCGGATCTTGGGCAGGTGGTACGGGTTGACCACGGTCTCCCACTCGTCGGTGGCGCCCTGGATCTCGGGGTACTGGAAGCGCCAGTAGACGATGTCCTGGATCAGGTGGTCCGCGGCGCTGACGTTGCCGGCCTCGCCGATCGCGACTCCGATCGCTTCGTAGCACTGGAAACGCATCAGCAGGAACTCGTTGTCGCGGTCGCGGAAGAACTCGGTGAGCCGGCTGAGGATCCTGTCCGCGTCGGTGTGCCGGTTGGGCTGCATCATCTGCTTGACCACGCCGAGGAGGTCTACCATCACCTCCTTCTGGCGATAGCCGAGTGTCTGGTCCTTGAGCAGGAAGAGACAGACAGCGAAGCGGTCCTCGAGGTTCTCGACGCGGTACAGCCGGTCGATGGCGCGCTCGACCAGCTCGGACAGCAGCGGGAACTCGTCGGTCAGCAGGCGGTCGGCGGGCGACTCCTCGACGGCGACCGTGGCGGAGGCGATACGGCGGCGGCCGAGGAAGGCGAAGCGCTCGGACACGGCCGCCGCGTCGGTGAGCCCTTTGCCCTGCGACTTCGCCCAGCGGGGCACGTCGAGGCGCTCGCGCGCCTGGCCGTAGCCGGCGAGCAGGACGGCGCGGTAGAGGCCAAGGTAGGCGGCGGCCAGCGGCGGCCGCGCCGCCGCGCGCTGCACGAGGTTGCGCAGCAGCGCGTCCCGCTCCAGAATCGGCGTCTCGCGGGAGTCGAGGAGCGCTGTGAGCGACGCACCGAGCATCGCCAGCGGCTCGTCGTAGGCCTGCCCGTAACGGCCGCCGAGCGCCTGCGCGCACCACATGAGCAGAGCGCGCAGGAGGAGCGAGAACTGCTCGTCGCTCAGCGGCGAGTCGAGCAGCGTGGCGACGAGCTCGGCCAGCAGCCCGAAGTGCTCGGTCCGCCCGGGAGCGCTCTCGAAGTACGGCCAGTTGCGCAGGAGGATCGTCTGGAAGCCCTCGACCAGCAGGTCGACGTTGCGGAAGGTGTGGAAGTACTCGCCCAGGGTCTCGGCCAGCGACGAACGCACGCCGTGGAGACCATCCACGGCCCGCAGCAACGGCAGGTAGCGCTCCGGGATCACGACCTCCTGGGCGGTGGTCGCGATGTTGGCGCGCAGGGCGTCCGAGTCGAAGGGTACGGGCGGAGTCTTCACGATGCCGTCCATGATACCTTGGCCGCGACCATGGCCTAAGATGGCAGCGACGAGTTGCAAAGCGCAGGCGACGGCTTCGCGGTGGTCGGGCCCCGTGCGGGCACGCGAGCCGTCCCCTCGACAGGAGGAGACGTCGGGCGATGAGCGGACAACGCACGCTGGGCATCAACGGACTGGGCCGCATCGGCAAGCTGACCCTGTGGCACCATCTCGGCCGGGACGAGTTCGACCGCATCGTGATCAACGTCGGGCGTCCCGTGGGGACCTCGCTCGACTCGGTCGTGCAGTACGTCGCCAAGGACAGCACCTACGGCCCCCTGCAGCGATTCCTGTACGGCCAGTCGGGCGTGCTGGACATGCGCGTCGTCGACGAGGACAAGGGCCTGATCAGCGCCTTCGGCAAAGAGCTCGTCGTCCTGCGCGAGCACCGCGACCCCAGGGACATCCCGTGGCGCGACCACGGCGTGGCCCTCGTCGTGGAGTGCACCGGCACCTTCCGCGACCCCTACGCCGAGGCAGACGCCCCGCGGGGTTCCCTGCGCGGCCACCTCGTGGGCGGCGCGAAGACGGTGATCCAGAGCTCGCCTTACAAGAGCAAGCAGAAGGGCGTCCCGCTGCCCGACGACGCCACCATGCTGGTCCACGGCATCAACCACTTCGACTTCGACCCGGCCAGGCACCGGCTCGTCTCCGCCGCGTCCTGCACGACCACGGCGCTGGCGCACATGATGCGCCCGCTGCTCGACCGCGACCTCACGCGCAACATGATCACCGCCGGCATGAGCACCGTGCATTCGGTCACCAACTCGCAGCCGGTGCTCGACGCGGTGCCCAAGGCCGGGGCGACCGACCTGCGCAAGGGCCGGGGCGCGCTCGACAACATCGTCCTCACCTCCACCAACGCCGCCGCGGCGCTGGAACAGGTCATGCCCGAGATCGCAGGCATCGGCTTCATGGCCGACTCGGTGCGCATCCCGACGCAGAGCGTGAGTCTGATCATCCTCAACGTGACCTTCCAGAGCGAGGCGCTGCCGGACGGGACGGTCTCGGTGGAGCGCGACTCCATCAACGCCATCTACGAGGACGCCGCGGCCGGCGAGGCGCACGGCCTGCTCAAGTTCAGCACCGAGCAGAACGTCTCCCGCGACATGCTGGGCGAGAACGCGGCGGTGGTCATCGAAGGCGTGGAGACGCACACCCGCACCGGGTTCATGAACCTGATCGTGCCGCCGAGCGACCCGCGCTCCGGCAAGGCGGCCGACAGCGTCCGCATCCCGCTGACGCACGTCAAGATCTTCGGCTGGTACGACAACGAGATGGGCAGCTACACGTACCGGCTCGGCGAGCTCACGGAGCACGTGGCGCGCAGCATGTAGCGCGGAGGCCGGTGCGGAGTGAGGCGGCCGGCGGCAAGCGCCGGGACCGCCGGCATCAGTCCGTCAAGCCTCCGGCCAGCACCATCAGGCGGCGCAGACGGTGGTTCATCGCCGATTTGGAGACCGGCGGGTTGGCCCGGCCGGCGAGCTCCTGCAGGCTCAGATACGGATACCGCAGGCGCAGTTCCGCCGCGTCCCTGAGCGTGCGCGGCGCCGCACCCCACTCGGGCGAGGCCATGAGCGCCCGCGCCGCGGCGGCCTGCCGCTCCGCCGCTGCCGCCGCCCTTCGGGCGTTGGCTTCGTCGCAGTTGGCCAGCCGGTTGGCGTTCTCACGCACCGTCCCGAGCACGGCGTGCTCCTCCCAGCGCAGACACGCCTCGTGGGCTCCCAGCACGGCGAACAGGTCGGCCGCGGTCTGCGAGCGTTTGGTGTAGCAGGCCACGTTGCGGTCGCGCTCGGCGAGCTTGAAGGGGAGGTCGAGGCGCGCCAGCAGCCCCCGCGCCTGTGCCGCCAGGTCCGGATCCTCTACCGTGAACTCCATGTGCACCGGCGCGCCCGGCGCCGAGACCGAGCCGCAGCCGAGGAAGAGCCCGCGCAGGAACGCCACGAGGCAGCAGTGGCGTTCCACCAGGCGCCGCGGCACCTTCATCTGCAGCTGCAGCTCGTCGGACAGCACGCCGAGCTCGTTGAGCAGCTGCAGGTCGCGGTCCTCGTCGCCGAGCGCGACCTCGTAGCGCAGGCCGACAGGGACCGAGGTCATCGTGCGCAGAGTGGCCTCCACGCCGAACGGCTTGAGCAGCGCCAGCACGTGCCGGGCGGTGGCCGGCAGGCCGAGCGAGACGCGCACCGCGAAGTGGCTGCCGGCGCCGAGCTCGAAGACGCCGGCGCCGAAGAAGACGCCCGAGAGCTGCGCCCGGCGGCAGTGCTCCGTCGCCGGGACGATCGTCCCCAGCTCGAGCTTGACGTCGCGCGTGAACGACACCGCCTACCTCACGATGTGCAGGATCGACTGGGCGAGGCGCGCCGAGTCGTGACGCACCACGTTGCTCTCGGCGGCGACCGACGCGTGCACGACCTTGACGCCCATGGCGCGGAGGCGCTCGTCGTCGCTGACCACGGGACGAGCGCCCGAGCGGGCGTAGCTCGCGATCAGATCGGGTGAGACGGGCGTGTCGTTGACGAGCACGACGTCCACCAGCCCATTGAGGCCGTGGCGGTGGAGGGCTTCGAGGTGGTCGGCGGCCGTGTAGCCGTCGGTCTCGCCGGCCTGGGTCATGACGTTGCAGACATACAGGACCCAGGCGCGCGTCTCCTTGATCGCGTCGCGCACCTCGGGGATGAGCAGATTCGGGATGATGCTCGTGTAGAGGCTGCCCGGACCCAGCACGACGACGTCGGCGTGGCGCAGCGCCGAGAGCGCCTGCGGCAGCGCGCGCGGCGCCTCCGGTGTGATCCACACGTGCCGCGGCAGGCGCTCGGCCGCGGTGATCGTGCTCTCGCCGCTCACCCGGCCTCCGCCTTCCAGCTCCGCGTGCAGCACGATGTCCGCGAGCGTCGATGGGAGCACGCGGCCGCGCACCTTGAGCACGTGCGTCGACTCCTGCACGGCGAGCTCGAAGTCGCCGGTGACCTCGGCGAGGGCGGCCATGAACAGGTTGCCGAAGCTGTGCCCCTGCAAGCCGCCGCCGTCCGGGAAGCGGTATTGGAAGAGGCGGCTCATCATCGATTCGTCGTCGGCCAGGGCGACGAGGCAGTTGCGCAGATCGCCAGGCGGCGGCATGCCCATGTCGCGGCGCAGGGCGCCGGAGCTGCCGCCGTCGTCGGCCATCGTCACGACGGCCGTGAGGTTACTGGTGTGCGTCTTGAGGCCGCGCAGCAGGGCGGCGAGCCCGTTGCCGCCGCCGACCGCCACCACGCGCGTCCCGCGCGCGAGCCTGCCGGCCTCGCGGATCTCGGCCACCGTCTCGGGGCTGGTCCTCTGAAAAAGCCAGGCGCGGCGCGCGCCGACGTAGGCCATCAGCGCGCCGAGAACGACGCAGTCGATCGCCAGCAGGGCGGCGGCGTAGTGGCGCCCGTGCATCCAGCTCAAGCCGAGGCCTTTGAGCAGGTCCGGCGACCAGAGCTCGCCGACGGTGAAGATCGCCGCGGCCATCATGAGGGCCGCGCCCGCGAACGCGAGCAGGATCCAGCGCTTGATCCCGAGGCCGGGATACAGCCACTCGAGGGAGTGCTTCACTAGTCCCTCGTCAGGTCTCTGTGGCGGACGATCGTGTAGTAGCCCTGCTTCTCGTAGCGCTCGCCGATGAGCTGCGCGATGGCCACGGAGCGATGGCGCCCGCCGGTGCAGCCGACGCCGATCGTGAGGTGCGCCTTGCCTTCGGCGGCGTAGCGCGGGAACAGGAAGTCGAGCAGCGGGAACAGGCGCTCGAGGTACTCGTCGGTGCCGGGCGACTGGAGCACGAAGTCGCGGACCTCGGCGTCCAGGCCGGTGAGCGGCCGCAGGCGCAGGTCGTAGTGCGGATTGGGCAGAAAGCGCACGTCGAAGAGCAGATCGGCGTCGATGGGGATGCCGTACTTGTAGCCGAACGAGACGACCGCGAAGACGATGTTGGTGCGGCGCGTGTGATTGATGAGGTCCTCGTTGAGGCGCGCCTTGAGCTGGTGGATCGACGTGTCGCTGGTGTCGATCACCAGGGTGGCGCGTTCGCGCAGGCCGGAGAGCAGGCGGCGCTCCTTGCGGATACCGTCGACGACGGTGCCGCCGGAGGCGAGCGGATGCCGGCGGCGCGTCTCCTTGAAGCGCCGCACGAGCGCCTCGTTGGACGCCTCCAGGAACACGAGCGTGTACTCCACGCCGCGCTCGTGCAGCTCGTCCAGCAGCTGCTCGAGCCGGCCGAAGTACTCGCCGCCGCGGGCGTCGCTGACGACGGCGACGCGGTCGACCTTGCTGCCCTCGCGACGGAAGAGGTCGACGAGCGTCGTCACGAGCTCCGGCGGCAGGTTGTCGACGCAGAACCAGCCGGCATCCTCGAACGAGTCCATCGCCTGCGACTTCCCAGCGCCGGAAAGGCCGGTGATGATCACGAACTGGAGAGCCTCGGGCGTCTCGCTCACGACGCCGCCCTCGCGAGCCGGGCGCCGGCCGGAGCGCGCCCGGCAGCAGCCGCGGCGCGGCGCCCGCCGGCCGCTGCAAGCCGGTCGCCGTCCACGGCGACGCCCTCGAGGCGCAGCAGTCGCGCCTTCCAGGCCGGGTCGTCGCCGTAGAAGCCGAGCCGGCCGTCGTTCTTGACGACCCGGTGGCACGGCAGGATGACCGGGAGCTCGTTGCGCGCCATGACGGAGCCGGCGGCGCGGTAGGCGTTGGGTCGACCGGCAGCGTGGGCGAGGTCCCGGTAGCTCAGCGCCGTGCCATACGGCACCGCAGCGAGAGCCCCGTAGACCTCGCGCTCGAAGTCGGTGAGGCCGTGGACGTCCGCGTAGGCGTCCACATCGAGGTCGAAAGTCACGCGCTCGCCGGCGAAGTACCGCTCCAGCGCCAGCGTCCAGCGGCTGGAGGGGCAGCTCGGCGGCGCCACGGCGCCGGCGTCCGGCAGTTCGAGCTCGACCGGCACGTCGCCGGCGACGAGCACCGTCCCGACGCCGAGACCGGTGACGTAGTACTCCTCGGAGACGGGGCCGAGGGCCGCGTAGCGCTCAGCCCGCTTTGTGAAGATGCGCATAGATCTCCCTCGCCACCTTGCGTGGCAGCCCCGGCACGCGCTCGAGCTCCTCGCGCGAGGCGGCGATGAAGCGCTCGGGGCTGCCGAAGTGCTCCAGGATCCGCCGCCGCCGCACCGGACCGACCTGCGGCAGCTCGTCGAACACGGAGGCGCGCGTGAGGTCGGCGTCGCGACGCTGTCTATGGTACGTCACGGCGAAGCGATGCGCCTCGTCGCGGACGCGCTGCAGGAGCAGCGAGCCCGGATCGTCGGCGGGCAGCGGCAGCGGGTCCCGCCTCCCCGGCACGAACACCTCCTCGCGCTGCTTGGCGAGGCTGACGAGGTCCACGGAGACGCCGGCGTCGCGCAGCGCCGCGCCGGCGGCCGAGAGCTGCCCTTTGCCGCCGTCCACGACGACGAGGTCGGGCAGCGCGGCGAAGCTCTCGTCGTACTCGGCGGCGCTGGCGGCGCGGCGCTCGAAGCGCCGCCGCAGCACCTGGTTCATCATCGCGAAGTCGTCCTGGCCCTCGACGTCGCGCAGTGCGAACTTGCGGTAGTGCGCCTTCTTGGGCAGGCCACCTTCGAAGACGACCATCGAACCGACCGCGTGCTGCTCGCCGAGGTTGGAGATGTCGTAGCACTCGATGCGCAGCGGCAGGCCCTCGAGCGCCAGCCCGTCGCGCAGACTCTCGAGCGCGGCGATGCGCGAGGTCTGCTTGCGCGCGATGCGTTCGGTCTCCGCCTCCGCCGCGAGCTCGGCGTTGCGCTGCGCCAGCTCGAGCAAGCGCCGCTTGGGGCCGCGCTTGGCGGCGCGCACCGTGACCCTGGCGCCGCGCCGCGCGGTCAGCAGCGTCGCGACGCTCGTGTCGCCGTCCAGCGGCACGACGATCTCCGGCGGCACGGCCGAGCCGTCCCAGTAGAACTCGAGCAGGAACTCCTCCAGCACTTCGGCCGCGTCGCGGCCGGCGCTGTTCTCGACGTAGAACGACTGGCGGTCGACGACCGCGCCGTCGCGCACGCGAAAGACCTGCGCGTTGGCGCCCGGCTCGGCCTGGAAGAGGCCGATCACGTCGAACGCCTCTCCCCCCTCGATGCGCGCCGTCTGACGCTCGTGCACGTGACGCACGGCGGCCAGCCTGTCGCGCAGCAGGGCCGCCTTCTCGAACTCCTGCTCGGCGGCCGCGGCAGCCATCTCGCGCTCGATGCCGCCCTCCACGTCGCCGAGGCGCCCGCGCAGGAAGTCGATCGCCTGCCGCACGACCTCCATGTACTCTTCATGCGAGACGCGCTCGTCGCACGGCGCCAGCGAGCGCTTGATGAAGTACTGCAGGCAGGGCGAGCCGCTCGGGCGGCCGGGCTGGACGCCCTTGCACTTGCGATAGGGGAAGATGCGCCCGATGAGCTCGGTGACCTCACGGACCTTGCGGGCGCTGGAGTACGGCCCGAAGTAGAGGTTGCCGGGCACGTGGCGGCCGCGGAAGAAGCGTACGCGCGGCCATTGGTCGCGCATCGTGATCTCGATGAAGGGGTAGCTCTTGTCGTCGCGCAGCCGGAGGTTGTACTGCGGCCGCGACTCCTTGATGAAGTTGTCCTCAAGGAGCAGCGCCTCGCCCTCGGAGGCGGTGACGACCCACTCGATGTCGCGCGCCTGCTCGAGCATCTCGGGGGTGCGCCCGTGCGGGGTGCCGCTGCGGCGGAAGTACGAGGAGACGCGCTTGCGCAGCTCTTTGGCCTTGCCGACGTAGAGCACCTCGCCATCAGCCCCGAGGAACCGGTAGACGCCGGGGCTGTTGGGGATGCGAGGCAGGATGCGGCGGAGCTCGTCCGCGTGACCGCCCGAAGTGGCTGAGGACCTCGTCATCGCGTCTGATTGTACTCCGGCGCCAGTCGGGCCTCGCCGGGCGGGCGACGGCGCGCAGGCGTGCGCCCGGGCGCCCTCAGGCCTCGACCGCAGAGCCCTCGCCGAACACGCGCGCCAGGAAGTCGCCGGTGTAGGAGATGCCGGAGAGGCCGGCGAGGTCCTCCGGCGTCCCGACGGCGACGATGGCCCCGCCCTCGTCCCCGCCCTCCGGACCGAGGTCGACGATCCAGTCGGCGCTCTTGATGACATCGAGGTTGTGCTCGATGACGACGACGGTGTTGCCCTGGTCCACGAGGCGCTGCAGCATCTCGAGCAGCTTCTCGATGTCGGCGAAGTGCAGGCCGGTGGTGGGCTCGTCGAGGATGTAGAGCGTCTTGCCGGTGGCGACCTTGCTGAGCTCGCTGGCGAGCTTGACGCGCTGTGCCTCGCCGCCGGACAGCGTGGTCGCCGGCTGACCGAGCTTGATGTAGCCGAGGCCGACCTCGTCCAGCGCCTTGAGACGCCGGGCGATGCGCGGCACGTTGGCGAAGAAGCCCACCGCGTCCTCGACGCTCATCTCCAGCACCTCGGCGATGTTCTTGCCCTTGTACCAGACCTCGAGCGTGTCGCGGTTGTAGCGCTTGCCGCGGCAAGCCTCGCAGGGCACGTACACGTCCGGCAGGAAATGCATCTCGATCTTGATCTGGCCGTCGCCTTTGCAGGTCTCGCAGCGGCCGCCCTTGACGTTGAAGCTGAAGCGCCCGGGCTTGTAGCCGCGCAGCTTGCTCTCGGG
>Ga0118677_10012866_pt1 | contig 12184 bp, 7 predicted proteins | sample AliMusrvi5mmetaG_FD_86154 | JGI IMG/M metagenome (GOLD analysis project Ga0118677, IMG submission 86154)
ACATCACGCTTGGCTCGGGCAATGTCTGGGATTTGGGGGTTGGCAGCGGACAACTGACGCTGGAAGCCGCCGGCAACATTTCGCTTGGAAACGGTTCAAAAATCACCAGCGCGAATAACTGGTCGGTGGCGCTGAACGCGGGATACAACTTCGCCAACAACGCAGTTCAATCCGGACAGGGGAACATCTATCTCGGCACCGGCCAGTCGGGCAACGGGACAATCCAAACAACTCAATCAGCCATCAAGTTGACGGCGGGGAACGGCATCAATGTGGGTTCCGGTTCTCAACTCATTTCCGATGGCGGCCTCATCGGTTTATACGCGCCATTGATCAATCAAAGTGGCCTCATCCAGGCCAACTCCATCGGCAGTCAGCATGGCATCATCGAACTCATCGCCGCCAGTTCGCTCTCGCTCGGGGCCAGTTCTAAAATCTTCGCCAACGGTGACGACGCGGCCGCCGGCAGTGCTGGCGGCCAGATCATGCTCCAAACCCCGCAAACTTTTTCCGACATCCTGGGATCGCAAATCCAGTTTCGCGGCGGTGCGAACGGCGGCAACGGCGGCCGGGTGCTGGTTTACGCCGCGTCAGCTTCTGTAAAATCACAACTCGACGGAACCGCGAAAACCGGCTTCACCGCCGGCAGCAAGTTTTATTATTCGCGGGCCGACACTTCTGATCTCACGCTGACCGCCAGTTCGCTGGCTCCGTTTGCCGGTTTTTCCAGCATCCTGTTTCAAAGGTCTGGCAACATCATTCTTGATGCCGCCTCGACCTTGGATTTGGGGGCCGGCACCGGCCAGTTGACGCTGGCGGCGAGTGGCGACATCACTTTCAAAAGCACCACCACCAGTTCCGCGAAGATATTTGATGCCGGTAACTGGTCGGTGACACTCGACGCTGGATATAATTTCGCGAACAACACCGTGAAGTTTGGCACGGGGAACATTTTCCTGAATGGCGGCAACGGCCTGACCGGCGGTGGTTTGATTCAGACCGCCTCGGGCAACGTCAGCCTGACCGCGGGCCAGAGTATTTTCGCGGGCAAAGGATATGTGAACACGACCGGCGGTGGCAGCATCACCGCCCAGGCGCTCAAGGGTAACGTGGACTTCAGTAAAGGTCTCGGCGGCATCAGCACAACCGCGGGTGGCGATGTCAGCCTGATGGCCTACGGCAATGTGCTCAGTTTCCTGCCCGTCAATGGCAAATCATTAGTGGGGCCCACCGCTGGTTCCGGCGCTTATGGCGCTCAACCAGGTGGCGTGACGGTTGTGGCGGGCGGCAATGTGACGGGTCAATACATGGTCGCCAATGGCATCGGCACCATTTACGCCGGCGTGCAAATGGATGCTATCACCGGGAACCCTAAAAAAGATTCCGCAGGAAATTATTTGTTGGGCACCACCGGCAGCGCCGGGTCAAATCCGTCCGGTCCCAATCTGGCTTTGGAACTGATCAAAGGCGGCTGGAATGTGACCGCCGCGCTGAACATCGTCTTGCAGGAAGTTCGCAATCCGAATGGCCTATATGGAGCCAATCACACTTTTGATTACGCGCCCGACGCGTTCGTCAATCTGACTGCCGGCAACCTGGTTCAGTTGGGAGGATCCAAGGATGCACTGCCGCGTTCCTTGGGTATGCCGATTATCTATGCGCCCATCCTGAACATCTCGGCGGGTTCGGGCGGCGTGCATTTTTATGGAGACTCCACTTACAACCAGTTGATTTTGTTCCCCTCGCCCGAAGGCGGCCTGACCATCAACACGAGCGGTTCGCTGGTCAGCGATCTGACTTCGGTGAACAACACGCCGCAAATTTTCAAGCTGATCGTTTCGGACAGCGGGAAAAACCAATACACGACCTCGGGCGACTTCGGCCTTGATGATCATGCGCTGACTCCGGTGCATCTGGGAAATCCCACGCCGATCATGCTGAATATTTCCGGGGATATGAGCCTCGTGCTCCTCGGTGCTCCCGAGGCGGCGCAAATCAATATCGGCGGCAATATGCTGAACTCCCGCTTTCAGGGGATGAACCTCGCTGCCGGTGACACGACGAGCATCAACGTGACGGGTCAGATTCTGGACCGGAGCGCGTTCACCTCGGTGAATTTGAATGGCGTTGAGTATGCCGCACCGCCGACTCTAGCCTATCTTTCCCAGTCATTGATCAGCAACCCGACCACCGCCCAATTGGTCGCCAGTTTTTATTACGATTCCGCCACCGGGTTCTTAACGTATCAGAACATCACCGGCCTTAGCCTGGCCAATGTCCTTGCCTTGGTGCAAAACCTGCCGATTCAAGTTTACAAGAACGGGATTCCCCAATGGCAGGACGCGGAGCAAACCATCCCGTTGACCGAATCGGTTTCGATTTTCAACGACGCAACGGATCATGCGGGTGCCACGGCCGCCGCGCTGCAAATCCAATACAACGCGGATAACGCGGCGAGCGGGCTGCCGGCGGGCGTGGGGCCACCGTCCAGCGCCACCGGGCTCATCATGGGCGGCGGCGGCAAATTCGACATTACCGCCCAGAGCATCGAGTTGGGCACCTCCGCCGGCATCGTGTCCAAGGGCGCGGGCCTTTATCGGATCGGCGACAGCTATCCGCTCGCCAGCCTGTTTGACAAGGGATCGGATATTTTCGTCACCACCACCGGGCATCCCACGCTTGCCGATCCTGCCGCTGGCGACATCAGTATGTTTTCCAGTTCCATTGCCTCCTTGAACGGCGGCCTCATCACGGTCAACGCCAGCGAAAATATCAATCTCGGTTCCTCCCAGTTCACGCCCAACAGCAATTCGCCGCGCGGCATTTATTCGACGAGCGGGAGCGATGTGACCGTCTATGCCGGCAAGGACATTAATCTCAATGGCTCGCGCATCGCCACTTACGACGGTGGCAACGTCACGGTGGAATCTTTTAATGGCAGCATCAATGCCGGCGTCGGCGGGGTGGGCGGCGCGATCGCCCGCCGGCTGCAGCCCTTCGAGCAAATGTTGAGCCGGCGGCCCTTCCTGCTCGAGGCGCGTCCGCGCTTTGTGGACTTTGACCTCTACGGGATGCTGGCCAATCTGCTCTATAGCGGGCACCCCAAACTGCCGCGCGCTCACACCCGCCTGGGCCGCTGGTTCCGGCGCATGAGTAAGGCGCGTCTCTCTGACTTTAACCCCTAACTCCTGATGCCCCTTATGTCCGCGGTCAAGAACTACGTGCTGGACACCAACGTTCTGTTGCACGATCCAGCCTCACTCGAACACTTCAAGGAAAACCACCTGTGCATCCCGGTGGACGTGCTGGCCGAACTGGACAAATTCAAGTCCGAGCAGAGCGAACGCGGCGCGAACTCGCGGCGGGTCCACCGCCGCCTGTCGGAAATGTTTTCCAGCACCGACCAGGTGACCCACGGCGTGACCACCGAGGGCGGGGGCACCGTGCGTTTGGTGATTTACGATCCGGCGTGCTCGCCACGGGACTCGCAACTCATGCAGCGTTTCCACCGGATTTTTCCCGACCGCGAGCGGGTGGACCACCGGATCATGGCGGCCTGCCTGCTGCTCATGCAGCACAATACGGCGCCGGTGGTGTTGGTCACCAAGGACATCAACCTCCAACTCAAGGCCCGCGCCGCCGGCATCGAATGCCAGGATTATCTCAACGACAAGGTGGATGCCCGCGAGATCTCCAACTACGAGGTCCGCCGTATCGATGCGGATTCCAGCGAACTCCAGCGCTTCGCCAGCGCCGGCGAAATCACCCTCGCCCCGGCCCGTCTCCATGACGTGGCGGTCAACGAATACGTTTTGTTAGTCGCGGGTGAGCGGCAAACGATGCCGGCGCGCCTCGGGTCTAACGGAAAGCTCGTCCGTCTCAACATTCCGGAATCGCTCAAGATCCCGGACGGCCAATCGCTCAAGCCGCTCAATCTCGGCCAGCGCTGCCTGATCGACGCGCTGCTCAACCCCGAGATATCGCTGGTGACATGTTATGGCCGCGCCGGCACCGGCAAGACGCTGGTCGCTGTGGCCGCCGGCCTCCATGAGATGTTCAACCGCCGCTACCACGGCATCACTGTGAGCCGCCCGGTGGTCGCCATGGGCGAACAACTCGGGTTCCTGCCTGGCTCGCTCGACGAGAAAATGCGTCCATGGTTGCAACCGATCCACGACGCGCTGGAGTTGCTGATGCGTCCCGCCACGCCGCTCGGCCCGCGCCGCAAACAACAGAAGAGCGCCCCTGCCGCCGCCAAAAAACCCTACGAAATCCTCATGGAACAGGGCATCCTGGAAATCGAGGCGTTGTGTTATATCCGCGGCCGCTCGATTCCTAACAGGTTTTTCATCCTTGACGAAGCCCAGCAGCTCACGCCACAGGAAGCCAAAACCATCGTCACCCGCATGTCGCGGGATTCCAAGCTGGTGATGGTCGGCGACCCGGAGCAGATCGACAATCCCTATGTGGACAGCCGCAGCAACGGTTTGGTGTACACCAGCAACCGGCTCAGGGGCCAGCCCTTTGCCGCCCATGTGGCGCTCAACCGCGGCGAGCGTTCCGAACTCGCCGAGGCCGGGGCCAGTCTGATGTGAGCGGCGGGATAGGGAGAGGAAATCCGCTTGCCAACCGTGGGGGGCGGGCGATACCCACTTGCCCCACCCGGAACGCTGGTCGGATAGGGTAATGCATTTATGAAGCTGTCCAAATTGCTCAGTGCGGACCGGATCATCCTTGACATGAAGGCGCATGAACACTGGGCGGCGATCACCGAATTGGTGGACCATCTGGTGGGCAGTGGCGGTTTGCCGCAGGCGCAACGGGCACCGATTCTCGCCGCGCTGAAAGCCCGTGAGGACTTGGTGAGCACCGGCATTGGTTCCGGGGTGGCGATTCCCCATGCGTTTTCCAACGAGATTGACGAGGTGGTGGCAATTTTCGGACGCTCGAAGGTGGGGCTGGATTTTGAGGCGCTCGATCATTCGCCGGTTCATTTCATCGTTCTATTTGTCGTTCCGGGTATCGACTATCACCTCCACCTCCGGACCTTGGCGTCGATCGCCAAGATGTTCACCAAGGGCGAGGTCCGGCGGCAATTGGCCGCGGCGGAAACAAACGATGATATTCTTGCCATTCTCGCCGCCAGGCCGTCCCGTGTGGTGCCGCCCGGTGCTTGAATCCGCCCGGGCCCACCACCACCATTCGCCATGACGCTTCTCCAGGATCTCGAATCACGCCTTGCCGCCGCCCTGACCGCGGTGCTCGGTGAGCCCGCCGTCGCTGCGGTCACCGCCGCCGCAGACTTGCGGTTCGGCGACTATCAGACCAATGCGGCGATGGTACTCGCCAAACTACGCAAGACCAACCCGCGCTCGTTGGCCCAGGAAATCATCGGCCACCTGCAACTCGACGGTCTTGCCAGCGCGGACATTGCCGGGCCGGGATTCATCAATTTCCGCATCCTGCCAACCGCCTATGCCGCCCGTGCCAGCGAATTGCTCCGCGATGAAAACCTCGGGGTTTCCCCCGTCGGCGCAGGCCAAACCGTGGTGATCGATTTCTCCGCGCCCAACGTGGCCAAGCCGATGCACGTCGGCCACATCCGTTCGACGATCATCGGCGACGCGCTGTGCCGCATCGCCCGTTTCCTCGGTTTCAAGGTGATCGCCGACAACCACATCGGTGACTGGGGCACCCAGTTCGGGATGATTCTCCACGGTTGGAAAACGCTGCTGGATACGACCGCGCTGGAAACCGATCCCATCAGCGAACTGGTCCGCGTGTACCGCGAGGTGAACGCCGCGGCCAAGGTGGATCCGGCCGTGCTGGAAACCTGCAAGAGCGAATTGGTGAAACTCCAGGCTGGCGACGAGGAAAACCTGGCCATCTGGCGGCAGTGCATCGAGGTATCGAAACGCGGCCTGCGGAAAATCTACGACACGCTGGATGTCCGCTTTGATCATTGGCTGGGCGAGAGTTATTACAATGGCCGCTTGGCCGGGTTGGTCGGAGATCTGCTGGAGAGGGGTCTCGCCCGCGAGAGCCAGGGCGCGATCTGCATCTTTTCCGATGGTGCCAAAGCGCCGCAAGACGACCCCTTCATGACCCAAAAGGATGGCGTCTGGACGGACAACCCGGCCATCATCCGCAAGGCGGACGGCGGCTTCCTCTATGCCACGACCGACCTCGCCACGATCCACTTCCGCATCGATGAATGGCACGCCAACCGGATCTGGTATGTCGTGGGCGTGCCGCAACAACTTCATTTCCGCCAACTCTTCGATGCCGCCGCCCGCTGGGGCCTGACCGGCGATTTCCAGCATGTGGCGTTCGGATCGATCCTCGGCGAGGACCGCAAACTGATGAAAACCCGCTCCGGCGAGAATGTCCAACTCACCGACGTGCTCAAGGAAGCCGTCGAGCGCGCCGCCACCGTCATCGCCGAGAAAAACCCGGACCTGCCGGGCGAGGAGGCCGCCGTGATCGCGGAAATCGTCGGCATCGGCGCCGTGAAGTTCGCCGAACTCTCGCAGAACCGCCTCACCGACTACGTGTTCGCCTGGGACCGCATGCTCGCGCTCCATGGCGATACCGCGCCCTACCTCCAGAACAGCTACGTCCGCATCCGCTCGATCTTCCGCAAGCTCGACGCGCCATTCGGCGCCTCCGCCGCAGTCATCACCCTGACCGGGGAAGAGGAAATCCACCTCGCCCGCCTCCACGCCCGCTTCGCCGAACTGCTGCCCGCCGTACTCGAGGAATTCCGCCCGAACCTGCTCGCCAACTACCTGTTAGAACTCGCCCGCGCCTTCCACTCGTTCTACGAGGCCTGCCCCGTCCTCAAATCCGCCGCCGACGTCCGCGCCAGCCGCCTCGCTCTCTGCGATCTCACCGCCCGCATCCTTTCCACCGGCCTCGGCCTGTTAGGCATCCGCTGCCCGGAGAGGATGTGAAGTCAGTAATAAGTGATAAGTAAGAGAACTCCGTGCGATTCGTTTTTTTGCCGCACCGACTTATCACTTATCACTTATCACTTATTTCGATTTGCTCAGGTTGCTGCTGCCCGTGGATACCGAGGGGCTGGCATAAGTCACTTCCCCGGCACTTGCCGGATCCGGATTCATGGCGCTCTGACAGGCAAGCGCTTCAGGCGGAGCCTCGGTTGGCATCCTGCGGACTCACCGTCATGAAGATCTATTTTTTCCGCCCGTCGGGCCAGCCCTGGCACTTCCACCGGCCTTCACCGGGAAAGTCAATCCCTTGCCGTAAATTTTTTCGCTGGAAATTTCTTTCCTTGTCCTGCCGTTTGCCTAACCTGCGAGACCAAAAGCCGATTTCGCACTGAGAAAAGAGATTCAAACCAAACCAAACATGGCGCTCTCGACCGCACTTTCAGGCCATCATACCGACGAGATTTTCGCGTCGGATGATTTGGCAAACCCGCTGCCGAAAAAACATTTTCCCCGTCACGAGCGTGATCCGCGCCAAATTTATCAGGCGGTCCGCGACGAACTGCTGTTGGATGGCAACTCGCGCCAGAACCTCGCTACTTTCTGCCAAACTTGGGTGGAACCGGAAGTTCACCAGTTGCTGGATGACTGCATCGACAAGAACATGATTGACAAGGATGAGTATCCGCAGACCGCCGAAATCGAGAACCGCTGTGTTCACATGCTGGCAAATCTGTGGAATTCACCGGATGCCATCGCTTCGGTTGGTTGCTCAACCACGGGTTCCAGTGAAGCCGCGATGCTGGGCGGAATGGCCCTGAAATGGCGCTGGCGCGAACAGCGGCGCGACGCAGGCAAATCCGTGGACCGCCCGAATTTGATCACCGGGCCGGTGCAGATTTGCTGGCACAAATTTGCAAAATACTGGGACATCGAACTCCGCGAAATCCCGATGGAACCAGGCCGCCTGTTAATGACTCCCCAAGAGGTGATCGCGCGCTGCGATGAAAACACCATTGGCGTCGTGCCCACTTTGGGGGTCACCTTCGACGGGAGTTATGAACCGGTCGCGGCAGTCGCTCACGCGCTGGACCAGTTTCAAGCGGCGACGGGACTCGACATACCCATCCATGTGGACGCGGCCAGCGGAGGATTCCTTGCGCCATTTTGCGCCCCAGAGCTGGTATGGGATTTCCGGCTGCCCCGGGTGAAGTCCATCAACACCTCGGGCCACAAATACGGACTCGCGCCGCTTGGTTGCGGGTGGGTCATTTGGCGGGAACGAAAGGACCTGCCGGAGGATTTGGTGTTCAATGTGAATTATCTCGGCGGCAACATGCCGACGTTTGCCCTGAATTTTTCGCGTCCGGGCGGACAGATCGTGGCGCAGTATTACAATTTCGTCCGACTCGGCCGCGAGGGCTACACCAAAGTGCATTCGGCGTGTTATCAAACCGCACAGTATCTCGCCAAGGAAATCGCCGCGCTTGGTCCGTTTGAGATGATTTTCAGTGGCGACCAGGCGCAGGGCATCCCAGCACTCAGTTGGACCATCAAGAAGGGGTCCGACCCTGGCTACACGCTTTACGATCTTGCCGATCGTCTGGCGTTGCGTGGTTGGCAGGTGCCTGCGTATTCCATGCCGGCGAACCGGCAGGACATGGTCGTGCAGCGGATCATCGTCCGTCTGGGAGTCAGCCGCGATCTGGCCAGTTTGCTGGTAGGCAACTTCAAGTCGGCCATTGATTACCTGACTGCGCATCCGACCGCGCGGCAGCCAGACGGAACCGCGTTTCATCATTGAGTCGAATGAATTTCAAGTCGGCATTTCTGCCCTGGTTGATCTGGTCCCTGGCGGCGCTGTTCGTGATTTTCAATTATGTTCAACAGGTCGTTCCCAACCTGATCGCTCCGGATTTGAGCCAGGCGTTTAACGCCACGGAGAGTACGTTGGGCAACATTGCCGCCGCCTACTTTTACGCCTACGCGATTCTGCAAATTCCGGTCGGCCTTATCGTGGACCGCTGCGGCACGCGGTGGCCGCTGGCAATTGCGATCCTGGCGGCAGGGTTGGGCACTCTGGCGTTTGCCCGAGCACACGATGCCGGCAGCGCACAACTTGCCCGGTTGCTCATGGGTGCGAGCTCGGCCTTTTCGTTTATTGGCTGCCTGAAACTGGCACAGGCGTGGTTTCCGCCTTCCCGGTTTTCCACGCTTGCCGGGATGACCAATACCGCAGGCATGCTCGGTGCCGCGAGCGGTGCCCCGGTTGCCGTGTTGGTGAATACAATCGGTTGGCGCGAAACGGTGGCGTGGATGGGCGCAGCGGAATTGGTTCTCGCGGCATTGGTTTTTGCGGTGGTTCGCGACCGGCTGCCCGCCAACGACGTTGCTGACAATGTGCATCAGCCTGCGCAAGCCGCGGGCGGAATGTCCGGCTTGCTGGCCAATCCGCAAGTCTGGATCAACGCCGTGTATGCCACGACCATCAGTCTGGTATTCGTGGCGTTTGGCGGGCTGTGGGGCACGGGTTACATTCAGATTGTCTATGGCCTGGATACGGTAGCCGCCGCGGGTGCAGGCGCATATTTGTTTGTGGGCGGCATTGCGGGAAGTTTGTTCTTTGGTTGGATTTCTGATTACCTCGGGTGGCGCAAATTGCCGATGGTGGGTGCCGGCATCGGGGCGCTTGTGACCATGGCGGGGCTGCTGTATTTACCCGGCCTGCCGCTAATTGGCTTCAAACCGGGACTTTTTCTCGTCGGATTTTTTAGCAGTGCCAACATTATTTCGTATGCCGTGGCGCGCGACCTTTACCCCAGACTGGCCGGTTTTTCGATTGGATTTTTGAGTACTTGCTATTTTGCGGGCAGTGCGGCGTCGCAACCTCTGGTGGGTATGTTGCTGGAGCGCAGCCGCACGACAGGGCACGGTGCTGGGCTTGCAGGTTTGACGGCCGGGGACTATCGGTTTGCTTTGTCGCCCCTCGTGGGATTTATGCTGGTGGGTCTGGTTGCGTCTGTGCTGTTCAAGGAAACGCTACACCCCGCTGCCAGGCGATAGAGCTATTTTCATGCTTCGCCATGATATGACCTGCGGTGATCACGGTGGCGGTCATGGCGGGGCACATGGAGGAGTCGCTCACGGCTGGGAATCCCCCAACTTTCCCTCGCAACCGGGCCAATGCGGGTGTATCGGGTCCGGCAGACGGGCAATCCGTATGGGCATGCAGGATGATGCGGATGGTTTTCATGGCATGAGTTAACCGGAAGAATGACTCGCCGTCCAGCCTGTCCGTCCAGTGACCTACACCTCGCCGGTGAGATACGGCGACATAACGTCTTTCAAATCAGTATAATCAGTGAAATCAGTGGTTCCCATTTTCCTTTGTAGCACCACAGGCACCGACGACAGGGAGCGATTCTCTCGGTTCACAAGAAACGTAGCCGAAATTCCCAAACACAGCCAACATGGCGGGTTTTGACGCGCTGGCCGACCCGGTAACAAACACGGATTTCCGCCTGACTATAGGCAGTTTCATAACTTCAAACCCACAGATTGTGATCGGCCAACCAACGACCGATCACCTGTTTATGCCGCTGCGGTGGAGTGGTGAAGCTCCGGAAATCCCGTGTACGACCGGGTGATCCGCTCAGTGTTTTTTCTTCGCTTGGGAAAACTCGTAGTGGTCGAGGAAGCCATCACCGTTCTTGTCCAGTTTGGCGAACTCTGCGGCGGAACCGCCCTTGCCGGCAAGAAACTCGTCCTTGGAGAGTTTCCCGTCGTGGTTGGTGTCGAGCTTCTTGAACTCGTCCGGCGGTAATTTTTGGTTTTTTGGAGCGGTGTTTTTGGCCATTGCGGTTCCGGCGCAAAGGCTGCAAGCCACCAGCGTGGCGATGATCTTGGTTGCTTTCATGGTTGTATGGATTGTTGGTATGCGCTCAAACGTTGCCTGACTGTATCCAGGAATGCCGGATGACATGGACTGCCAGACAGATGTGTAACCCGGCGATTTGACAATGGTTGCGGACGGCTCCCCAGATAGCGCGGATGACCGCCACACTCACTCCTTCCGATATATCCTCACGAAATCCACCTCCATCCGCTGCGGAAACGCGTCGTCGTCGATGCCCTTCTGCCCGCCCCAGGTGCCACCGATGGCAAGGTTGAGAATCAGATAGAACGGTTTGTGGAACGGCCACTCGGCGTTCTGGTCGCCAGGTTTCTTGTCGAAGGTGGCGTAGGTTTTGCCGTCGACGTGCATGACGATTTTGTCGGCGGACCAGTCCATCGAGTAGGTGTGGAATCCGGTGGCGCAGGTAGGGATCATCAGGGTGCCGGACCGTTGGGTGCCCTTGGTGTGGTTGTAGGCTCCGCTGTGGAGCGTGCCGTGGATTTTCCCGGGATCGTGGCCGACGTGTTCCATGATGTCGATTTCCCCGCACATCGGCCAAGGGACTTTCCCATGATCCTCGGGAAGCATCCAGATGGCGGGCCATGTGCCGCGGGCGGCGGGGAGTTTCGCCCGCACCTCGATACGGCCGTAGGTCCAGGCGCCATGGCCTTTGGAGATCACGCTGGCGGAAGTGAATTCGCCGCGGCCCATCGATTCCTTCCGCGCTTCGATGATCAGTCTGCCGCCCTCGACCCGCGCGTTCTCGCGGCGGCCCTCGGTATAGAACTGCTTTTCGTTGTTGCGCACCAGGCCCTTTTCATAGCCCCACTTCGCGGGATCGGGCTGGCCGGGTTTGTCGAATTCATCGGACCACACGAGCTTCCAACCGGGAAGGTCGGCGGCGGTGGCGGAGAGAACGAAGAGTCCTGATAAAATGAGGAATTTCATGAGTCGAGATCAATTGAAAGAACGTCTATTGGTGACCGCGCTTGAGCAAGCACCATGTGGTGATCGGGAACGGGAGATTGGATAGGACCATTCCCGATCCGTGTCGAGCGTTCTTGCCAGGAAACCCTTTGTCCGGTGGCGGGCGAGAGTGCGCGGCAGGCCGGGTTGTTGCGGGCGTCCCAACAACTCCGGGCCACGCGGATGCGCCGGCAGGTTTCTTTCACCAGGGCTGTGTCGGCAAGGGGCTTGGCGGGTTTCCTGTTTGCGGGCATGGATGCGGATGGAGGGTGGCAGATACGGGCGAACAAGCCCATGGGATTTTTGGCGGACGACATGCCGGTTTCCTCCTGTGAGCTATCCGGTTGCCCGCGGTTTCGGGACGAGGTAGGAC
>Ga0118677_10012867_pt1 | contig 12184 bp, 10 predicted proteins | sample AliMusrvi5mmetaG_FD_86154 | JGI IMG/M metagenome (GOLD analysis project Ga0118677, IMG submission 86154)
GAACGTTCCCAGCGGAAAGCCAGATGTTCATGGTAATCAGGAATCCCGGCATTATCAGGGCTGAGGCGGTCCAGAAAGCGCTCCAGTTTATCGAGTAACACGGCATGTTTAGCATAAAAACTGTTCATAATCTAAGCTAATCCTTTTAAGCTGGAGTGTGAGTCAGTTTCCGGGTGGAAACTAACATCCACAACCGCAGTTGTGGCATACCTTTCTGAATTCGCTGGAAGGTGCAACGGTTTCCGGGGCAAACGCGACGCGGCGGACAGCTGTACTGATATCTTCAAGTATATCCAGGTGTCCGCTCTTTCCGATGATATGCCCTACACACCGGTTCATATGCTCGTCATCGGGTGACGAGAGCTTGACGACATTCAGGAGGTCGGCATAACTATTGACTGTTACGACTGCTTCCCTGTTTCTCACCAGTGAAAGTGCTATTCCAGTTTTTTTCATTTCTTTGGCCAAACCGCTGCAGAAATTCTGGAAAAGTTCGCCGTCAAAGTCAAAGTACCACTTCTTTCTGACGTGTTTCTGATCGAAAACGATCATGGATATCTGCTTCATTTTATTGCATGCCATTTTTGTACCCATGAACAATTGTCAGGACAGGGCGGGACACTCTGCATTCCACTCAACAAATCCGTCACCGGAAATATTCAGAAAAGTGTCGATGCGCTTTTGGTAGAAATCGACCTGGCCGGCCTCCTCAAGAAGAAACGCCAGCTCATCGGCAGAGACAAGATGCTGGCGATGCAGAAAACGATACAACTCGACAATTGCAGCTAAATGCCTCTCCAGCAAGACCAATTCCGGATCCAATGTATGAGTTATGAACCAGGATCCCGCGAACTTGCGGATAATCCCTGCCTGAGGCCGCATGATGTTCTGGCAAGCAAAGTCCAGCAGATAATCCCGCACATACAGATCTGCACTGAAAGCAAGCTCAGAAGCCCGCTCTGCGACCATTCCCGCCTGTTGAAGATGCAGGTAGAAATATTTGAGAATCTGCTGGCAACGTTGATCCACCTGTAGCTCTTCTTCAAGAGTGGCAAATTCAAAATCATCATGCTCAAATTCTATTTCAGGAGACACAGGCTCTGACATCCAGGTTCCTCTCAGGCGGGATTAAGATCCAGAAGCTCTTTGTGTATAAAGCGGCCATTCTTCTGGACCAGGACATCATCAAACCAGATCTCTCCATCAGCTAGTATACGCACCAGATCCCAGTGTACCGCCGAGCGGTTGCCGTTGTCGCACTCATCGTAAGCCTGTCCTGGTGTAAGGTGGATTGAGCCAAAAATTTTCTCATCGAAAAGTATATTGCGCATCGGTTGACGTATACCCGGGTTGATTCCGAGTGAGAATTCCCCGACGTACCGGGCCCCATCGTCAGTGTCCAGAATTTTGTTGAGTGCGGCGCTCATGCCGGCTTCGGCGACAGCCTTGATGATCCTGCCGTCCTTGAAATCGAAGCGGATGCCGCCGTATTCCTTGCCTTGGTAGATGCTGGGACAGTTGTAGGTGATATGCCCCTGGACCGAATCTCTGACCGGAGCAGTAAAAACCTCGCCGTCCGGCATATTGAAGCGTCCGTCGCACTTGATACCGGGCAATCCGTCGATACTGAAACAGAGATCGGTGTCCGGTGCAAAAATCCGAACTTTTTTGGTTCTGTCCATCAACTTCTTCAGTTTGTCCTGTTTTTTAGACTCCGCTTTCCAATCGATGCAGCAGGCCGAAAAGAGGTAATTCTCATACTCATCAAGACTCATGCGGGCTTCCTGGGCGGCGGCATGAGTCGGGTAACGGGTCACGCACCAGCGGGTATGCTTGACGCGCTGGTCGATCAACGGTTTGGTGACCTTCTGATATGTCACCATCGCCTCTTGGCGCGCATTGGCCATGACCATCGAATTGTTTCCAGCGGAGATGCCTATATAAACTGTCAGGGTTTTATAGAAGTCCAGCTTGTGTTGAGGAAAATGATCAAGCTGCTGTTTATTGGCAAGATTGTAAAAGCTGCGGTCAATCTCCGGCACAGAGAAGGTGTATTCGACATATTTCGCCCCACGCTTTAGACAGAGGGAGTACAACTCCTTTACCAGCGGCATCGCCTCAAGACCGGCGGCATTGATAAGTACCACATCGCCCTTTTTGACCCTGGTCGAGTAATCAACCAGAATCTCAGCGAATCGTTTTATTCTGGGATCGTTCATTTCATTTCCTTTTCATGACGTCGATTCCTGTCTCCTGCCTGCTGTCTCCTCGACTTTCACCTCATCATCAGCCTGGTGACACCCAGCACCAGTCCGCTCTGTGGACCGGCCAGGAGATTGACGCCAACGTTCAATAACGGTGAGATGACATAAGAGAAAACATTAGTAAAAAACACCAAAAAGATGATGATAATCATGCCATATGGCTCAATACGCTCCAGAACAGATGCCTGGCGGTACGGCAACAGGCCGGCCAGCACTCTTCCGCCATCCAGAGGCGGCACCGGGATCATATTGAATATTGCCAGTAGAAGATTAATGTAAACTGAGAAAGCCAGCATCATTACCACCGGTTCAATCAGCATCGAAAGCGAGGAATCAGAACCGGCCGGATTGCCTATTGAAACCAGACCTCGCAGCAAAAAAGCAGAAATGGTCGCCAAGATGATATTCGTAATCGGACCGGCCGCCGCAACCCATATCATGTCCCGTTTAGGATTACGCAGGTTTTCAGAAACCACCGGCACCGGTTTGGCCCATCCTATGCCGACGATAAAAATCATCAGAGTACCGAAGATATCGATATGTTTAATCGGATTAAGTGTCAACCTCCCCATCATCTTGGCCGTCGGGTCGCCATAGCGCCAGGCGACGTAGCCGTGGGACACCTCATGACAGACAATTGCAAGCATACCCGGCACAAGCATTACAGAAATTTTGAGGAGGAAAGATTCCATGCAAGATCCTTAGAATTTGATAAACCGCCAAACCTTCTACCAGACAACGGCTGCAAAGTCAATTGCAAGGCGGCTTCCAAAAAAACGAAAAGGCGGGATCGCTCCCGCCTTTCGTCTGTTGCTATGCAACTATGGTTTTAGATATCGTAGTAAAGCTCAAATTCCATCGGTACCGGACGCATGCGGACCGGATTGACCTCGGCTTCGGTCTTATACTCAATCCACTTCTCGATAACATCAGGGGTGAAAACGTCACCCTTGAGCAGGAACTCGTAATCATCCGCAAGACATTTGAGTGCCTCCTCCAGGGTACCGGGAGCGGAAGGAATATCCTTAAGCTCTTCAGGTGTAAGTCCATAGATGTCCTTGTCCAGAGGTTGACCGGGATCAATCTTGTTCTCGATACCGTCAAGACCTGCCATCAGCATGGCTGCGAAAGCAAGGTAGCCGTTGCAGGAAGGATCGGGAGTGCGGTACTCTACCCGTTTGGATTTGGGATTAGTGGAAAACATCGGGATACGGATGGATGCAGAACGGTTGCGGGCCGAATAAGCCATGTTAACCGGAGCTTCAAAACCGGGTACGAGACGTTTGTATGAATTGGTGGTCGGGTTGGTGAATGCGCAAAGAGCCTTGGCGTGCTTGATAATCCCGCCGATGTACCAGAGTGCAGTCTGGGAAAGCCCGCCGTATTTATCACCGGCGAACAGGTTGGTACCATCCTTCCAGATGGACTGGTGGCAGTGCATACCGGAACCGTTATCACCATAGAGCGGTTTGGGCATGAAGGTTACCGTCTTGCCATTACGGCAGGCAACATTCTTGATAATATACTTGAACCACTGAAGCTGATCGGCCATGTCAACGAGCGGGGAGAAACGCATATCGATCTCAGCCTGTCCGCCGGTGGCAACTTCATGATGCTGACATTCGACGCGAATGCCGACCTTTTGCATCTCCAATACCATCTCATTGCGCAGATCGTTCAAGGAGTCGGTTGGAGATACGGGAAAATACCCTTCCTTGTGGCGAGGCTTGTAGCCCAGGTTGGGGAATTCTTCACGGCCGGTGTTCCAGGCGCCTTCGGAGGAATCGACGGCGTAGAATGACTGATTGGCAGAAGATGAATAACGTACATCATCAAAAATGAAAAATTCTGCTTCGGGTCCAAAAAAGGCGGTATCGCCGATGCCGGTCGATTTGAGGTATGCCTCCGCCTTCAGGGCGATATTACGCGGATCGCGGGAATAACCCTCCTTGGTGATCGGATCAAAAATGTTACAGATCAGCGACAGGGTCGGCACGGCAACAAACGGATCGATCCTTGCCGATTTCGGGTCAGGTATAATGATCATGTCGGATGCATGAATCGGCTGCCAGCCACGGATTGAAGAGCCGTCGAAACCAAGACCTTCCTCGAATATGTCCTCGCCGAATTCACTCATCGGCGTGGAGAAGTGCTGCCAGATCCCTACAAAATCCATAAATTTAAAATCTACCATCAGTGCGCCGTTTTCTTCGGCAAATTTAACTACTTGCTTCGGTGTCATCTGTTGCTCCTTTCGCGGGTGTATAAAATATATTACAGCGCATCTTCTCCAGTTTCACCAGTTCTTATGCGAATCACCTCTTCTACATTGGTCACAAAAATCTTTCCGTCACCGATGCGTCCGGTTTTGGCCGTTTTTCCGATAGCCTCTACAACTTTAAGTAGTATGGAATCAGAAACAATAATTTCGATTTTTATTTTGGGAATAAAATCAACCACGTACTCAGCACCGCGATAAAGCTCGGTGTGACCTTTCTGGCGGCCAAATCCTTTCACCTCGCTGATAGTTATGCCCTGAATTCCGATATCATTCAAGGCCTCCTTTACCTCATCCAGCTTGAACGGCTTTATGATTGCCTCGACTTTTTTCACATCAATACCCCCTGAACGTTGATTGCGAGTAAGTAAATTATATGGCTTATGTACAAAAAACAAGAGCAATGCCTACATCGTATATCACGGTGATTTGCAAGCTTCCTGCCAATTATTGACAAAAAATTATGCAGCTTATTTCGAACAGTTAAAGCAGAATATGCGCCCAAATCACCAAGGACAATGCCTAACTAATAAACAATGGAAACTTAATCTGAACAAAATGTGAGCATGTACGCGAGGCAACTCCCAAGCCGGATATGACAAATTGAACTATTTATCCAGATACTATATAATACAAAGAGTGTACTTGATAACAGATAATAACCAGGACGACAAGCACAAATGAAACTGACAGAAAAAACTTTAGATATCCGATTTCAAGGAGTTAAATCACCAGTCTATATGGCTCTGGTGGCTCTTTCCTGTCTTTTCAGCTCATACGCAAATGCAGATATTTACAGATTTGTTACGATTGATGGCATTGAGACTTTTACTGACGCTCCAGTTAACAGGAATGCTAGAATTATCATAAAAGAGCGCTCGGTGTCGATCGCAAAGAAGGCAAATAAAACCGGAACAGATAGAATACATGAAGTATCACTAAATCAAATTGTTGAAAAAACCGTGACTACTTCGATCCGATCACAAGACTTACCTTTGCGCTATGTTGAACCACAATTGCCTCCTGTAGGCGGCAGCATAACATCCGGCACCGGCATGCGAATTGACCCGATAGATGGCAAGTGGCGCCAGCACAACGGGATCGACATCGCAATACCCGAAGGTACTCCGGTTACACCGGCAGCCCCGGGAATTGTGGTGTACAGCGGACTGAGATCAGGTTATGGATATACCATTCTTGTTGAACATAATAACGGCATGATCACCCTGTATGGCCACAACAGCAGACTTCTGGCAATCACAGGACAACTGGTGGACGCCGAGTCTGCAATCGCCCTATCGGGAAATACCGGGCGCTCAACAGGACCGCATCTGCATTTTGAGGCATGGCAATCCGGGGTGAATGTAACGCCGTCATTCATGCCGCGCAACACCCAGAAGCTGCTCAAGATACAACAGTTGGCATCCGCGAGAACAAAAAACCATTTCCGCAAAGAGATTCTGGCAGACGGATCGGTGCTATTTACCAACATTCCTTCCACTATCCCCTGATGCTGGATCAGATCATCAAATATTCCCATAAAATGGTTGCAGACCGGTCTGCCCATCCCAACCATATCGCCTTTGCCGCCCAGGACGATATAATGATCTCCGACGGTGATAAGGCCTTGGCGCCTCTGGTATCAGACATTCTATCACGCTTGAATTGCCTGGCGCTGGCCGCCGCTCGCCCCTCACTGCCATTTGCCGACTTCCTCATACGCAGGTCCGGCATCCGTGAGCATGAAATAGTGCCTCGCGATACCGAAACACGCACCTTCCTGCACGACATCCCCATCCTGAGGCAATCTGAACTGGGATCAGACCCGTCGCAGACCATTGCGAGGCTTCTAGGCAACCGCAAAGGTATCGTTGTCGAGGGGATTGGAATTATATCGAACGGCGCCCTGACGGTAGAGCAGGCCTACATCAACTGGACTTCCGTATTTCATTCTACCTTCATCAAATATCTGGAAGATATACTTGAGCACGGTTTCCGTTTGCCGGGGGAAGAAGAGTCGTTCAACTATTTCCGCAAAGAGTGGCTCCTGCCACTTTCTGCGGAGGGGCTTGAATTCCGGCAAGGGCCAATCGACGACAAGGCTGTAATTCTGGATGAGATAGCGAGGGTTGGCCGCTACACGGTGCAACGCGGCCTGGTGGACTCATTCTTCGGCAACATCTCGTACTCGAATGGAGATCTGATCTACATTTCACAGACCGCCTCCAGCCTGGATGAACTCCACGGATGCATCGACCCCGTCCCCTTCGAGAACAGTTCCACCGTCGGCATCACCGCCTCCAGCGAGCTTGCGGCCCATCGCAGCATTTTCGAAGCCACAGGATGCCACTCCATCCTGCACGGACATCCACGCTTTGCGGTAGTAATGAGTATGCTCTGTGATGAAAAAACAAACTGTCCCGTTTCTGACTGCTGGAAGGATTGTTCAAAAGTTCGGTATCTGGGAGGCACTCCTGTGGTGGCGGGTGAGATCGGCGCCGGCGGCATCGCCAGAAACGTCCCTCCGGTGATTGGCGAAACGGGGCGCGCTATCGTGTATGGCCACGGCGTTTTCAGTATCGGGATGGCCGACTTCCAAGCTGCGTTTCAAGCCCTGATGGATGTGGAAAACTGGTGCCGGAATGAATATTTCAGAAGATTTGACAAACGCTTCGGCCTGCCCAGCCACGTTATTCCAATTTCAAATCAAAGATGCAGTCAAGGCGGCGAGGATTGCGGCGGAGGAGGCATACATTCAGTATGTTGAGGAGCCGAAGACGAGCCGATGAAGAGGGCGCTTTGATCTGGAATTGGAATTAATCACTCCCGAGAGGTTCAGGAAAGCATACATTATGAGACAAATTCGCTTTAGCGCCACATTTTGAACACAACACTTTTGGACTATTGGTCAAATGCTGTACTTCCATGATCAAACCCATATGAGTAAGCCAGCAAATATGGCCTTTATGCATTTCTCCACAGGTACAAAGCGCATCAGATCCATCTCCACCATGTTGATCTGTCATATAATCCTTCCCTTGAAGCCTTTCTGAACTCCCAGTGTGTATTATACCCTCACTCTCGGTAAAGAGCTACATCAGACATTGGGGAAGTCAATCAAAACCCCGCCTCCCTCACCGTTTGCCGCACGCAAAGCAGGAAAAATCAGAAATATTCCGCCAGACCGCTATCAATCCGTTCAAAACGGGCCAACATCTCCGGTGGATTACCCGCCCCCAAAGCGGTCAGTTCTGAATTCGGAAGTTCAAACTCCGGCGTCAGTGGCCGTCGCTCCAGATACAGGGCACGCCCGGTTTCCAGCACGAGTTTTTCAAAGGGGTAGCGGTAGCTTGGATTCTGCAGGATAGATGCTTCGCAGTAGCGCACACCAGTTTCTGTGAGGGTTCGGAGATAACCCGGCTCCGTCACCACCTCCCCGGAAACACGGATGGTGAGAGCCGCACGTCGCCGGGCAGCTGCGTGCTGGAAGCGACGTTTGTAGATGAATGAACAGTAGTTCACCGGCAGGCGAATACCTTGTTCCAGACCGAAACGAACCATCCGCAAGGCTGACAGTTCCGACTCCAGTACCGTGACCTTCTCGCCATGGAGAAAGGTATAACCCCGCTCCGTCAACGGACCAAAGTTGAACGGCGTCAACCGCATCTGATGAATATTGAGATGATTGACCCCCGCTTCGGCCATTTCGACCATCTTCCGTTTCAACAGCTCTTCGTCCTCCGGCACCGCCGGAATTTCCACTGTCACAGTTGGAATGCAACCCACCGCGAGGCGCAATTTTTTGAGATGATAACGGACAGCGCCCAGGTCGAAGCGGATCTCATCCAGGCCCGCATTCCGGAGACGGCTGCAGAGATCGGCGGTCAGAAGAGTGCCGTTGGTATAGAGCCAGAGATGAACATCATCACCACAACGCTTTCGAACAGCCCTAATGTATGCCAGTGTCAAATCCGGCGTAATCAATGGCTCACCGCCGCTGATACTGACACCGCTGAAACCGAGGGCGACCACATATGCGGCATACTCTTCCGGGGTGGCAAATGCCAGGCCATTGGTGACCGGCGGCCCGTCATCGTCCTGTGACGTGGGGCAGTAGAAGCAGCGCCCGTTGCAGCGGCCATTGACGAAAAGGCAGGACCATCCACCATCGCCGCAGCACCGGCAACCGGGAGAGAGACCGCTGCAATCCACCTTGGTCCCGGAGTAGCCGAAACAGGCGCGCTGTTCCAGCCATTGCAGCAGTTCTTTCCGCACTTTAGAGGCCGCAATCAACTGTTCAGTATTTGCAAAGTTCAGAAGTTCATACTGGAGACCGTACTCGCGGCGGTTGGACTCGATCAGGCGCTGCTTAATGCTTTCGTTGATATATGACTGAACAGACCGGAATGGTGATGATGGCAAGTCTTAATCCTCTCGGAAAAGGGAGTTTATTTTTGCAGATATTTACATGCTCCGAATCAGCCCGCATACTACTGCATTAGCGAGAACTTGTCCGTAAATAACTTTGTTCAGGTATCGCGCCCGAATTTGGGGCAGATTTTTCTGGCCTGATTGAGTAAAACCACAGCGGTAATGTTTCATACTCTGGCGTATGTTGAGATCTGGTGACGAGCATAATATTTGTGTTATAGTGAACGTATACCATGGTGTGGGGATTCTGTGTTCGATAACCTTAACAACCTGACAACGCAAACCTTTCTTGAGAAGGCAGTTGTTGCCGTAGTGAGCGAGTTGAATATTGCCCGCCGCAACTGGGCTGCCTATCCTCCCGGCCACCCGGTGGTTGAAAACTCGCTGAAAAGAATGCGCGCCGCCTGGCAAAACCTGTTGCAGCAACAGTCGCCAGTCCAGATCGGTGTTACGCGGGATGGACTGCTTCTGGGTGAAGAGTTTCTCGATAAGGGGAACTTGGCCTGCTGTTCGGTAGCCGCAGCGTTCTTTGAACGTGGTGCCGCTACCCTTCTGCTACGACATGAACCTCGGTTGGAAGAGCTGCAAACTTTGCTGCGGCTGATGTCCATGAAGCGTGAAGATATTCATGCAGAAGGCGGCATTGAAAGAGTATGGGAAGCTTCCGCCATAACTTTTCTCGAAATGCGGGGAATTCGCTACGACCGTTTCAGCGGCACCGAAGAGACCATTATCGCCGCCAACAGTCAGGATCTTGGCACTGACGACTCATGCAACCTGTGGGAGAGTTTTGTCCGCCTGATGATGCAGGGGGATGTCGGACTTAGCGGTGCCGATGCTGCCGACGATGTCAGTCCCGAGGTACTGGCTGCAGCCCTGAATGCCAGTTTTTCCCTACGCATGGGTGCCGGCAGTGCTCTTTACTCAAGCGGCATCAGCAAATCCATCGAAGTGATGCGAAAATTGTTTGGCGACATAGCAGTGCCTGCTCTAACTACAGATAATCAGCCGGACAAATCATCCATACATGTTGTCTCCACCGCTATAACTCAAAATATTGAGTTGAATTCCTTCATTGCAGCCCTTGATCCGACTCTGCGTCGACACTTTCTTGACAGCTTCTGCGAGAACGGAGACGAAAACGACAGCGGCATGACCGAAATGTTTTTCCGTCAACTGGGTCCGGCCATGCTGCAGGAAACCTACGCCAAGGCAGAAGAATATTCCGCTTCCCCCCTCTTATTGCAGGGCATTCTCCGCAAGCTGCTCCCCCACATGACCAATGTCTACGAAACAGCCACCCCACAGGACAAGATTCGTGGCAAGGTTCGTATCCTTTTGCAGGAACACCTCCAGGAGGCGTATATCCCTGATGAATATCTGCTGGGACTGAAGGACCTGCTGGCTGAGGACCAGCTACCGCAGATTGAAAATCATGAGCTGCGGGAGTTGCTGACCAGCGTCGAACCGGCTGCCATCGAGATACGTGCCAGCGAGATCATCATGCAGCTGGTGCTTACCGATCCGGAAGACGAGAATGCCCAGGAGTTGATTCAGGGCCTGGCAGACATGTGTGCCTACTTTCTTGAGATGGGTGATTATGAACAGGTATTAAAGTTACTCAGGCAGTCCGCAGATCCCAGGTTGGTTCCACATTTACGTATGGAGTTACGGGATGCCTTCTGCCAACCGGAATTCCTTAATGAAATTCTTTCCGGCCTGGCCATCTGGGGTAAACCAAAATACGATCAGATTACACTACTGATACGGATCATCGGTAGACCCTTTATCGACCCGCTGCTGGACCGTCTGGCCATCGAAGAAAACATGTCGCTACGGCGTTTCATTATGGATAGGGTGCTTTTTTTTGGTGATGCAGCCAGACCGGCGCTGGTGGCGCGTCTAACTGACCGGCGCTGGTATGTGCTCCGAAACATCATAGGCATGCTGCGTATCCTGGCACCGGGCCAGGAAGCTGAACACCTCCGCCCCCTGCTGAAAAACTCCAACCAGAAGGTTCGCAATGAGGCACTTATATCACTGTTGCTGGCGGGCGACACGATCGCCCAGCGACAGTTATTGCGGGATATGGACTCAGACGACCGTGAAACCCGACTGGCGGCAATTCATCTGGTTGACAAGACAAGTAGTCTCGAGATGGCACAAAAACTTGCTGATATACTGTCTGATGGCGGTTACTCATCAGCAGAATATGAGATCAAGGCGGCTTGCGTGAAGGCTCTTGCAGAAATTGGAAGGCCGGAGGTGCTGCCTACACTTGTTAAAATATTGAGGGCATACAGCCTTCTCGCCGGTAAAAATCTGAACCGGCTCAAAGTCGATATTGTCAGATCCCTTGAGCGGTATCCCTCCGAAGATGCTCTGCCGATCCTTGAACAACTCTCCTCCGGAAGAGATCCGGCGGCGAACCAGGCAACAGAATCACTGAAAAACATGCGGGCCAAACGGTCATGAACGGCGGGTCGTTATTTCATAGTATTCACGAATTCATCCGCCATCTGCTGTCTGCTGTGGCTGCTGCCGGTCTTTACGGAATGGATCACCAGCAGGTGGCGCGGCTTACTGAGGTGGCACTTGCAAGCCTTACCAAGGCGCTTTCCCTGCGGCCGGATATTGCCATGCTTTTAGTCGACGGTGAACTGATCATCGACAGTGAACCGCTTCCATACTCCGTCGCAACGGACCGGTTTGCCCAATACCTGAGGGAAAACAGCATTGGTCACCTCCGTATTCTAGCCGGAGTTCCAAGGTCTGAACTCGACCTGTTTATAGCGGCTTTGGCCCACCAACCAGATATACCTGATCTCGGTTCAAGTGACCATATCCGTGTCGGACGAGTGGAGATTCCGGAAATTGGGGATGAACCCGGCAGCGCGGGCGCCGATGACAACGGTATCGGCACAGGACATTTCAGCCTGAGTGAACTGCCGGCCCTGGAACTTGAGCGTCTTACTGAAGTGTTCGAGGCGGCTAAACGCAAGGAGCGGCTTAAACCGAGCGGAATTGCGGCAACAGTGGCGGAACTGATGGAGGCATTCAAACGTGAGGGAGAGGCAATTCTAGTGCTGGCGGCCCTTCGGGAACAGAATGAGTACAACTTCACCCACGCTGCCAACGTCTGTATCCTTACCATGGCTCAGGCAACTTCTCTGGGTATTCATGGGCAATTGCTGAATGATATCTGTATGGC
>Ga0118677_10012868_pt1 | contig 12184 bp, 22 predicted proteins | sample AliMusrvi5mmetaG_FD_86154 | JGI IMG/M metagenome (GOLD analysis project Ga0118677, IMG submission 86154)
ACAGATCGGGGCGCACTCGCTGAAATGTCAGCGGTGCTTCACCGTTAAAACTGTAGGTGGGCTTAAATTCCGGGACCAACCGCTTCAGGGAATCCATTAATTCCTGCACAAAATCTGAACGCGCCGCCTCGTACAATTTGTCCAGCTCATCCTTTACCGGTTGAATATCAATATGGACCGGCGCCAACACCTTGATCTTGGTATGGGCCGTCGGTAAAACGCCTTCACCGTCAATCAGCAGCTCTTCGAACAGTTTTTCGCCGGGACGCAGGCCGGTAACGACAATATCGATATCTTCATAGGGGGTCAAACCGGACAGCCTGATCAACTCCTCGGCCAGATCGACAATCCGCACCGGATCACCCATATCCAGCACCAGAATCTCACTGCCCTTCCCCATGCTCCCCGCCTGCAGCACAAGCTGCGTTGCCTCGGGGATAGTCATGAAATAACGGATAATCCGTTTGTCGGTCACGGTCACCGGGCCACCCTTGGCGATCTGCTCCTTAAACAGCGGAATGACACTGCCGTTACTCCCCAGCACGTTGCCAAAACGCACCGTGGTAAACCGGGTGCTGCTGCCCCGTGAAAGCGCCTGGATGTAAATTTCAGCAGCCCGCTTTGTAGCGCCCATCACATTAGTCGGGTTAACCGCCTTGTCAGTCGAAATCATAACCATATTGCGCACTTTGAACGTATGGGCAGCATCGGCAATATTACGCGACCCGAAAATATTATTCAGCACCGCCTGAGTCGGGTTATATTCCATCATCGGCACATGCTTGTAGGCGGCAGCGTGAAATACCACCTCGGGAGCAAACTCTTCAAATGCCAGCATGATCTTGTCCCGGTCACGCACATCGGCTATCAAGGGCAAGATCCGCACCCCCGGAAAGCGGGCGGACAGTTCTTTTTCAATCTCGTAGATCGGGGTCTCGGCCTGATCCAGCAGAACCAGCTTTGCCGGACCAAACAACGCCACCTGACGACAGATTTCGCTGCCAATACTCCCGCCTGCACCACTGACCAGCACGCGCTTGCCGGTCAGATATCCGCCAATCAGCTCACGATCCAGCACCACCGGCTCCCGCCCCAGCAGATCCTGAATCTCGACATTCTTGATCTGGGATATTGTCAGTGTACCGTCGATCAATTCGCCAATACTCGGAAGCGTCTTAAAGGTCACGTTGGCATTCTTGCAGGAATCCATGATACTGCGAATCGTCTTGCCATCAGCCGACGGCATGGCAATAATGACGTCTTCAATCTCGTTGGCAAGAATCAGCGACTTCAGCTGGCTTGCCCCCCCAAGCACCGGAATACCGTGCAGCTTCATTCCCTTCTTTTCCGGGTCATCATCCACAAATCCGCAGACCGTATAGGCGGCGTGCGGTTGCCGCCGGATCTCTTTCAGCAGCAGGCTGCCCGCTTCGCCGGCGCCCACAATCAGAGTCCGCGGTCCTTCACTGCTTCTGCTAACAACATAGGTTTCCCGCCAGATACGCCAGACAAGGCGACTGGCCGCCAACAGCGCAAACAGCAGAAACCAGTCGAGGACAAATATGGAGCGGGGAAGCGGGGCAAACTGACGCATAAAAAAAACAGAGGGAACCGCCAGGAAAGAGGCTAAGGTGACCCCTTTGAGAATTTCAACCGCATCCTGCAGCGAGGCATAGCGCCACAGGCTGTTGTAAAAACCGGTTACCACAAAGACCAGCGGCTTGACTATCGTCACGACCAGCAGGCATTCCCAGAAAAGGTCCAATTGCTGTGGTGGAATGGTAAAATCAAAGCGAAGCAGAAATGCCAGGTAAAGTGCGAGGCAAATAAAAAATGTGTCACAAAGAAAGACAATCAGGCGGCGTTTAGTGAGCATATAAGCAGTCCTGGCGCATTTTTTGCTGGAATGTAAGCTTCTTGTAAGCTACAGGAATCTCTGAAATAATGCAATTAAAAAACGCCTGTTGGCATTAAAAATAATTACTTTTTTCATTTTACGGGACGGGGAACGGACGTTACGGAGCGGGGACGGTGAACGGGTGACGTAGCCGAGAAGAGTGCTCACTTGCCCGAAACAATTACACTGCGACCTCAAGCCTAAACCCGTCGTAGTGAAGTCTGGGGGCCTTGTTCTTACCGTGCTTTTCCATTTCTATCAGATCCATATCCAAAAGTATTTTCACATCTTCAGAAATATTTTTCATATCGCGGTTTGTTATTGCAGCAAGCTCCTTAATCGATTCGGGGCGTTTCTCACGAATAACTTTAAGCAAAGCAAAGCGCTGAGGGGTCATGGCCTTGCGAAATGCCTCGAAACTGGTAAAGGTGTATTGTGGTTCTTCTGGTTTAACGTTTTCACCGCGCATTACGGCATCCATAATTCCGGCGCATTCAAGCATGGTCTGTTCATGGGATTTGATAGTAATTGTTTTAAAGGTTGCTCTCATAGTTCCCCCATTTGATAAGCTTCTATGTCGGCCTGAAAGTCCAACATGAGCTGCAACGGTGTTGAAAATTTGTACGGATATTCAAAGCCGTTGATGTGCCGGTGGTCACCTTTGCCTCGTTCATTGTCATACCCAATACTCCGGAAAAGACGCTGCACGAAATCAAGGCTGTCGTCATCGCTGGTAAAAATATCCCGTTTCTCAATGCCCCGTACAATTACATGCTGGAGCAGGTTCGGTATGTCGATTCAGCGGTTCGTGGCATGGTTCAAGATGGTCTACAATAGACGGTTACGCCGAGTATTTAAGCCCATGCGGTGTGTGTTCGGTTATGGGAAGGTATCAACTCTTCTGTCTTTAGCCAATTACCTGAAAAACATAATCTCAATTTCCGGAAAATGTTGTGATACCGCTTCAAGCTCATGGTGGTCAGAGGTGACAAATGGGGACTTGAGATTACGGGCGGTTACAAGTCCAAAGCAGTCCGCAAGAGAGATGCGTTTGATTGTTGCCTTGAGATTTCCGGCATCCTGCCAGAATGGCTCGGACATATCGTCCACCGGCAAAACACTAATATCCTTGAAATTCTGCATTGCGGCACGAGCCGTAGTCTCTCCGTACTCTCGCACATAGGTTGAAATAGACCTCACAAAGATTGACCGCATGCGCTGAACAACGATTATTATTGTCAAGAAACAACGTTTCAATCTTGTCAGCTCCCTCTTCTCCCCTCAAAAAGGCAAGCAAGGCACAGGCGTCAAGTACATAGTGCATCAGCGTCCCTCCAGTAAAGTTTCTGCTCGACGCTGTTTAATAAGATCCTCGCTACTGAATTTCATATCGCCGAATTTGCCTTTGAGACTGTGTACCAATGATTGTCGCTGTCGCTCACGTTCGGCAAGATATACGGACAATTCTGTTACATTGTTTCGGCTTTGTTTGGGGGTTTTCACTGATTTCGCATTTATTTGTTGTTTGGATGCCGCTTTCATATGGATGATCTCCTTTTAAGGATTATTACTATATTTTTAAGTGGCAGTCAATTTTGTCTCATTTCAAGGACAGACCCTCTGGACTCCTCTGTTGCAACATTTATGTTTACATACATGGTTTTTGTTGCTACAAATACGGTTATGAATATCACGTACGATCCAGACAAGAACCACAGGAACATTGAAGAACGTGGACTATCGTTTGATCTTGTTGCCGGAGTTGACTGGACGAACGCCATATTTGATGAAGATACCCGCAAGGACTATGGCGAACGCCGTCTGTATGTTCTTGCTATGTTAGGAAATAGGTTGCACGCTATCATCATAACCCCCAGAAACGGCGCTGTTCACGTAATCAGTTTCAGAAAAGCGAATAGAAGGGAGATTGCCAATTATGACCGCATCAAAGAAAAAACCTGATCCATACATGACCGACGAAGAGAACCCGGAATGGACTGATCAGATGTTTGCCGACGCACGCCCTGCCAATGAAGTACTGTACGAGATATTCAGCAAAGAAGTTGCAGACGAGATGCTTACAAAGAAGCCTGGGCGTCCGCTGGGAAGCGGTGTCAAGGTTGCCCAAAACATACGCTTTGACAGAGAAGTACTTGAGGTGTTCAAGGCTACTGGCAAGGGGTGGCAGACGCGCATGAATGAGGCGCTACGGGTGTATATCAAAGAGCATCCGATGAAGCACGCCTGACAGCAGTAGATATTTTGTTGAAAACGAGGGTATTGCGAACAGACTACAGTAAGCTGGCTCTATAGATCAACCTGCCTGTAAATCCGGCGTCCCATGTTGCCGTCGTATTGAACTATCCTCCGAAATACTCAAACAACGCATTCGGACAAAAAATAGTGCGGCTCGCATTGTCTTCTGTCACATTGCCGTTCGAGAAATTGGCTACAGTGGTGTTGAAGTCGCAGAATTTTCTTGGCCAAAGCCGTGGCGGAATCTGTTGTCAGCCGTACGATGAAGTAATGCGGTCGTCATCGCTGGTAAAAATATCCCGTTTCTCAATGCCCCGTACAATTACATGCTGGAGCAGGTTCGGTATGTCGATTCGAGCGGTTCGTGGCATGGTAGAAAAATAGCAGATACGCTTGAGTTGGTAAAAGTTTTTAAGAACGTCCCCATAGCCCCTAGGATGAACACGAATAAAACCGCTATGCAACATGAGCGCTTGTATTTGAAAGGCTATCAGCAATCCAATTATTCAAACTTTTACCAGCTTGCTTTGCCGATATATATGCCCGACGATGCAGATCAGGCGGAATACGTAACATGAGCTTGCCAGTAAATGGCTTTTCAGGCGCATGGCCAAGTTGAGCGCAAAAATCAAGATAGTCTTCAACAGAGTCATGGAACGCTTGCCGGATCTCTTCAACGGTTGTCCCTTGAAAAGTGATAACGTCTTTAGTGTTGATTACTTCTCCGTGAAAAATACCTGCTTCATCGTCATACTCTACCTTACCTGCAAATCCTTTATATTCCATCATGGCCTTATACCTCCCGTTTCTATAAACCTTCTTACCGAAACAATCGCGCCCTTGTCGGTTTCTTTTTGTGGGTGAGGACGATGAAACGTGGCTTTAACCCCGTTCAACAAGAAGCGTACCCGAGACCCGTTGCCCTCGTAACGCTCAGCCCCCAATTCTACCAGCAAGGATTCTATGTCATCCCATTTGATGCTTGATAGGACAGGCGTTGAAAATATCGCTTCAAATGTTTTTCGGTGTTTGTTATTCACAAATACACAGTATCACCATGTGATACTATCGTCAATGCCTTTCTTTATTTGATTTCTATCCATAAAGTAGAGTTCATGGTGCCATACGGCAGGTTGGCCCGGCAACCTGATTTTGAAGGAGCAGTCACACAAGGCCGAGATTATGTGCTGGTTGACGATTTCGTCGGCATGGGCGGCACGCTGGCCAACTTGCGCGGATTTATCGAAGCTCAGGGTGGCAAGGTTGTCGCCGCAGTAACATTGACCGGCAAGCCGTATTCGGCTAAGCTGGCTTTAGATGCAGAACAATTGCAAAAATTGAGGGAAAAACATGGAACCTAACTCGAAACATGGTGGCAAGAAAACTTCAATCATGCCTTCGACTGCCTTACTCAATCAGAAGCTCGGTATCTCGCCCGCTCCCAGGATGCTGACACCATCAGAGATCGAATTGCTGCGGCGAAGCAAGCAGGAAATGGCTGAGGCGTACCGAACCAGACACCACGTTGAGTCAGGTGGTGAGGGTCGCCAGGGACAACAAGACGAGAAAGGCGAGCCATGATTACTCTACTAAATGATGGCGAGGAATTCCGCGCAAATATAAGGTATCGGGTGAGAGGTCAATTTCATCACTCCAAACAACTGTTCCATACATCACAGATGCTCGCATAAATAACTCATTTTCCATGAGAGCCGAAAATGCAGGATAATTAAGATAGGGTTTCATATCGAACCAGCGCAATTCACCGGTTTCGAATTCTGCTACAATGCAATAATCCGGTAGCACTTTTACTTTAATGACATCTGGAGTCATACATATGCCTCTTAGCGCAAAGGATCAATCCTGAATGGTGTCTGACCGCTAGTCGCCAAAATCCAGTCAGCCATAAGTTCATCCTGATGTAGTTCTAGCCAGGCTTGCACCAGTTTCATCTGTCGAGAGGGGAGATAGCCTTCCAGCAAAGCACCGTCAGGAATCTCAATCACTGCCTTAAATTCATTATAACGAATGTGAATGTGCGGAAGATGGTGTTTCTCTGCATCAAATACGTACATTGAAACTAAAATACCGTAAAACATGCTGATTGTAGGCATGGCATCACCCCTTTAATTGTGAAGAGCATATCAGCAAGTCTAAACCTCGTCAATAGACCCCCCCCATAGCCCCCTTAAATCAAGACAATTGGATGATCTGGTTCAGGCGCCGGCATACCTGATTAAATAGAGCATCTGACAATTTCCCGAGCTGATGGGGTTTTGCATTCCGCAATCGCCAATCAAAGGATTTGGGCTGATGACAAAGCACATAGCTTGTTTTCCCTGCTTGTTTTCCCTTCGTCTTCCCGACTGTCACGGCAAAGGGATTGTCAGCATTATACTCTGCTGTAGTCATCGGCAACCCGATAACCAGTAAAGTTTTTTCGTTGAAAACTCGTGGCGAGAGAACAAGGAATGGGTGAATATCACGCATTTCCTGCCCCACCTGCGGGTTGCAGTCTATCCAGATGATCTCTTTTCTATCAGGAACCCAGATGGCGGAATTCACAGATACTAAAGACTTTATGGCTACCATCTCTCCGCCCCGATAGCTTCAGTCGCCATAACTTCACCACCGTGCCGGGACGGGTCAAAGTGCTTCAGTCGCTCTTCCAATGACATCGAAATATCGGTAATTTGGGTAATGACCACATCCCCATCTACAACCTTGATACGAACTTGCTGGTCAAGGTGCAAATGCGCCTCACTGGCTACGGACAGGGGTAAACGGACACCGAGACTATTTCCCCATCGTTTAATGTTGAGAATTGCTTCTGCCATGGCTGATCTCCAATCTAAACCCTAAATGTATAAACGTAAGTATATACAATGTTGTTTAATTGTCAAATAGTTTCAATCGAATATAATGCCAATCCAACATTCAAAATCCAACATTTATAATTTTGCTTTTTTAAGATAGTGTCTCTTGAACCAGAAAAATGGTCGTAAGGGGATATATAGCCAGAAGAGGTAGTCAGGAAGTGAGCATTCGACAAAATCCGAGCGGTTCGTGGCATGGTAGAAAATAGCAGATACGCTTGAGTTGGTAAAGTTTTTAAGAACGTCCCCATAGCCCCTGGCCTCCTGTAATTGTGAAAAGAATATCAGCCAGGCCAGACCGTGTCAATAACAGGGTATAGGCATAAAAGGCATTTCCCCTGAACTGCGCAATCCAGACAATCTGTGCCCTTGTATGTTATTAGTATGTACATTTTTGTAGTCTTTGAGTATACTTCCAACTATGCTAATTTCATGGAACGAAAACAAGAACAAGACCAATATTATTAAGCATAAGATCAGCTTTGAATTGGCGCAAGACGTTTTCGACGACCCGTACCGGCTCAGTATTCAAGACCGCATCGAAGACGACGGCGAAGAGCGTTGGCAAACAATCGGAGTCGTTGACGGCGTTGTTATGATATTAGTTGCTCATACATATACCGGCGACGATATCCGGATTATTTCCGCACGAAAAGCGTCACGAACTGAAAGGAGACGATATGAAGAAGGCATACACTAAAGAGCAGAAAGCTGAATTGAAAGCGTTGGCAGATATGCCTGACGAGGAGATTGATTTTTCTGACATCCCAGAAATTACAGAATGGAGTGGAGCAGTCATTGGGAAGTTCTTCAAGCCAATCAAACAGTCGTTGACTGTGCGGATTGACGCAGACGTTATTGACTGGTTGAAACGATCAGGACGAGGCTATCAAACCAGACTTAATAGCTGGTTGAGAGCAGAAATGCAGCGTGACAGAGAGCAACAGCAGAAGAAAGCAGCCTGACAGCCTATCAAAAGATTTCCTGATTCGTTCTAATTTGCCGCAAGGCCCTTCTCCCGTTTCTCAATGCCCCGTACAATTACATGCTGGAGCAGGTTCGGGTATGTCGATTCGAGCGGTTCGTGGCATGGTAGAAAAATAGCAGATACGCTTGAGTTGGTAAAGTTTTTAAGAACGTCCCCATAGGCCCCTATAACTTGCTCGGTAACTTGCTCGGCGACATGTACTCAAACAACGCTTCCTGACAAAAAAGACAGTGCGGCCCACATTGTTTTCTGTTACATTGCCGTTCGAGAAATTGGCTACAGTGATGTTGAAGTCGCAGAATTTCTTGGCCAAAGCCGTGCCAGAATCTGTTTGTCAGCCGTACCGTAGGAGGCGAAGTAATGTTGGAGGCTGCCCCAATTTGGATAAATATTGGCAGTTACTTGACAACTTAACTACGTCCCCATAGCCCCCCCGTCCCCTACGGACCCACCTAATTCATGCTAGTCAGAGACCGAGCTTTTTTTTGGCAAGTTCGAATATTTCGGTGGCAATTATCAACGCTTTTTCTGCTTCTTCATATTCAGGCTCAATATAATCACCAGGATAACGCATCTCAACCGCATGATCTGTCAGCCTGTCCAAAGCTTCACTCTGCTCATTAATCTCAGTATCATTCAGTAAGTCCGCAAGTAACAACAAGTTATGCGTTTTTGAAAATACAGTTTATTGTGCGACAAGCAAGGCTTTGAGTGATTTTTCGGCAAGTTGCTGTGCGTGAAAACACGCCGTTCCATATAATTCTTCATTCGAAGCAATAAGCACCTTGGCAGATTTCAGATCAAGACCAGCTTTAAAGATCCAGTCTCGAATCAATTCATCATTTGCGTTCATACATAACCCTCCCGGTTTTATGAGCAATGGTTACTATATGACTGTTTGCATCCTTCCATTTGTTCACTTCTTCAGGTGTATAAACAAGAATGTCCATTGAGCACGGAGTTGGTCTGAATAATAGGCGCAATGGTGGAGAGCGTCTATATCTTGGCTGATCTGATTCCATTACAACCAGGAAATCAAGATCGCTGTCGGGTGTAGGAATACCGGAAGCATATGAACCAAAGAGAATAATTTTGTCAGGATGAAAATTATCGGCAATTGCTTTTGCAACACCTTCAATGGTTTCAGAAGGGATCAGTTCGCCATATTGCTTCTGTTTTAAACTTACGGCAGTCATAGTTCCTCCTATAAAAAACTCGCCTTTGTTCTAATTCGAATTAATGGGGTATATATTCACCGGCAATACGCAGCAAACTCTTTAATTAAGTGGGCTCCCGGTTAGCGGTTGTAATCCATGTGTAGTCATGCTACTAAATGGGCACTCTACACTGTAGAGGTTCTGATGGACATAATATTCAGTGGACAGTATAACATCGGTCATATCTGCTCCCGCCAGCAATGTGATAGGGGGCTTGGGGAAAAAGTAGCATTTCGTTGGATTCCTGCCAATCTGGAACGTACTGACTACACATTTAATGATCTTGAGCGTGAATCAAACCGCTTTGCAAACACATTGCAGTTTCTTGGGTTTGATACAGGTGACATTCTGTTTACTTTTTTACCCAAAACTCCCGAACAATTCTTCAGTTTCTTGGGAGCGTTAAAACTTCATGTCATCTGTGGCACCCTCTTTTCAAACTTTGGTGATGATGCTCTTCTTGATCGCTTGGGTGATGCCAAGGCTAAAGGGATTGTCACAAAAAAGGGGTTTCTCAAAAAAATCACTCGTATCAAAGACCAACTACCATCTCTTAAATACATCATCGTTACCGATATTGAAGAGCATCAGTCCGAATACATCCTCAGCTATCCAGCACTTGTTCGTCAGGCTTCTGATAATTTCACCACACCCATAACAGCACCTGATACCCCGTCTGTACTCCATTACACCTCAGGTTCCACTGGTAAACCCAAAGGTGTGCTGCATGTTCACCGAAGCATCCTGCATCAAAGTAGAACTGCTTCTGAAGTGTTGAATCTGACTGAAACAGATATATTCTGGTGTACGGCGGATCAAGGTTGGGTAACAGGCACATCCTACGGTATTATCGGCCCGTGGAGCTTAGGTGTTACTCAAATTCATTATGGTGGCGGTTATGACGCTAAACTTTGGTTTGATCTACTTCAGAAGGAAGAAGTAACAATTTGGTATTCTGCCCCCACAGCATTACGTATGCTTATGCGGGAAGAGGCTGGTCTCTACAAAGACTATGACCTTAGTAAACTCCGTCACATATTCAGCGTCGGTGAGCCGCTCAATCCTGAAGTGATTACCTGGGCACGTACCATCATCGGTAGAGACATACACGATACATGGTTCCAGACAGAGACTGGCGGGATTATGATCACCAATAGACCAGGACTTGAAATCAGACCTGGTTCTATGGGTACGCCGCTTAACGGAATTGAACCCGCTATTATTGCCGACAATGGAGAGTTGCTTGACAACAACCATCAGGGCAACCTATGCCTCAAGATCGGTTGGCCTTCGATGTTTGTTACCTATCTGAACAATAAATCTGCGTACGACTCTAAAATTAAGAATGGATATTATTATACCGGTGACACAGCCGTTCGTGATGACGATGGATTCTACTGGTTCAAAGGTAGAAGTGATGATGTCATTAATACAGCTGGTCATTTAATCAGTCCCTTCGAGGTTGAAAGCGCACTTTTGGAAGTTGAAGAAGTGGCTGAATCTGGCGTCATCGGAGCACCTGACGAATTGCTCTATGAGAAGGTTGTTGCGTTTGTCCACTTACACAAACAGTTCACATGGTCTAAAGAGCTGGAAGTAAAGATCAGGCTCCATATCAGTAACAGGGCTTCATCCATAGCAACACCACAAGAAATTATTATAGTTGATAGTGTACCGAAAAACAAAAGCGGCAAGATCATGCGGCGGGTTCTTAAAGCCCGTTACTTGGGGCAGGATGTTGGAGATATATCTACATTGGAGGATTAACCATGGAGTTGCTGGATAAATTGAACGAGATTTTTTGTGAAGTGTTTGACGATGACGATATCAAGATTGCTCCCGAGATGACTGCTAATGACGTTGATGGCTGGGATTCCCTTTCTCACGTTAATCTGATCGTTGCCATTGAGACAAAATTCAATATCAGGTTCAACCAGAAAGAGTTGCTGACATTCAAGAATATCGGTGACTTATTGAATTGTACCCGCAGCAAAATAACCATCTGACGCAAAGCCGTTTAATGCCATTTAACTCACTTAAATACTTCCTATTCCTGCCTATAGTATATCTGATCTTCTACTTTGTAGGAGAACGGGCACGATGGTGTGTTCTACTTGCTGCAAGTCTGATGTTCTATGCTGCCTTGAATGTACCGTATCTGTTAGTCGTACTGGTACTTGTAGCGATGACGACATGCGCATTCGGAATATGGTTGGATCAGGCAGAATCTGCAAAGGCAAAACGTGGCCTGCTATGGAGCGGTGTTGCAACCGATGTTTTGATACTGGTTGTAATGAAGTACCTGCCGTTTCTTTCGGAGAACCTGAAAGCACTATCAACCTTGCTTTCAGTTGATACTCAGATTCAACCGATCAAAGCATTTGTGGCTATTGGTGTGTCATATTACGTATTCCAGGCAATCTCCTACCTATTTGACATCTACCTTGAGATAGAGAAACCAGAACGACACTTTGGATACTTCGCCTTATATCTGGCATTCTTTCCCAAACTGCTGCAAGGACCGATTGAACGTGCAGGGGATCTGCTCCCTCAACTGAAGACCAAGTATGAGTTCAATTATGACAACATGCGCTTTGGGATGTTGTTGTTCACCTGGGGACTTTTCAAGAAAGTAGTAATTGCTGACCGCCTTGGTTTGTATGTAGATGCAGTTTATAATGATGTCCACTCCTTCACGGGGCTTCCGCTATTACTGGCTACCTATGCCTATGCCTTCCAGATTTACATGGACTTCTCTGGCTATACAGATATGGCCCTTGGTAGTGCCCGACTTTTTAACATCAATCTAACACAAAACTTTAACAGCCCTTACCTAGTTTCTGTCCGCGAAGGGCATATTTGAAATCCAACAACTTTTCCAGTCAGGCTTTTTAAAGCTACGAGCAGCAAAACGAGGGGACAAACAAGCCATATCCAGTTTAAATCAAAT